>Ga0315285_10000970_pt1 | contig 29795 bp, 24 predicted proteins | sample YL17G09_36_MG_FD_203698 | JGI IMG/M metagenome (GOLD analysis project Ga0315285, IMG submission 203698) | Sediment microbial communities from Yellowstone Lake, YNP, Wyoming, USA - YL17G09_36 | ecosystem: Environmental > Aquatic > Freshwater > Lake > Sediment | place: USA: Wyoming | collected...
GCCGCCCGCGCGCACACCGGTGCGCGGCCTCTACCTGGCGGGCGACTGGACGGCCACCGGCTTGCCCGCTACCATCGAGGGTGCCGTCCAAAGCGGCAACGTGGCGGCGCGCGAAGTTATGCAGGCAAAATGAATGGCTGAAAGGAAAAGAGAATGTTATCCAGGCGAAATTTTCTTCCGGCAACGTTGTTAGGAGGATTGCTGATTGCTCTGGGGGCTGTGGTCCTCCGCCATTCTCCCAACGGGGGATTGGCAGCATTCGCCTCGGGGGCCAAGGTTGACCCGATGTCTCAGGTGGCGCAGGCGGCGTCTTCCGACCCCCGGCTGCGCGGGGCCTATCGCTTCGACCAGGCTGGCTGGGTCTATGTTCATCTGGAAGGTTCTCCGGGCCAGATAGGTTTCCAGCATGGCTACCTGCTGGCACCGGAGATTGCTGCGGCCTTTGAAGCGGTCAAGCTGAGCGACACGCATCACACCGGACGCGATTGGGAATTCTTCCGCCAGGCGGGACGCGAGATGCTCTGGCCGAAAATCGACGCGGAATATCAGGAAGAGCTGACCGGCATCGTCGACGGTTTGAAAGCGCGCGGCGTGAAGATGGATCTGGACGATGTCGTGGCCCTGAACGCCTTTCAAGAGTTACCGGATTACTACGTGCCGTGGCTGAACGCGCGGGAGAAAGTGGCCAATGCCCCGCGCTTGGCGGCTCCCGGCAATTGCAGCGCCTTTGTGGCGACGGGCAGCTACACACGCGATGGGCAGATCGTCATGGCGCACAACGCCTGGACGAATTACCTGGAGGGCGCGCACTGGCGCGTCATCTTTGACCTCGTGCCGCAGCGCGGCCACCGCATCCTGATGGACGGCTATCCCGGCGTCATCATCAGCGACGACGATTTCGGAGTGAACTCGGCCGGCCTCATGGTGACGGAGACCACGATCTCGCAGTTCCGCGGCTGGGATCCGAACGGCAAGCCGGAGTTTGTGCGCGCGCGCCAGGCGATGCAGTATGCGAGCTCCATCGACGACTATGTCCGCATCATGCGCGACGGCAACAATGGCGGCTACGCCAACACCTGGCTGCTGGGTGACCTCAAGACCGGGGAAATCGCCCAATTCGAGTTGGGCTTGAAGCATTACGGCCTAGAGCGCACCAAAGACGGCTATTTTGTGGGGGCCAATTTCCCCACCGACCCCAAGGTGCGGGCGGAAGAAACCACGTTCGATCCCGGCAATCCCGAGAGCTCGCCCAACACGCGGCGCGTGCGGGGTGAACAGCTCCTGCAAGAGTGGAGGGGCAAGATTGATGTCGCGCGGGCGGAGCAATTCCTCGCCGACCACTACGATACGTTTCTCAAGCAAGAGCAGCCCAACGAGCACACTCTTTGCGGACACCTCGAGGTCTCGCCGCGCGGTGAGCCCATCTGGGAGTGCGGGCCGTATTCGCCCGAAGGGGCTGTGCAGGGCAAGGTCATAGACAGCCGCCTGGCCCGGGTGTTGAGCTTTCGCGCCCGCTACGGCCATCCCTGCGGGATTGACTTCCTCGCCGAGGCTTTCCTCAAGGCCCATCCGGAATACGCCTGGCAGGCGCCGCTGCTGCGCGACATGAAAGCGGGGCCGTGGACATTGTTCAAAGCCGGCCAGCGCCCGCCCCGATAGAGGGTTCCTCCAAGATGGATTATTGAATCCTACGAGGCTAGCCCGCATCTAATCACGACTGGATTCCAATTTCACTTCTCTGGAGGATTGGTATGACCGAGCAAGTTCAGCAGACTCCCAGCCTTCCCCGCCTGGGTTCGCCCGCGCCGCAGTTCGAGGCCGTCACGACCCATGGGACGCTCAAGCTGGAAGACTTCAAAGGTAGCTGGCTCGTGATGTTTTCCCATCCGGCCGACTTCACCCCGGTATGCACCACGGAATTCGTCGCCTTCGCCAAGATCCACCCCAAGCTGCGGGAACTGAACTGCGAGCTGATGGGGCTGAGCATCGACAGCGTTTATTCCCACATCGCCTGGATGCGCAACATTGAAGAGAAGCTAGGGCAGAAAATCACCTTCCCGGTGATTGCCGACCTGGACCGCCAGGTTGCGACTCTCTACGGTATGGTCATGCCGGGCGAGAGCAAGACGGAAACCTCCCGGTGCGTGTTCATCATCGACGACAAGCAGATCCTGCGAGCGATGATCTACTACCCGCTGACCACCGGCCGCAACATGGATGAAATCCTGCGCGTCATTCAGGCATTACAGACCTCCGACAAACATGGTGTGGCGACACCCGCTAACTGGCACCCCGGAGACAAGGTTATCGTTCCGCCCGCCAAAACTCAGGAGATGGCCGAACAGCGGATGACCGACAAGACCGTGGAATGCAAGGACTGGTACTTCTGCATGAAAGAGCTCAAGTAGGGAGAACTACTATGCCTTGCATCGGTCCAGACGGCACCTTGACGGAGTCGGCCAAGGCCCTGCTGAAGCTCGTGGAACATCCCAGTGCGCCCGAGGACATAGCTGCCCGGCTGGGACATCCCTTATTTTTGGTGCGAGCCAGTTTGCGCGAGTTGGTTGGCGCGGACTTGGTGCGAGCCGAAGGCGGGAAGTACTGGATAAGCGATCAGGGTAGGGAAAAGCTTCAAAGCGCTTAATCGGTAGGGGAGGGCTTCCCGACTTCGCTGGGACAGGCTGCCCGCGCGCCCGAAAGACGAGGCGGGTGCCCGAGAGACCCCCCTACCTCAGGCCTTCACCACGGCCACGCGGCGGTTTTCGTGGAGCGGAAGTCTCGCTGCTAGCGCTTCTACTTGCCCGCAGACATCGGGCGCGGGAAAAAGAAGGCGGGCCTGCTACTTCAAGAGTCGGATAAACTCATCAAGGGAAAGCCCCGCGTGACGGATGATGGCGCGGAGTGTGCCCCGGTCGAGTTCTCTATGGTCGGGGATCACTACCTGTGCAAAGGGATTCTCCCGACGGAGAATCATGTGGGTAGATTCCTGACGCCTCATTAAGAAGCCAGCCCGTTCCAGAGCGCTAGCACATTCCCTCCCTGAAATCCTGGGCAGCTTGCTCATACCGCCGTCACAAGAACCTGGAAGCGTTCTTCGGGGACAGGCAGGCCATCCTGTTGGAGGGCAGCGATGTAGCCACGGATAGCTTCTTTGATGTTCTCCGTCGCCTCTTCCTTGGTCTTGCCCTGGCTGACGCATCCGGGCAGGCTGGGGCACTCAGCGACCCAGTATCCATCCTCGCCTGGGTAAATGACGACTTGACGCATCTTAGCCACCTCTCGCGTCCTTCATCATACCTTACCGGCCACCGCCACGCGGCGGTTTTCGTAGAGGGGGAACTTCTCCGTTAGGGCCTCGACCTCGCTGCGCACGCGTTTCAGCACCGACTCATCTTCCAGGTTATTCAGCACCTCGGAAATCCAGTGCGCGATGAGTTCCATCTGCGGCTCCTGCATGCCACGGCTGGTGACGGCGGGAGTGCCCACGCGGATGCCGCTGGCGATGGCGGGCGGGTTGGTGTCGAACGGAATCGCGTTCTTGTTCACGGTGATGCCGGCGCGCTCCAACGCCTGCTCAGCCTGCTTGCCGGTGACCTGGCGCGAAAAAACGTCCACCAGCATCAGATGCGTATCCGTGCCGCCGGAAACGATGCGGAATCCCTCCCTGGCCAGAACCTCAGCGAGAACCTTGGCATTCAAGACAATTTGTTTCTGGTAGTCAGCGAATTCCGGCTGCAAAGCCTCCTGGAAGCAGACCGCCTTGGCAGCGATGACGTGCATCAGCGGGCCGCCCTGGAGGCAGGGGAAGACGTTCCTGTCGAGGTCTTTGGCGTATTGGGCCTTCGAGAAGATGGCGCCGCCGCGGGGCCCGCGCAGCGTCTTGTGCGTGGTGGTGGTGACGAAGTCGGCGTGCGGGAAGGGGCTCGGATGCAGGCCGGCAGCAATCAGGCCGGCGATGTGGGCGATATCCACCATCAAGAGCGTCTCGCACTTCTTGGCGATGGCCGCGAAGCGCTCGAAATCCAGGAGGCGCGGATACGCGCTGGCGCCGGCGACGATGAGCTTCGGGCGATGCTCCATCGCCAGGCGCTCCAGCTCGTCGTAGTCGATGGTTTCCGTGTCTTTCTTCACGCCGTAGGAAACGATTTTGTACATGCGACCGGAAAAGTTGAGCGGATGGCCATGCGTCAGGTGGCCACCGTGCGCCAGGCTCATGCCCAGCAACGTGTCGCCCGGCTTGAGCACGGTGAGATAGACGGCTTGATTCGCCTGGCTGCCCGAGTGTGCCTGCACGTTCGCATGCTCGGCGTTGAACAATTTCTTGGCGCGCTCGATGGCGAGTGATTCCGCGACGTCCACGAACTCGCAGCCGCCGTAGTAGCGCTTGCCGGGCAGACCCTCAGCGTACTTGTTGGTCATGACCGAGCCCAGCGCCTGAAGCACGGCCTCGCTCACGAAATTCTCGGAGGCAATCAGCTCCAGCGTTCTTGCCTGCCGGTCAACCTCGTGGTCGATGGCGCGGGCAATTTCCGGATCGATTTCCGCCAGGGGACGCAGCCGAGCGGGCAGGGGAGGGCTCATTTCTTCTTCTCCGAATGGTGTTGCTGATTGAGGGCGGCGATTTTCTTGACGCGACGCTGGTGCCGTCCGCCTTCGAAGGGGGTCGAAAGCCAGATGTCCAGGATCTTCTCTGCGGTCGCCGGGTCCACCAGCCGGCCACCCAGAGCCAGGACGTTCGCGTCGTTGTGGCAGCGCGCGAAGTGGGCGGAGAGCGTGTCGTTGCAGGTAGCGGCGCGGACGCCGGGAACCCGGTTAGCTGCCATGGCCATACCGAGTCCGGTGCCACATACCAGCACGCCGAAAGTCGCTTCCCGGGCGGCCACGCGCGCGGCCACTTTCTCGGCATAGTCCGGGTAGTCCACCCGGCTGAGTGTGGTGGGGCCCGTGTCTTCCACTTCGTAACCCTTGCTCACCAGGTACTCACGGACTTTTTCCTTCAGCGGAAAGCCTGCGTGATCGGCGCCCAGCGCGACCTTAGGTTTCTCTGGCAAGTCTCAACACCCCGTCGTTCATTTAACCACAAAAAGCTTTGGGCTGGGGATTCTAACGAAGGTCGGCGCAGGCCGCAATCATTATGCTTTCCTTGACAAGGCGAACGCTCATCCACAACAATGACAAATTCCAAGTTCGGAGCAGCCACCAGTCGGCGGTCGGCAGTTGGCAGTCGGCAGTGAGCAGACGGTTAATGGTAGTCATCTGGATCAGTCACTGAGGAGATTCTTCGTCGTCCGTCAGATGACGGACTCCTCAGAATGACACGCTGAAGGCTGATAACTGAAAGCTGAAGGCTGAAAGCTGACAGCTGAGTGCCGAAAGCCAAAAACGAAAGGTCGAACTAATGCGCTGGAGTCAGGCTTTTATTCCCACGTTGCGCGAAGTGCCGGCGGAAGCCGAGGTCCCGAGCCACCAGCTTTTGTTGCGCGCGGGGTACGTCCGTCAAGTGGCGGCGGGCGTTTATGCCTACCTTTACCTCGCGCAGAGGTCGTTCCTGAAAATCGCGCAGATCATCCGCGAGGAAATGAACCGCATCGGCGGCCTGGAATTTTACCTGCCGGCGCTGAACCCCGCGGAATTGTGGCGGGAGAGCGGTCGCTACGACCTGTTCGGCGAGACGATGTTCAAGTTCAAAGACCGCACCCAGCACGACATGTGTTTGGGCGTGACGCACGAAGAGGAAATGACCAACATCGCGCGCGGCGAATTGCGCTCCTACAAGCAGCTTCCGCAAATCTGGTATCAGATTCAGGAAAAGTTCCGCGACGAGCCGCGGCCCAAGGCGGGCCTGCTGCGCCTGCGCCAGTTCATCATGAAAGACTCATACTCCTTCGACCTGGACGACGCGGGCCTGGACGTGAGCTACCGGAAACACTACGACGCCTACTGCCGCATCTTCGAGCGCTGCGGGCTGAAGTATGTGGTGGTGGAAGCTTACTCGGGCGCCATGGGGGGAAGCGTCTCGCACGAGTTCATGGTGCCGACCAAGGCGGGCGAAGATTCCATCGCGGTGTGCGAGTGCGGCTACGCGGCCAATCTGGAGAAGGCGGAAGCCAGGGCCACGCCCAGCGAGGACTTGCCGGGCGCAGCTTCGCCCGAGCCGTTTGCCACGCCCGGGATCAAGACCATCGACGCCCTGGTGAAGTTCACGGGTGAAAGTCCCGCCCGCCTGATGAAAACCCTGGTGTACGTCGTGGAGAGCCAGCCCGTGGTGCTCTTGCTGCGCGGCGACCACACACTGAGCGAGACCAAGCTGGCCACGGCGCTGGGCACGGCGGTGTTTCGCCCGGCCACGCCCGAAGAGGCGCTGGCGCTGCACGGGGCCAACGTGGGGTCTCTGGGACCGGTGGGTCTGCGGGGCGCGAGGATTCTGGCCGACCGCGCGCTCGAGGGCCGCCAGAACCTCATCACCGGCGCGAATCGTGACGATATGCACTTGCGGAACGTGACGCCCGGGCGGGATTTCACCGCCGCGTATCGCGATCTCCGCGTGGTCTCCACAGGCGATTTGTGCCTGCGCTGCGGGAAGCCGCTGCAGGTGAAAGTCTGCGTCGAACTGGGTCACGTCTTCAAGCTGGGGCGGCGCTACTCGGAAGCCATGCACGCCAGGGTGCTCGATGCCAACGGCAAGGAAGTGCCGTTGGTCATGGGCTCCTACGGCATCGGCCTGGAACGCATCCTGAGTGCGGCCGCCGAACAAAACCACGACGAGGACGGCATGTTTCTGCCCCGCAGCATCGCGCCCTTCGAAGTGATCCTGACGGCGGCCAACATGGATGAGCAGGCCGTGCGTGCCGCGGCGGAAAAGCTGTATACGGAAATGTGCGCGAAGTCCATTGACGTGCTTTTCGACGACCGTCTCGAAAGGCCCGGGGTGAAGTTCAAGGATGCCGATCTGATCGGTGTCCCCTTCCGCGTCACCGTGGGCACGAGAAAGTTGGAGCGGGGGCAGGCGGAGATTTTCGAGCGCTCGACAAAGCAAATCGCGGATGTTAAGCTGGACGCTGTCGTACCGTCCCTGCGGGAGAGACATCTCCGCTAGCGCGAGCGGAATCTGTGTTGAAGGGGGGAATCATGCGACGGTCGGACTCAGGCAGAGCTACGGTCAAGAGCGTTCTGGCTCTGTTGTTTCTTGCGGCGGTGGTGTACGTCGGCATCAAGATCATCCCTGTCTATGTCGACAGCTACGAGTTCCAGGACTACATCCGGCAGCAGAATCCCTTCTGGGTAACGCAGCGCGCTCCGGCCGAGGGAATCCGGAGCACCATTCTGGACAAAGCCAAAGAGTTGAATCTCCCCGTGAGCCCCGAACAGGTGAAAGTGGATGTCGGCGGCGGCAAGGTTGTTGTGGCAGTTGATTACACCGTTCCCGTGGACCTGATGGTCTATACGCTGGAGCTCCGCTTCACACCTTCGGCTGAAAACCGGCAGTTATAACCCGTGCCCGCCCGCACATCACCCGTAAGTCGAAAGCCCTCAGGGCCTCGGTACACTGCCAGGCCGCCAAAGCGTGGAGGCCTGTCGTGGTGGAAGAAGGGCCTCCTCGCCGCCGGCCTGGTGTTTTTCCTGATTGGGATCGGGACCCTCGTTTACTACTACGTGCGCTTTGCGCGTCTCATCGATGCGCGCCTGAGCGGGGAGGTGTTTGACAACGCCTCGCTGGTTTTTGCGGCTCCGACGGAAGTCAGAGTTGGGCAGCCAGGGACGTCCGTGGCGTTCGCCGCGCGGTTGCGCAAAGCCCTTTACGCGGAGGAAAAGGGCGGCTCGGAGGTCGGCACATATACGCTGGCGGGAGAGCGGCTGGAGATTTACCCCGGGCCGCTCTCCTTTGTCCAGGGCGAGCAGTTTCGACAGGGTCCGGCGGCGCTGGGCTTTCACGGCGGCCGGCTGGTTTCCATCACCTCGCTGGATCGCCCGGCCGCGCTGGAGAGCTATTTGCTCGAGCCGGAGCTTATCACCACGCTGTTTGATCGCAGCCGCGGCAAAAGGCGCCTGGTGCGCTACCAGGACCTTCCTAAGGTGCTGGTCGATGCCATCCTGGCCACCGAGGACCACCGGTTCTTCTCGCACTCGGGCGTCAACTTCTACCGCATCCTTGCCGCCGCGCTTTCCGGTGTCCACGGCGAAGAGCACATCCGCGGAACCAGCACCCTCACCATGCAATTGGCGCGCGATTTCTTCCTGACGCGCGAGCGCACCATCCGGCGTAAGGCGGCGGAGATCTTCCTGGCCCTGTTGATGGAGCAGCGCCTGACGAAAGAGCAGATCTTCGAGCTCTACGCCAACCAGATCTACCTGGGCCAGCGTGGCAGTTTCGCCATCTATGGAGCCGGCGAGGCGGCCAGCGCCTATTTCAACAAGGACGTGAGCAGCCTGACCCTGCCGGAGGCCGCCCTGCTGGCGGGCCTGATTCACGGGCCCAATCGCGACTCGCCTTACAAACACCCCGGACGCGCGCTGGAGCGGCGGAACTTTGTGTTGCGGCGCATGCTGGAGGTGGGATTTATCACGGCCGAGGAGACCGAGCGGGCCTCAGCCGCGCTCCTGGGACTCGCCCAGCAGAACGCGGAAGCGAGCCAGGCGCCCTTCTTTGTGGATATGGTGCGGGACCAACTGCTCGCGCAGTTTCCTGAGCGTGACTTGCTTTCCCAGAGCTACCGGATTTACACCACCCTCGATCTTGACCTCCAGGCCGCCGCCTCCCAGGCCGTGCACGCCGGCATCGCGGAGGTGGACCAGGAATTGAAGAAGCGGCGGCAGGCGAAAGAAGCCCCAGCGGACCCTTATCAGCCGCAGGTGGCCCTGATCGCGCTGGACCCAGCCACAGGTGCCCTGCGCGCGCTGGTGGGGGGACGCGATTACGGCGTCAGCCAACTGAATCACGTGCTGGCGCGGCGCCAACCGGGTTCCTCTTTCAAGCCTTTTGTGTACGCTGCCGCTTTGAGTTCGGGCGTGGATGGCTCACAGCCCTTGGTCACGCCGGCGACGATGCTGGTGGACGAGCCGACCACCTTCCAGTTTGGCGATCAGCCCTACGAACCCGAAAACTACAAGAAGGAATACTACGGCCCGGTGACGGTTCGCCAGGCGCTGACGCACTCCCTCAATGTGGCCACCGTGCGTCTGGCGGAGATGGTGGGCTATGACAAGGTGCGGAAGCTGGCAGTGGCGGTCGGCATCAACCGCGAACTTCTGGCCACGCCGGCTCTGGCGTTAGGGGCGTATGTGGCGACGCCGCTGGAAATTGCCGGCGCCTACACCATCTTCGCGAACCGTGGCCAGTACGTGGCCCCCAGGTTCATCCTGGCCGTCAACGACGCTGCGGGGCGCATTCTCTGGCGCAGCCCGGTGGAAACGCGCCCCGTGCTTGATTCGCGCGTGAACTATCTGATGGTCAGCCTCATGCAAAGCGTGATCGCGAACGGCACCGCGGCTGGGGTACGCAGTCGGGGCTTCACACTGCCGGCGGCGGGGAAGACCGGGACTTCTCACGATGGCTGGTTCGCGGGTTTCACCTCCAACCTCCTGGCGATAGTCTGGGTCGGTTACGATGACGATCGGGAACTCCGGCTCGCCGGCGCCGCCTCCGCGCTCCCGGTGTGGACAGAGTTCATGAAGCGCGCCACTCAGGTGCCGGCTTACCAGGATCCGCAGCCGTTTAGCGCGCCCGAGGGGATCGTCACCGCCACCATCGACAATCGCACGAACCTCCTGGCCAGTGCTGATTCTCCGCTGACGCGGGATGAGATTTTCATCGCGGGAACCGAACCCGTGGCGACGGGATTGCGTGAGAGCGGAGCTTCCGGGATCCTGAGCCGGATCTTCCAAGCGAGCAAGACTCAACCCGCACCCGCAGCCACCGCGAAGTCACCCCTGCCGTTGCCTCCCGGCGCGCCCCCGCCCTCGGTGGGAGGCGCGAGCGCGCCGCCGCCGACGGCCCAGGCGGAGCAGCCACCACCGGCGAAGAAGCAGGGCGGGGTGGTGCGCAAGTTCCTGTCCATCTTCAAGGGAGGGGATTCGGCGCCCAAGGCTCAAACACCTCCTCCCAAGAAAGCTGACCCTTAGGAAAAGAAAGGTCGCAAACGCCATCGAGAGCGGCTATACTCCCTTGCCAAATCGAGGGTGAAACATGAGAGCGACAATTGGCATGCGCATGCTTGGGGTCCTGGCAGGCTGCCTGCTTGGCCTGGTGGCGGCGGGCTTGTCGGTCGGACAGCAAACCGAGGAGCAGCAAGCGCCACCCACTCTCCCCACTCCGGAGCCTGCTCCCGGGACCACCGTCCCCGAACCCGCCAAGCGCGAGCTCGGGCTAGACGAGCGGGCCGACATTTTCATGGCCCGGAAGGCTTATGCGGACGCGGTGGACTATTACAATCGCGCGCTGGCCGCCACCGGCCGTACCAACCCCGCCTTGTTGAACAAGCTGGGGATTGCTCACCAGCAGCAATTGGATTATCGGAGGGCGCGCAAGGCTTACAAGGAAGCGACAAAGCGCGACAAAACTTTTGCTGAGCCCTGGAACAACCTGGGCACGACTTATTACCTGCAGGACAAACCCGGGAAATCCCTCAAGTACTATCGGCAAGCCATCAAGCTGAATCCCAAGGGGGCCTCCTTCCACATCAATCTGGGGACGTCTTACTATCGGATGAAAAACATCAGCCAGGCCATCGAGGAATGGAGCACGGCCCTGGCGCTTGATCCGAATGTACTCAAGGACCGCTCAACACTAGGCACCGTCGTGCAGGCGCGAGGCACGGACGTGAAATTCTATTTTTATATGGGCAAAGTTCTCGCCTCGCTGGGTCGAGCGGAGGAGGCCGTCCGCTATTTGCGTCGCGCCTTCGAGGACGGCTTCGACGACCTGAAACTGCTGGAGGAAGACCCGGATTTCAAGAAGATCAGCCAGTTTCCCGCCTATATCGAGTTGCGAGCGAATCCCCCCAAGCCAATCAAGGAATGATCCGCACCGCCGCGGGCTGGGGGGGCAACGGTCGCTGTTCCTCCCATGCTGAGTCTGCGCAGCACCGACGCGGGTGCGTCCGTGTCAGTGCTATAATGTGGGCAGGCTGGCGGCATGAAGAAGGCCTTGGGATTATTGATTCTGCTGCTGGGGGCAGGCGACCTCCGGGGAGCCTCCGCCGCGCGTACTATCCTGGTTCTCGCCTTCGAAAACCAAAGTGCACGCCCGGATCTCAATTGGATCTCCGAAAGTTTCGCCGAGACGCTTTCCGCGCGCTTGTCCGCTCCGGACCGCTTCCTGCTCAGTCGGGCGGAGCGCAACGCGGCCTATGAGCAGTTGGGAATTCCCCCGGGAACGCCGCTGACGCTGGCCAGCGTCTACAAGGTTGCCGAGACGTTGGGCGTGGACTGGGCACTTAAGGGAAGCTTCACCGTTGAGGGCCAACGGCTGATGGCGCGCGCGCAATTGCTGGACGTTCATGGCCTGCACCTGGCCCCGGCCTTGGAGGCAACCGGCGAGCTTGCCGACCTGGTCGATCTCCAAACGCGACTGGCCTGGCGGCTGCTGGCCACCCAGGAGCCGGGTTTCACGGTGGGCAAGGAGGAGGATTTTGGGCGGCTCTTCCCGGAAGTCCGTCTGGACGCGTTCGAGAACTACGTTCGTGGATTACTGGCGACGGATGCGGAAAGCCGGGTGCGTTTCCTGCGCGAGGCCGACCGCTTGAACCCCGCCGATCATCGCGCCGCCCTCGAGTTGGGACGGTACTGTTTTGAGCAAAAAGATTACGAGAACTCCGCGCTCTGGCTGCGCAAGCTCGACGCCAAGGATGCGAATTACCTGGAGTCGCTCTTCTTCCTGGGCGTGGACGAGTTCTTTCTGGGCCATGAGGCTGCGGCCGAGCGGGCTTTCGCCGGACTCTCCCGGCAAATCCCCTTGAACGAGGTTTGGAACAACCTGGGATTCATGCAGGCCCGGCGCGGCCGGTACGAAGAAGCTGCGGCCAGCTTCGCGCGCGCCTACCAGGGTGATCCCACCGACCCGGTCTTTTGTTTCAATCTCGGAGCCTGCTTGTCGTTGCTGAAGAGATACCAGGATGCGGCCCGCTACCTCGAGGAGGCTGTGCGCTTGGCTGCCGACGATCCCGAGGCCCACACGCTGCTGGCCGGGGCGCTGGGCAACCTGGGCAATGCGGAGGGGGAGGAACGCGAATTCCGCTGGCTGGCGGAACACGAGGGGAATTCTGCGGGCGAGGCGGGCGCGGATCTCTTGCCGCACCTCCGCCTGGAAAAAAACTACGACGGTCGCGCCTACCGCTTGCTCTCACTGGCCGTGCGTAACGCGCTGGAAAAAAGTCTGGAGGGCGAGCCGGCAGAGCGGCACGGAGCGGTGCACCTGGCCCGCGGCAGGGAATTCCTGGCGCAGGGGCGACTGAACGAAGCCGAGCATGAACTCCTGGAAACTGCGTCGTTGCTGCCCAGAGACGGCGAGGCGCATCTGGCCCTGGCCCAGGTTTACCAAGCTGAGGGTCGGCCCCGGGACGCGGCGACGGAACTGGAAACTTCGCTCCGGCTCAAGGAGAGTGTCGCCGCTCATCTTGCTCTGGCGCGGGTCTATCTTGCGCTTGACCAGCCGCAAGCGGCCCGCGAGCAGGGCCGAGCGGCACTGAATCTGGAACCTGACAATCGCGAGGCGCGCGAGTTGCTGGAGCAGATCTCCAAATCCGCGCCCGCAGCGGGGAAGAAACCTTGAACACCAAACATGGCAAGTTCGTCTTCATCCTGGGAATGGCGCTGACGGCCGGCGGGCTGGCGCTCGGCGGGGCCGCACCTGCTGCCCCCCGGCGCGTGGTCGTCCTGAACCTGGATCGGATGGTGCACCAGGTCAGCGCGGACTACGTCATCCGCGGCATCCGTCAGGCTAATGAAACGCAGGCCGACGCGGTGCTGTTGGAGCTGAACACGCCGGGAGGGCTTTCCAACTCCATGCGCGAGATTATCCAGGCCATCCTGGACTCACGCGTGCCCGTCATCACCTACGTGGCGCCCAGCGGCGGCGGGGCAGCGTCGGCGGGATTCTTCATCCTGCTCGCTGGGGATGCGGCTGTGATGGCGCCGGGAACGACGACGGGCGCTGCCCACCCGGTCGTTATCGGCGGCATCGAGATCGGCAAGACCATGGAAACTAAGATTGAGAACGACGCGGCGGCCTACATCCGCAGCCTGGCCGACAAGCGCGGCCGCAATTCGAAGCTCGCCGAAGAAGGAGTCCGCCAGAGCCGCTCGTTCACGGAGAAGGAGGCGCTCGACGGGAACCTCATCGACGCCATCGTGGCCACCCCGGAGGAGATTCTTACCAAGCTCGACGGCAAGACGGTCAAGCGGGTCAATGACACAACCGTGACCCTGCACTTGGCCGGCGCGACCCTTGACCCGGTTCCGATGGGCAGACGCGAGCGGCTTTTCGCCTGGATCGCCGACCCGAACATCGCTTTCTTGTTGGGCGCGCTCGGTCTGGCCTGCCTCTACCTTGAATTCACCCACCCGGGACTGATCGCGCCGGGCGTGGTCGGAGCCGTGGCGCTCATCCTGGCCCTATACGCATTCAACCTGCTCCCCATTAATATCCTGGGCGTGCTGTTGATCCTGCTGGCGGTCGGCTTGTTCATTCTGGAAGCGAATGTGACTTCGCATGGGGTGCTGGCGGCTGGCGGCGTCGTGGCCATGGTTATCGGCGCGCTCATCCTGGTGGATTCGCCCTGGCCCGAGGCGCGCATCCGGCTCTCGACGGCGTTGAGTGTGACTCTGCCCCTGGCGGCTGTTGTCATCATCCTGATGAGGTTCGCCCTGGTGGCGCAGAGGCGCAAGGCGGTGACCGGTGAGGCGGGCATGATTGATGCCCTCGGCGTGGCCCGGACCGACCTCGACCCGGAAGGGAAGGTCATGGTGCGCGGAGAGATCTGGGATGCCCGCGCCCAGGGGAAGATCCTGAAGGGTACGCGGGTGCGCGTGCGGGGGTTCGACGGCTTGACGCTTCTAGTTGAGACTAAATCCGATTCCGGTTAGACTGGGGCTGCGCAGGTGTTCGGACTGTTAAAGACTGTGCAGTGCGTCTTACCGGATGACGGTCGGCGCGCGAGGCGGGGTAATTTCACCCCGCACAACGCATAAAGGAGCACAACATGGGCACAGGCACGGTAGTTGCGGCGGTCATCATTTTTTTCTGGATTGTGGCTTGTTTGAACGTGATGCGGGAGTACGAGCGGGCTGTCGTTTTCCGCCTGGGACGGCTCCAGAAGCCGGACAAGGGTCCCGGGCTCATCTTCATCCTTTGGCCCATCGACAAGATGGTGAGGGTCTCCCTGCGCATCGTGGCCTGGGAAATCCCGCCACAGGACGTCATCAGCCGAGATAACGTCTCGCTGAAAGTAACTGCGGTGCTTTACTATCGGGTGATCGGCGCGCAGCAGGCCTTCGTCGAGCTGGAGAGCTATCGCTACGCCGTCGAGCAGTTGGCGCAAACCACCTTGCGGTCGGTGCTGGGCGAAGTGGAGCTTGATGACCTGCTCTCGCAGCGCGAAAAACTCAATCTGCGGTTGCAGACCATCCTGGATGAACACACCGCGGCTTGGGGCGTCAAGGTGACGAAAGTGGAAGTGAAGGCGGTGGACTTGCCGGAGGAAATGCGGCGCGCCATTGCCCGTCAGGCCGAGGCTGAGCGCGAGCGCCGGGCCAAGATTATCCACGCTGACGGCGAATACCAGGCAGCCGAAAAGTTGGCGATGGCAGCGAAGACGATCAGCCGCGAACCGGTGGCCATCACCCTGCGGTACCTCCAGACTCTGACGGAAATCGGCACGGAGAAGAACACCACCGTCGTCTTTCCGTTGCCGGTCGAACTGCTGTCGATGATATTTGGCAAACGGGGCGACGCGCTCCCGTCGGGTCCTCCCACGACGTAAGGCAGGAACGCCTTGGCGTGCCAAGCCTGAGGGAGAGGTATGACCAATCCTAGTGAGAAGAAAGATGAGAAGGGCCTCTCCGCCCGCTATTTGGTGCTGATGTTCCTGATGGGTGTGGCGGCCTGCGGGGTGTTTTTCTCTCTGGGTTTTCTGGTTGGCTACAACGAGAGATCTTCGCGGACGGCTCCGGTTACCGAACAGGTGACGCCGCCGCCCGTGGTTCCGCCAACGGTCAACCCGCCGCTGGAGACGGCGCCGCCCGGTGCTGCGGCTGGGTCGGCGCAGCCGATACCTTCGGAGGAGACGGGGCAAGCGAAGAAAGCCGCGCCAGCGGCTGCTCCCCCAACCTCTGCCCAGCCGCCATCCTCGGCTGCCACTAGGCCTGCGGCTCCCGCGACGGCCACGGCGCCGCCGCTGGCCGCGCCGGGCGTGGAGGTTGGCAGCGCCTTCACGGTCCAGGTGGCGGCGTCGCGCAACCAGCAGGATGCCGAGAAGCTTGTGAAGGAACTGAAAGCGCGCGGCTATGCCGTCTTCGTCGTCACCCCGGAGTTTGCCCATGCCAACGACAACCTCTTTCGCGTCCAGGTGGGCCCTTTCGCCACGCGCGAGGAGGCGGAACAAGTCCGAGCCAAGATTGCCAAGGAGGGATTCAAACCGTTCATCAGACATTGACGATTGATGATTGCTGATTGAAGATTGAAGAACGCGACCGGCAACTGACAACTGGCAACTGGCTACTACTCATCAAGGAGACCCTGCGAGATTAGCTTTCCCAGCAACCTACTCGGAAAACCCACGGCTCGCTTTGCGGCGAGTGCCCTGAGCGGCTTCCTGCTTTTCGCCTGCTTCCCCTTGCTCAGTTGGCATCTTCTGGTTTGGGTGGCCTGCGCGCCGCTCGTGGTCGCGCTGCTCTGCGAGCCGCGCTGGGGGCGTGGTTTCCTACTGGCGTATGTGACCGGCGCCGTCTTCCTCACAGGAAGCTGTTACTGGTTCGCCCTCGTCATGCAGCGGTACGGAGGAATGGGGCCGGGGCTGGCGTTGGGAGTGCTGGTGCTGTTCGTGGTGGTCTTCTCGGTTTTCTTCGGCGCCTTCGGGCTGGTTCTGTCCTGGGTGGCGCGCAGTTCGCGAGCTGCGGCACTGCTGCTGGTCCCCTTCCTGTGGGTGGCGATGGAGATCGCCCGCACTTACTTGATTACGGGTGTGCCGTGGAATCTGCTGGGCTATGCCGTGCAGGCGGCAGGCTTGCGGCAGTTGGCCTCGTTTACCGCGGTCTATGGGCTTTCCTTCCTGGCGGCAGTGACGAGCGCCCTGCTGGCCTGGGTGTGGCTCGGGCCGCGGCAGAAGCCGGCGTGGGTGGTGCTGATAAGCTGGCTCGCGCTGCTCGTCGTCGCGAACTGGGCCATGACTCCGCCGCCTTCGCCACCGGGCGCCAACTCTGTCTATCTGGTTCAGCCGGACATAGCGATGGACGAAGCGAGCGTGGTCAAGTGGGCGCCCTGGCGAGATCTAGCCCCGCTCGAAGGCTTGGTTGCCCGGAGTATGGCAAGCGTTGAGCGGGAAGGGAAGCCCGACGCCACCCCCTTGCTTGTCTGGCCGGAGAATCCCGCGCCGTTCTATTTCGAGCGCGACCCTGTCTTCCGCGGCGCCGTGGAACGGATGGCGCGCCAAGCCCACGCGTATGTCGTCGTCGGCAGCGTGAACTACGCGGACCTGGCGAACACGCAACCGAAGAACAGCGCGGTCGTACTCGATCCCGAGGGGCGCGTGCTGCTCGCGTATGATAAAATCCACTTGGTGCCGTTTGGCGAGTATGTGCCCGCGTGGGCCTTGCCCGGCCTGGTGGGGAAGATCACGCATGAGGCGGGCAACTTCGTCGCGGGAAACAGCTACAGTGTGGCCCGGACGCGGCAGGGGGCCATCGGCGTATTCATCTGCTACGAGGCCATTTTCCCGCAGCTCGTGCGGCGGCTGGCGGCGGACGGTCCCGGCGTGCTGGTGAACATCTCGAACGACGCCTGGTTCGGGGATTCCTCGGCGGCCGCGCAGCACTTGGAGATGGCGCGCCTGCGGGCCATCGAGAATCGGCGCTTTTTGCTGCGGGCGACGAACGACGGCATCACGGCGGTGATTGACCCTTGCGGGCGCGTGAGGGCGCGGCTGCCGCGGCACCAGGCGGCGGTGCTCGCCGAGCGTTTCGACTATCTCGCGGCCCGCACGTTCTATACGGCGCACGGCGATGTCTTCGCCTGGCTTTGCATCGCGGCTTCGGCACTGCTCGTCGGTCATCGCGTGCGCGTAGGCAGAAGGCAGAGGGTAAAGACAAATCAAAAGGCAAAAGGTAAGAATCAAAAATCAGGAATAGGGCCAACTGACAACTGACCACTGACGACTGGCCACTGTTCTTAAGGAGCAAGCATGATTGAAGAAGTGGAAAGACAATTCGAGGAGTTAAAGCATCGCGCCTCCGAACTGCGGAGCTTTCTTTGACGCCCCCCAACGACGCCGTGAACTCGAGGCCCTCGAGCAGCAGATAGCCCAGCCTGACTTTTGGCAGAACCAGGAAGCCTCCCAGAAAATCCTCGCCGCGCGCAAGCGGCTGGAAGAGCAGATTGCCACGGATGACCGCCTGGCACGCCAGCTTGCGGACCTGGAAGCCTACCTGGAGCTGGCGCGCGAAGGTGAGAATGTGGCGAGCGAAGTGCGCGTGGAGCTCGACGCACTGCGGGCTGAGATAGAACGCCTGGAGACGGCGACGCTCCTGCCCGGCGAGAACGACCGGCTGAATGCCATTGTCACCATTCACCCGGGCGCCGGCGGTACCGAGTCGCAGGACTGGGCGGAAATGCTGCTGCGCATGCACAAGCGCTGGGCGGAACGCCACGGCTTCAAGTTTCAGGTCATGGAGTTCCAGGCGGGCGAGGAGGCGGGGCTGAAGTCCGCCACTTTCACCGTCACCGGCGATTACGCCTACGGCCTGCTCAGCTCGGAGATCGGCGTGCATCGCTTGGTGCGCATCTCGCCCTTTGACGCGGCCGCGCGCCGGCACACTTCGTTTGCTTCGGTGTTCGTCAGCCCGGAGATCGACGAGACCATCAACATCGAACTGAAGCCCGATGAGCTGAAGATCGAGACTTATCGCTCCACGGGGGCGGGCGGGCAGCACGTGAACACCACCGATTCCGCCGTCCGCATCACGCACCTCCCCAGCGGCACCGTGGCCCAGTGCCAGAACGAGCGCTCGCAGCACCGCAACAAAGAGATAGCCATGAAGTTTCTCCGCTCCAAGCTCTACGAGTTGGAGCTGCTGAAGCGGCGCGAGGTCTCGCAGAAGCTCGAAGACTCGAAGATGGAAATTGGATTCGGCAGCCAGATCCGCTCCTACGTCCTGCACCCGTACCGGTTGGTGAAAGACCTGCGGACGAAGTTCGAAGTGGGCGACGCCGACCGCGTGCTGGACGGCGACCTCGACCCGTTCATCAAGGCTTATCTGGTTTCCCGTCGGGCGGTGGCCAAGTAAGGGCGGGGGTCAGCAGGTTGGCTTGGGGAGCGGCCCGGTCTGCAAACGGCTCTTAGAATAACCCCTGTGTTTTCAATATGATTCCGGAATCATTCGCCTAAGCCATTCATTTCCATATAGATTCCGGCTCTGTGGTCCTGCAATCGATTCTGTTGACAGATAGTCTTAGTTCAGCCTGACTCTGGTGTTGCAGGAATTGACCTAAGGCATTTGTTATCAAGGACATTCCGGCTTTCCATCAGACAAGTCGTTTCTTTTCAAGAAGATTCCGGCTTCGTTTCTAGCCGAGCCGAACATCGATCCTTTATTTTCAATGACATTCCGGGTTCGTTCGCCCTTTTTTCAAAGAATCATTTTTTCTGGAGTCAGCATTGTACCGCACCTCTGCTCGATCTGGGAGGTCCATCATTCTCGGACTCTGTGTCCAGAGGTCTCATGACACGTCCTTGGCTGGCGAGCCGCTTCTTGCATGGGAATCCTGAAGCCCCTCTACACGATCTGTAGATTACTAAGTTATCATAGCAGCGCGCACTTGTCAAGCGACATATTGTCTTCGCCTGGGTCCTAACCGGCGCCGTTCACTGCCGGGGAACTAGCGTCCAGGTGTTGCCGTGCAGCGTCAGCACGATGGCGCCTTTCTCGACGGCCAAGGAAAAGCGTGGGATCTCTTTGGCCTTTTCGGCCAGCAGGGCCTCCGGAAGCGTGACCTTGAGGGGGAACATCTTTGTCACTTGATCTGGAACCAGCTTGCCGCGAATAGAGTCGTAGTGCGTCTTGCTCTCGTGGTTTCCTCTCAGCTCCAGGGCGTCCTGGCCGACTTGGACTATATAAGGCCCCGCGGGCAGAGGCTGGTCGTCGATAGCGAACGGGAATTCGGGATGGAGTACGCCGATCAACACGGAGGGAACCTGTTCCCCGTGTTCGCGCACGCCGTAGGTGCTTCCGCTGCTCTCGCCCACGAGGCGCAGCCCGTTCGCCAAACGCACACCGAAGCAGTTCTCCGCCTTCAGATCCCCCTCCATGTATCCTCTCAAGGGCAACGGATAGGACTCGGGAAAGATCTTCTCCGCCCGATTGAGACTGGCGAGGAACTCGAAGCTCTCGGCTTGGGACAGCGGCTGTGGCTTCGCCGTCGGCCAGAATCGAGTTCTGATAGGCGCGATCTTCGCCAGCATGGCAGCAAGCGCCACAGCGAGGAAAACACAGCAAACTACCAGAATGGCTCTTTTCATTGATTCCTCTCTCTCGTGCCAGGAAGATGCGGACCGACCAGCGCAGACCCTCTCCGTTCTGTACGTCTGTGCCGCGGCCCGGCGGAGTCTATCACCGCCCGTGCCTGTTGTCACACCAGGCTAGCCTCGCATCGGCGACTTTGCCGCGCCTTCATCCGGACCTGGCTTAACCTTGCGCGTGCGGTGGTAATTGCTCCGCGGAGCGCTGTTCGCGTACTGCCTGAGTCCTTTCGGCTGCCAAGGCGGGCCGTTCGCTGCAACAACCGGCAGTACCGCCCCGAAATCGTTGACAGTTTTTGAGGCCCTGTGTTAGCGTTTCTAGTTTGCGTTACGCGGAAAGCTCTCGACAGAGAACCTTCCGGATCAAGAGACATCCATGCTGAGGGAGGCTCCTCGTGTCCGGGCCAAACGAAAGGTATCTTTTCACTTCCGAGTCGGTAACTGAGGGTCATCCCGACAAAGTCTGCGATCAAATCTCCGACGCCGTTCTGGACGCCGTCCTGGCCGAGGACCCGCGAGGCCGGGTGGCCTGCGAGACCATGGCCAAAGACAAGACGGTTTACGTGGTGGGCGAGATTACGACCACCGCTCGGCCTGACGTCCCCAAGTTGGTCCGCGACACCCTGCGCGAAATCGGCTACACCGACCCGGAGAGTGGCCTGACTCCAGAAGATTGCGAGATAGTCTCCAACCTGACTCCGCAAAGCCCTGACATTGCCCAGGGTGTGGACACCGGTGGGGCGGGTGACCAGGGCTCGATGTTCGGCTTTGCCTGTGACGAAACCCCCGAGCTGATGCCGTTTCCCATCATGATGGCCCACAAGCTCAGCATGCGGCTCGCGGAGGTCCGCCGCAAGAAGATCCTTGATTTCATCCGCCCCGACGGCAAGACCCAGGTCACAATCGAATATGAAGGCTTCAAGCCCGCGCGCGTGGACGCGGTCGTCGTGTCCACTCAGCACGCGCGGGACGTCTCCAACCATACGATCCACGAGGGCGTGAAAGAATGTGTCATCAAACCGGTAATACCCGCCCACATGCTCGACCAAAACACCAAGTACTTCATCAATCCCACGGGGCGGTTCGAGATTGGTGGACCGATAGGTGACTCCGGGCTGACAGGGCGAAAGATTGTTGTGGACACCTACGGTGGCATGGCACACCACGGCGGTGGTAGCTTTTCCGGGAAAGACCCGACGAAGGTGGACCGTTCCGCCTCTTATATGGCCCGTTACATTGCCAAGAACGTTGTGGCGGCAGGGCTGGCCGAGCGCATCGAGGTCCAACTTGCCTATGCCATCGGTGTGGCCGAGCCCGTCTCCGTGATGGTGAATACCTTTGGGACCGGCCGGGTGGACAACGGCCGGCTGGGCGAAATGATCCGGAAGCATTTCCAATTGACCCCCCGCGGCATCATCCAGACCCTGGACTTGCTGCGCCCGATCTATAAGAAGACGGCGGCTTACGGGCATTTCGGCCGACCGGAACCGGAATTCACTTGGGAGCGGACTGATAAGGCCGCCATTCTGCGGCGGGAGGCAGGCCTCTAGATGGCGACGAAAGCGAAGGTAGCGTGCGACGTAAAAGATCTCGGCCTGGCAGCCAAGGGAAAGCTCCGCATCGAGTGGGCCAGCCAGTGGATGCCGGTGCTCAAGCTGATCCGCAAGCGGTTCATCAAGGAGCGGCCGCTGGAGGGCATCCGGATTTCGGCTTGCCTCCACGTCACCACCGAAACGGCCAACCTGGCCATCACGCTGCGGGACGGCGGGGCGAACGTGGTGCTGTGCGCCTCGAATCCCTTGAGCACGCAGGACGATGCCGCCGCCTCGCTGGTGAAGGATTATGGCATCCCCGTCTATGCCATCAAGGGTGAGGACACCAACACTTATTACTCCCACATCGTCTCGGCCCTGGAGCATCATCCCCAGGTGACCATGGATGACGGCGCCGACTTGGTGACCACCGTCCTGACCAAGCGCCAGGAACTGATTCCGGAAATCCTGGGCGGGACCGAGGAGACCACCACGGGCGTCATCCGCCTGCGCAGCATGGCCAGCGACGGCGTGCTGAAGTTTCCCATCGTCGCGGTGAACGACGCCGACACGAAGCACCTTTTTGATAACCGCTACGGCACGGGCCAGTCCACCGTGGACGGCATCATGCGCGCTACCAACCTGCTGTTTGCTGGCCTGCACGTGGTGGTGAGCGGTTACGGCTGGTGCGGGCGCGGCGTGGCGATGCGGGCCCGGGGTCTGGGCGCGGACATCATCGTCACGGAGGTGATTCCCACGCGCGCGCTGGAAGCGGTGATGGATGGCTACCGCGTGATGCCCATGGCCGAGGCCGCCAAAGTCGGCGACGTCTTCGTGACGCTCACCGGCAACAAGGCGGTCCTGACGAGCGAGCACTTCAAGGTGATGAAGGAGGGCGCGGTGGTCTGCAACGCCGGCCACTTCAACGTGGAAATCGATATCCCGGCGCTGGAGAAGATGTCGCTCTCCAAGCGGCAGACGCGCGAGTTCGTGGAGGAATATACCCTGCGCGATGGGCGCAAGATCTACCTGCTGGGCGAGGGGCGCCTCATCAACCTGGCCGCGGCGGAGGGCCATCCCGCGGTCGTGATGGACATGAGTTTTGCCAACCAGGCGCTCTCGGTCGAGTACATGGTGAAGAATGCGCCGAAGCTCGAGCCCAAGGTCTATCCCGTCCCTGCCGAAATCGACCGCGACGTGGCCCGGCTGAAGCTGGAGTCGATGGGGATTGGCATCGATAAGCTCACGCCCGAGCAGGAGGAGTATCTTTCTTCCTGGTCCGAAGGAACCTAGACGGATTGAGCCATTGTCTGATTGAGTCATTGAATCATTGCCTGATTGACCCAATGACTCGACGCTGGGAGTGAGTCGCTTCTCCGTCTAATGATTCAATGTATCAATGAATCAATCTTCCAACTGCTCAATCTTCAATCGACACTCACGATGAAGGATTTTGCCCAGCGGGCGCTCGAGACGGCGCGGGCGCGAGGCGCGAGCTACGCTGATGTCCGCGTCACGGACATCCGGCAGCGCTACCTTTCCACCAAGAACGGCCAGCCGGCCCAGGTTAGAGAATCGGAGTCGTCGGGCCTCGGGGTGCGCGTGGTTGCCGAAGGCGCCTGGGGGTTTGCGGCCACCGACGATTTGAGCCGGGCCAGCGTGGATCGGACCGCCGCGCAGGCCGTCACCATTGCGCGTGCCAGCGCGCTCTGCCAGAAGCACGCAGTCTCCTTGGCCCCTGAAACGAAAGTGGTGGACCGTTGGCTGGCCCCCTGCCGCCTCGATCCCTTCACCGTTCTGGTTTCAACCTGCCTGGACTTGCTGCTGAAAGTGGACGCGGAACTGCGCCGCGTCGAGGGGGTGACGCTGGCCGAGGCCGTCCTGGACTTCCGGCGCATCGAACAGTTGTTCGTCTCCAGCCAGGGTTCAGAGATCTACCAGGTGAAGACGCAGACGGGCGCAGGTTTCGTGGCCACTTCCTTTCTGGGTAATGAGATTCAACGGCGCTCCTACCCCAATTCCTTCGGCGGACAATACCAGACCAAGGGTTACGAACTGGTGGAGGAACTGGACCTGGTGGGCCAGGCGCCGCGCATCGCCGAGGAGGCCGTGGCACTGCATCGCGCGGCGCAGTGCCCGTCGGGCGTGAAAGACATCATCTTGGGCAGCGGGCAGCTTGGCTTGCAGATTCACGAATCCATCGGCCACCCCATCGAACTCGACCGCGTTCTGGGCTCGGAAGCGAATTATGCTGGGATGAGCTTCCTGACACTCGAAAAGCTGGGGCAGCTTCAGTACGCCTCCCCCATCGTCAACGTGGTGGCCGATGCCACGCCCGCGCACGGGCCGGGCCTCGGCACTTTCGCTTACGACGACGAGGGCGTCCCTGCGCAGTGCACGCCCATCATCGAGGATGGCCTTTTTGTGGGCTACCTGACCTCGCGGGAGACGGCGGCTGCCATCGGCCAGCCGCGCTCCAGCGGCGCCATGCGCGCCGAGGCCTGGAACCGCATTCCCCTGATTCGTATGACGAACGTCAGTCTGCTGCCCGGGCAGGGAACCCTCGAGGAGCTTATCGCTTCGACCGACGACGGGATTTACATGGAGACCAACCGGAGCTGGTCGATTGACGACCGGCGCTACAACTTCCAGTTCGGCACGGAAATCGGCTGGGAAATCAAGAACGGAAAAGTCACGCGTATGCTGAAAAATCCCACTTACGCCGGCATCACGACCGAATTCTGGAATTCCTGTGACGCGATCTGCGGTCCCGAAGCGTGGATGCTGTGGGGAACGCCTAACTGCGGCAAGGGTCAGCCTCCGCAGACCATGGGCACCGGGCATGGGGCCGCGCCCGCGCGCTTTCGCAAAGTGCAAGTCGGAGTGGCGTACAAGGATTGAGCCATCTGGCCATCGAGCGATCGAGCCATCGGGCTATCCGGGCAACGGCTGAGCTGGCGATTAGCTGCCTGAAGATGGCTCGATGGCCCGATGAATCGATCACCCGATGATTTTATCTCGCCAACACGCGGAAGAGATCTTCGCCAAGGTCCTGAAGTATTCCACGGCCGATGAGACGGAAGCCATCATCAGCTCCACGGCCTATGCGCTGACCCGCTTCGCCAATAACACCATCCATCAGAACGTGGCCGAGGAAGGCGGCTCACTCTCTGTGCGCGTCGTGCTGGATCGGCGCATGGCACGGGCCAGCACCAACAAGTTCGACGAGGCTTCCATCCGCCAAACCTGCGAGGCGGCCCTGGCGCTGGCGCGGCTCCGGCCTCCTGACCCGGAACTTCTGCCCATGCCGGGCCCGCAGACCTTCCGCGCGGTCCACCGCTTCCACGAGGAGACCGCGCAATTGACACCGCAAGCGCGAGCCGAAACCGTGCGGCAGGTCATCGCGCGCGCGGAGAAAGATGGCCTGACCGCTGCTGGGATCTTCTCCAGCGGCTGCTTCGCCATGGGGCTGTTCAATTCCCGCGGCCTTGCCGCATTTCACGAGGAGACCGTTTCGGAGTTCTCCGTCACCATGCTGGGTGAATCGAGCTCCGGCTGGGCGAAGAAGACGTCGCCCAACTGTCGCGAACTCCAGCCGGAAGCGCTGGCCGGCCGCGCCGCACGCAAAGCCCTGGAGAGCCGCGAGCCACGGGAGATTGAACCGGGAAAATACACCGTTATCCTGGAGCCGGCGGCGGTCCTGGACTTGCTGGGATATCTCTTTTCTGATTTCGCTGGATTGGCAATTCACGAAAAACGTAGTTGCCTCACCGGGCGCGTCGGGCAGCAGGTTTTCGGCGCGAACATCAACGTCCGAGACGATGTCTATCACCCACGGCAAAGCGGCGCGCCGTTTGATGGCGAGGGAGTGCCGCGCCAGCGCGTGACCTTGATCGAGCAGGGCGTGGTGAAGGGCGTGGTGTACGCTCGACAGACCGCGCACAAGACGGGCGCGGAACCCACGGGGCACGGATTGCCTCTCCCCAATGAGATTGGGGAAACGCCTGTCAATATCGTCATGGAAGGCGGCAGAACGAGCATTCAGGAGATGATCCGTTCCACCAAACGAGGCCTCCTGGTCACCCGCCTGTGGTACATCCGCGAAGTCGATCCCTACCAGAAAATCCTGACCGGCATGACGCGCGACGGAACGTTCTGGATCGAGGACGGCAAGGTGCAGTACGGCCTGAGGAACTTGCGCTTCAACCAGAGCATGATTGAGATGCTCGGGCAAGTGGAAATGATGAGCCCGCCGGAACGCGCGGCAGGTGAGGAGACCTTCGACATGGTGGTCCCGGCCATGAAGGTCCGCGACTTCAGCTTCTCGTCACTCACCAAGTTCTGATCTGAACGCAACAAGTAGAGTCACGGTCTCCGCGTCCTAGTCTTGCGTGACCCTCACCCGGCCCTTGCGGGCCGCCCTCTCCCTCGGGGAGAGGGGCCGGGGGTGAGGGGGCGTTCGCGACTTCTTCGAGTTCGTTTAATGTGGTCTGCGCCACAGAGGGCAGCTGCGGAATGGGAAGATTGGAACTGCCAGCTACTGCGAACAACCGTCCACTGACTTCTGACTTCCGACTCCTAACTTCTGCCTCCTGCTTTTCCCCGCCTTGACAATTTCTGGCGGCGGATGCTAGAAAGGTTAAAAGAGCCCGAGGGCGCTATCGTCTAGGGGTTAGGACGTGAGATTCTCAATCTCAAAACCCGGGTTCGATTCCCGGTAGCGCTACCAACATTCTCAATCCCGATACGAAAAAGCAGGTAGCGCAAGTCCCGCCCGTCGTCGAGCAAGGCTGGAAAGTAGCCATTGTGACGAGGACGCATATTTGCCATAATGGGCGCCCACTAGGACGGTAAGCTTCTGCGTATAGACGTAAGCCGCAAACCATGCGTCGTCCTGACGACGAAAAAAACGGCTCACTCAAGAGTCCCTCACTCGACGACCAACCTACTACGCCCGTAGGCATCCCCAGCCCTTCGAAGGCTGCCCCAGAGCCTGGCCGCACCGACACTCCTCCCCGCGCTCTGGAACAACGCTACGAACTCTTAGGCGAAGCAGGCCGAGGCGGGATGGGGATTGTTTACCGGGCGCGAGACCGCGAAACGGGCGAACTGGTCGCCCTGAAGGTTCTGAAGCCGGAGATTGCCGCCGACGCGGGCATCGTCGAGCGCTTCAAGAACGAACTCCGCCTGGCGCGCAAGATCACCCACAAGAACGTCTGCCGTATCTACGAGTTCAATCGGGCGGCAGATGGCACAGCCTATATCTCCATGGAGTTCGTGGAGGGAGAGAGCCTCCGCCGTGTCCTCAGCCGTTTCGGCAACCTCGGCGCGCGTGGTGGGACGCGGATTGCCCAGCAGATTTTTGCCGGGCTGCGCGAGGCGCACGCGCAAGGCATTGTCCACCGCGACCTCAAGCCGGAAAACGTCATGGTGGACCGCGAGGGCAACGTCAAGGTGATGGACTTCGGCATTGCGCGGTCGCTCGAAGCCGGGACGATGACCGCCACCGGCATTATGGGGACGCCCGCTTACATGGCTCCTGAGCAGGCGGAGGGCAAAGCGGTGGACAGCCGCGCCGACCTCTATGCCTTGGGCTTGATCCTCTACGAGCTATTCACGGGCTCGACCGCCTTCAAAGGCGATACGCCGATGGCCGTGGCACTCAAGCAAATTCACGAGACGCCGCCTGCCCCGCGAGAGGTGGAGCCTGCGCTTCCGGCGCATGTCGAGAAAGCCATCCTGAAATGCTTGGAAAAGAACCCCGCCAAGCGGTTCCAGTCCGTGGACGAACTCGAAGCGGCTTTGATCAAGGAAGCTGAAGCCAAGCCCGCCGCAGTCGAAGGCGAGGGAGCCGAAGTTGCTCTGCCCATTCGCCTCGCCACCTGGCGGAGGTCCGACTGGTTCTTGCTGGCCTCCGGGGTTCTCGGCACAGCCGTGTTCTTCTTTTTGTTCTATCGCTTCCATCCGGCCGCCGCCTCGGTGATCACGTACGACGCTGAGCAGCAGAAACAAGTCGTCGCTGACGCGCTGAAGAAACTCCAATGGGATGTGAAGGTCGGACAACCCTCGCTTTTGCCTGATCCTGGGTTCTATTACGAGTACGCATCATTGGCAGGAAGTCGAGCCGCGCAGGAGCATCTGTTGCACTCCGGGAGCATGGGGGGTTGGTACGGGAAGTTTAGAAAGTCCGAAGGAGAAGGGAAGAGCCTGATCGGCGATTATAGCACCGACTTTCATGGAAAACTCCAGGGTCTATCCTTCGATGTGCCCGGCGCAATCACCCGCGTTCAGCCGGGACCTGCACCGGATGAAGCCTCCATGGCAGGGATGAAAGAGATTGCTCAGAGCGCAGCGCAAACCTTGTTCGGCGAGGATTTCTCCGCGATCCAACCTTCGGCGAGAACCTTTTGGAACCCTTTTCTGCAACGCTGGAGAGGTGTCTTCGAGTGGAAACTGCCGCAGCATCCTCAGGGATTCGTGATGAAGCTCAACATCCAAGTTGAGGGTTCCCGAGTGGTTTCTGCTTGGAGATGGATCGGCTTTGAGTCTTCCGCTGAGCAGTCATTCGATTGGGGGGTTTGCAGTCCCCCGATCCGCTATGTGGCTGCCGGCGTGATGGTCTGGTTTGCTTTGATTCTATTCTTTGGGCGAAAGATCTACCGGGAACCCCGGTCTGTTCAGAACCTTCGATTAGCAGTCCTCATTGGGTTGGGTGGAGCGGTGGCCATATCTCCTGCCTTGCCAGAATTCGGTGTGCCGGGGGAGCGGTGGCTCGGCAGACTGGTCTGGGCAGTTATCGCCTTTACCATCTTAACTCTTCTGTCCTACGCCGTCCTGAATACCGTCCTTTACTACTTGCGGCGGCGCTTCCCGGTCCAGGCCGCTAATTATCTCCAGCTTTTCCGTGAGCACCTATTCGCACGAACAGCGGGCCTCGAAATGCTGCGAGGAGTTTTTGTGGGCGCGGCTTTTGGCGGTGTCTGGATGGCCATGGTGTCGCTGGGAGGCGTGTGGGGCAAGGCCCTGGTGGGTATGCTTTTCTGGCTTGAGCCCTATACCGAGTTCCTGAGATTCCCCGTCACATCGCCTTTCCAGGCCAGGGTCTTTCCTTTGTTGCTGATTGGGGAGGTGTTATTTATCGCCTGGCTCTTGGTTGCCCTGCCTCTGAGCCTCCTCGGCCGGGCCACCGCACGTTGGCGCGTCCTGCTGGCAGCGTTCAGCGCGCTATGGTTGGCGCTCGGTTTCAGCCTGGCGGGCGCGATGGTATTTCCGACCTGGCCTTATCTCATTTTCGTCGTTTTGCAGGCGGTCTTCTGCGGCGTGGTCTTTCTCCGTTACGGACTCCTGGCCACACTCAGCGCCGTCTTCACGATCGAAGTCAGCCTCCTGGCGTTCCCGTTCCTGGAAATCTTCCAGAACATAGATCCCCTGCCTTACGCCATTCCCGTCGTTCTGTGGTTCCTGCTCCTGCTGGCAGCCGCCGGCCTCTATTTCCGGCCTCAGGCGGTCGCAGCCTACCGGCGGGTGGCAACAGTGTTCGAGTGAGCGTTATTCACCACCCCCGCATATCCTCCCGGACCGCCTCCCACCACGGCTAAATTGGTTTTCTCACCCATGGCACCACTCCGGTATTACTTCGGCGCGACCCATGGCTGCCGCGCCCTTCTCATCCTTCCGGAAGCAGCCCGGAAGGTTGTTCCAGCGCTTCCGCCACCCAGCGCAAGAAGCGGGCCGCGTCGGCGCCGTCGATCACCCGGTGATCGTACGACAGGGAAAGCGGCAGCATCAGCCGCGGCTGAAACATCCCCTGGATGAAGATGGGCTCCATGCGCGCGCGGACGATTCCCAAAATGGCAACTTCCGGAGGATTCACGATGGGCGAGAAATGCGTGCCACCGATTCCCCCCAGATTGGAGATCGTGAACACCCCGCCTTCCATCTCCTCCAGCGCGATTTTCCTGTTCCGGGCTTTTTCCGCCAGTTGGGCCAGTTCGGTGGAGATTTCCCAGAGGTTCTTTTTATCGGCATCACGCAGGACGGGGACCAGCAGGCCGCGATCGGTGTCCACCGCCACGCCAATGTGGCAATACTTCTTGTAGACCAACTCCTCCCGCGCCATGTCTATACTGGAAGCAAATTGCGGGAACGTCTGCAGCGCGGAGGCTACCACCTTCACCACGATCGCGGTCACAGTCAGTTTTGTGCCTCCGGCTTCGGCCTTGCTTTCATGACGTTTTCGCAATTGCTCCAACTCCGTGATATCTGCCTTATCGGAGTGCGTCACATGGGGGATGGTTGACCAGGCGTAGCTCAGATGCTCCGCCGTCTTGCGGCGCACGGCCCGCATGGGCTTGCGCTCAACTTCTCCCCACCTCGTGAAATCAGGCAGCGGAACTACGGGCGCTGCCATAGTGGGCCCCGGGCCTTCCGGCCGGCTCGCCGTCGCGCGCACGTAGGCTTTCACATCCTGCTCGGAAATGCGGCCGCCCGGGCCTGAACCTGCGACATCGTTGATGTCCACGCCCAGTTCCCGCGCCAG
>Ga0315285_10000972_pt1 | contig 29779 bp, 25 predicted proteins | sample YL17G09_36_MG_FD_203698 | JGI IMG/M metagenome (GOLD analysis project Ga0315285, IMG submission 203698) | Sediment microbial communities from Yellowstone Lake, YNP, Wyoming, USA - YL17G09_36 | ecosystem: Environmental > Aquatic > Freshwater > Lake > Sediment | place: USA: Wyoming | collected...
GAGGATTACAGACCCCAGGTGTGATGGGTGTTGGCAAGTATTACTTGATCAGCCCTAAATTCATATCAGCGGATGGTGGCTTTAAACGCGTTGTCTGGATGAGCAGTGTTCTCAAAGAGACAATGGTGGATGAATTTACTACCGTGGCTGAACGCGAAGGTGATCCTGATCTGATCACCCGGATCGCAGATGAACGCAACGTCAGTTCTGTAGAAGAACTTCTGGTCTGGTTGGAAGAACATCATCATCCTGCCCTTGCGTTAGAACCATTATTCTAATGTCGTCAAAGTAGTACTCCATGTATGACGATTTCGGCGCACCATTACATCTACATCAATAATTAAATGTGATAATAAACTCGCAAGAAGATCAGAGTTATTTTCTTTATGCACAATTCGAAATTTCATTCGCCAGATGGCATCAAGTGAGGAAAGAGACCGATAAGATCTGGGATTAAAGCCGAGAGGAAAACTCCGCTTGACATTTTTATCAAAAAACGCGTTCCTTCAGGTGTCACGAACAATTTTAAAAAAAAGAGGAGTGAGAATTCATGCCTGTTGAAATCCCCAAAGATAAATGGCCTGGTAGCATAAAAACAGTAACTCTCGGATCGACCGGTGCAAATGGAGGTACACGGTCGCACACAATCACAGTCGGCGGGCAATCAACTCTACCATTTATGCATTTCGAAGCGACCACTCCAAATCGTCCTGCAATCGCAGTCGAGATAAAAGACCGTCGCCCTGAGGACTGGTCGCGGCTTCTTGCTGACATCTGGGGTGTTACCATGGATGATCCAGCAGAATGGGCGAAAGCCGCCGAAACAGCAGGCGCGGACTTGATCGTTTTGGCTCTATCCCTTAACGACAAGGAGGGTAATCCCACCACACCTGATGGCGCTATAAGGTCTGTCAAGAATGTTCTGAATTCAACTGGCCTTCCACTGCTCGTATGGGGGCCGGGACAAGTTGAAAAAGATAACGAATTACTTGTTGCTATTGCTGAAGCGACAAAGGGTGAACGCCTGGCGCTTGGTATTTGCGAGGAGAAAAATTATCGCACCATCGTCGCTACTGCAATGGCTAACGATCACATAGTCATTGCCCGGACACCAATGGATGTCAACTTAGCAAAACAATTGAATATCCTGATCAGCGATATGGGTATGCCGCTTGACCGCATCCTAATGGATCCAACTACTGGTGCATTAGGCTATGGAATTGAGTACGGTTATTCTGCAATGGAACGTTTACGTCTGGCTGCCCTGCAAGGTGATGCAATGACACAGCTACCGATGATCGTCACTCCTGGATTTGAAGCCTGGAAGACCAAGGAATCAAAAGTTGGTGAAGGCGTGTCTGAGACTTGGGGTAACTGGGAGGATCGAGCCATCTACTGGGAAACCCTGACTGCAATAACGTTAATTCATTCTGGGGCAGATATCGTGGTTCTGCGACATCCGGAGAGTATCAAACGTGTCAAATCCGCAATTGAAGAGTTAATAATCGTCTAATCATCAACGGAGGGTAGTATGGCGCTTTCTGGAATTCAAATATATAAACTTTTACCACAGACAAACTGTAAAGAATGTGGTTTCCCCACCTGCCTAGCTTTTGCAATGAAACTGGCTGCCAAACAGGTAGAACTTACCTCTTGCCCTTACGTCAGCGATGAGTCCAAGAAACAATTGGCTGAATCCGCGGCACCACCCATTCGGTTGGTAACTTTAAAATCAAATGGTCATGAAGTAAAGGCTGGCAATGAAGTAGTCATGTTCCGCCATGAAAAAACATTCTACAACAAACCTGGATTATTCCTCTGCGTAAAAGCCAGTGATGGATCGGAATTAATTACTAAAAAGGTATCAGCTGCGAATTCATTCAAGGTTAATTATGTCGGTATGGACCTGACCCTAGATGGTTTCGCAATTGAAGCTGACAGCGGAGATTTTTCTGCAGCAGTAAAGGCTGTGCGGAGCGTGTCGAAACGCCCGCTTATCTTGATTGGAAAAGACCCAGCCGTTATTGGTACTGGACTTGAAACTCTGAGCGGTGAAACAGTATTGATCCACGCAACGGATGAATCAAACTGGGAATCGATGACTGAGTTGGCAAAAAAATATTCTGCCGCGCTGGCTATTCAGAGCGAAAACCTTGACACACTTGCCAGCCTGACTGAGAAGATCAAAGCCAAGGGTGTTGAGGACATTGTTATAGACACATGTAGCCAGAATCTCAGTCCGCTATTATCCCGAAGCACACAGATGCGTCGGCTGGCGCTCAGGTCGAACTTCCGCGCCTTAGGTTACCCAATCATCACATTTCCTGGTCACACAGGTGATATAGGGCGTGAATCAGTCATGGCAGCACAATCTATAGTCAAGTATGCTGGTTTTATTGTTCTGAATACCTTCACACCGGATATGTTATATCCTCTACTTGTCCTTCGTGAAAACATCTATACCGATCCACAGAAACCAATCCAAGTACAACCGGGAATATATGAAATAAACTCTCCAAAGCCGGATAATCCAGTATTGGTGACTACAAACTTCAGCATCACCTACTTCAGTGTTGCCAATGAAGTTGAAGGTTCAGGTTTACCTGCTTGGTTACTTGTAACAGATGCAGAAGGTATGTCCGTGTTAACAGCATGGGCAGCGGGAAAGTTCGATTCTGAACGAATTGCCAAGGCAGTAAAAGTTTTTAATGTTGCTGACAAGGTGAGTAAAAAACTTATTGTCTTACCCGGACATGTGGCACTCCTCTCTGGTGAACTGGAAGAGGAACTACCTGATTGGGAAATACGGGTTGGACCACGCGAAGCAGTAGATATACCAGCGTTTCTGAAGCAAGCCTTGTAAGATACTGTTCAAACATTGTGATGACCGACCATACAATCACCTTCCTATCAGATGATGTTAAAAATACTGTATTAGTCCCGACCGGCACCTTGCTTGTCGAGGCTGCCCGGAAGTCAGGGATAGAGGTTGGTCAACCTTGTGGAGGGCAGGGACGCTGCGGTAGGTGTGCTGTTCAAGTCACAGGTGGTAATGTGCGCCGCCGCAGCACCCTGCGTTTATCGAAAGAAGCAATCGAACAGGGATTTGCCCTGGCATGCCAATCCACAGTGGAAGGTGATTTGAACGTATACATTCCACCTCAAGAAAAGATCGAAAGAAGGTTGGCTACTGATCGCACCGTTACTGACATCTCCGTTCCAATCGGATACAACATCCAGTCTGCACAGACCCTTCAGCGTATACACCTGACACTTTCCCCACCCAGCACTGAAGACCAGACCGATGATTGGAGCCGTTTAAAAACAGCTTTACGATTGCAGGGTATTGAAGAGGTTACATGTTCGCTTGGATTGATGCAAAAGATAGGGAGTTTATTACGAGAAGGGGATTGGCAGGTTTCTGCATTAATCGATACATTCCCAAATGATCGTACTATTCCTGCCAGATTGATTACCCTAGATCCAGAGCACATTACGGATGAGGAACCGCTATGGGGTATTGCCATCGATATAGGCACGACCACAGTCACACTTTGGTTGGTAGAGCTGATAAGTGGTGAAGTACGAGTACAGGTTGCTGAATACAACAGTCAGATTGCCCGGGGCGAGGATGTCATCTCGCGCATAATTTTCGCCAGCAAGAACAACGGAAAGGAGGAAATGCGTGAGCGTGTTCTTGAAACCATCAATAACCTGCTAGACCTTGCCTGCAAGCGTGCCAATACCTTGCCGGATCAGGTTAAAAAGGCAACGATTTCCGGCAATTCGACCATGATTCACCTCTTGCTCGGCATTCCTGCATCCAGTATCAGGCTCTCCCCTTTCATAACAACAGCAAACCATATGCCTCCATTATCCGGACGCGAGGTTGGTGTGAACATTGATCCTGATGGAACTGTTGATTGTTTACCTGGAGTAGCCAGCTACGTTGGTTCAGACATCACTGCGGGTGTATTATCAAGTGGTATTGATACCGCCGAAAGGGTTACATTATTCCTTGATGTTGGCACAAACGGCGAAACAGTACTTGGCAACCGTGACTGGCTCGTGGCATGTGCCTGCTCTGCCGGCCCTGCCTTTGAAGGGGCAGGCGTGTTGCACGGTATGCGCGCAACGATTGGAGCGATCGAAGAAATCTGGGTAAATAGCAAGACATATGAGCCAACATACCGTGTAATTGGTGGAGGTAAACCCCGCGGATTATGTGGCAGTGGGTTGATTTCATTGTTAGCTGAGTTATTCCTTACCGGTGTTCTTGATAAAGCTGGCAATTACGACCTGGAATTAGATTCACCTCGTATCCGCCAAGGGGAACATGGAGCGGAGTATGTAGTCGCCTGGGGTAAAGAAACTGTGGATGGCAATGATATCATCTTCTCGCGGGTTGATATTGATAATCTCCTACGGGCAAAAGCCGCGATATATGCTGGCTTTACGGTTCTCACTGATCAAGTCGGGGTCAAGCTTGAAGACGTCAACCAAGTACTTATCGGCGGTTCTTTTGGAAAATACATAAATGTCGAGAAGGCAGTCCAGATTGGTCTACTACCCGATATGCCCTGGGAAAGATTCGATTTTCTCGGGAATACCTCGGTACGAGGAGCTTACTATGCATTATTGGATTGGCATTCCCGACAGCGCATTAAGGAAATTGCCAATCGTATGACCTACATAGAGCTTTCCGCAAATAATACTTTCTATGACGGGTTCATGTCTGCGATGTTTTTACCACATACCGACATGTCGCGTTTTCCGACGATAGAGGCTGTGATGAATAAAATGTAATGCGTCAGTTCTTGTTTCAATCTGTGTTTCATCCACAATTAGAGAAAGGACACTATCATGTTCATAATCGGCGAAAACATTCATATCATCTCAGATAAAGTAAAAGAAGCCTTAGTCAACCGGGATCGCGAGTTCTTCATGGATCTTGCGGTCAAACAGGTAGAAGCCGGCGCGAAGGCAATCGACCTGAACTTGGGACCTCGCAAGAAAGACTGGGAAGAAGTCTTCCCGTGGATTGTCGAATCGGTCGAAGCGGTCGTTGATGTCCCGCTATCTTTCGACAGTACTAATATTGACGGTATCGAGGCAGGCCTGAAGAAGATCACCAAAGCTCAACCAATCATTAATTCAACCAGTGCTGAACCAGAGCGCCTTGAGAAAGTTCCTTTACTCGCAAAGAAGTACAACACAAAATTGATAGCTCTTACAATGGGCTCCTCGGGCATCCCGATAGCAGCTGATGAGCGTGTCAACATCGCGGTAGAGAAATTGATCCCGCGAATGCTCGAGATTGACTTTCCTATGGGAGATTTGATCATCGATCCCCTTGTGCTGACTGTCTCTGGTTGCCAGGAGTACTGTCCGCATTTAATCGAAGCTGTCCGCACTTTACAGTACGCCTGGGATCCGGCACCGATGATCTCAGTTGGTCTATCCAACGTTTCGAACGCAGTACCAAACGAGAATCGACCCCTGATCAACCGCGTTTATCTTGCCATGCTTATGGGTGTCGGTCTGCAGATGATGATCGCGAACCCTATGGATGATGAACAGAACGAGGTAATCAGAATCATCGAGACGCGGGATTCGAGTACACCAGTCGGGAAGTTATATCTCAAGATAGTGGATCACATTGCAGCGAGCGAAGAACCTCAAATCGATGACGTGGATATGAAAGATCCACAACAAGTCGCCATCTGGAAAACCGTCCAGATCCTACTCAATAAAGTCATTTATGCGGATGGGTACATCAATCAGTAATCATCCGTTCCGTACCTGTCCAATCAGGTCCATGAAAGGGAATTTAACCATGACCATGAACGTTGAAGAACTACTGGCGAAAGCCAGCAAACCCTCGGGGGATGCAATGAAACTGCATCCATTTTATCGGGGAAAAGTTGAGACCACCCTCAAATGCACTGTACGTAGTTTCAACGACTTTGCGATATGGTATACACCGGGTGTAGCAGCTCCATGTAAAGCAATAGCTGCCAACCCCGAACTGGTCTACGAATACACGAACAAGTGGAACACAGTTATTGTCGTCAGCGATGGGACGCGTGTTTTGGGTTTGGGTGATATCGGTCCGAAGGCTGGCCTGCCCGTTATGGAGGGTAAGGCACTTCTCTATAAATACCTGGGTGGCGTGGATGGGATAGCGATCATGCTTGATACAAAAGATCCCGATGCCATCATCAACACAGTATTGATGCTCCAACCCGGTTTTGGTGGGGTTAATCTTGAAGATATCGCACAACCAAAATGCTTCTACATCCTGGATACTTTACGTGAGAAGGCTGAAATTCCTGTGTGGCACGACGACCAGCAAGGTACAGCTACTGTCACCCTAGCAGGACTAATCAATGCATTAAAAGTAGTAGACAAAAAAATGGAGGACGTCCGTATCGCCTTCATCGGGTCTGGAGCTGCTAATGTGGCTTGCTCACGTTTGATCTTTGGGTGGGGAGCCGACCCAGCCAAGTGTTTCATGGTAGATACAAAAGGTATCCTGGGGAAACATCGCAAAGACCTAGAAATGCGCAAGGCGGAGTTTGTGGACAAGTGGCGGCTATGCAATATCACCAATGCTGAAGGACGTGAGGGCAATATCCCGGAAGCAATAAATGGTGCAGACGTGGTTATCGCACTATCAAGGTCAGGTCCTGGTGTAATATTACCCGAATGGATCAAGAGGATGGCAAAGGATGCCATTGTTTTCGCCTGCGCCAATCCTATACCAGAAATCTGGCCTTGGGAAGCCAAAGAAGCTGGCGTGGCAGTTGTTGCTACAGGTCGCTCGGATTTTCCGAACCAGGTAAACAACTCTCTAGGATTCCCCGGCATCTTCCGCGGCACTTTGGATGTGCGCGCTCGCACCATAACTGACGAGATGTGTTTCGCGGCAGCGAAAGCGATTGCAGACCATGTTGGTAATAATCTTGACGGTGAGCACATCATGCCGAACATGGACGACTGGGAAGTGTTCCCGCGCGAGGCAGCTGCAGTTGCAATGAAGGCACAGGAACAAGGATTAGCACGTATCCATATGACCTTCGATGAGGAAATGGATAACGCCAAACGTATCATCAAACGTTCACGAGACCTGACAAAAATGATGATGGACAACGGCTTCATCCCCGAACCACCCGAGGATGGGGATGAGCATCCGGTGGACCTGGAAACCATCAAGTCCGCTTATTAAACCTGAGATGAGATCCTATGTATGATCTAATCGTCATCGGGGGTGGACCTGCGGGTCTGACCGCCACGATGTATGCAATCCGCAAGCGCCTCAACGTATTACTTATAACCAAGGATATGGGAGGTAAAACAAACTATCACCTTTCCCTACCTTGGATCGCGGATTACCAGGTTATCCGTGGCCTGGAGATCGTCAATAAATTCCGTAGTGAACTGGAATATCTGGATTTTGCCCGCCACATGGAAGCAGTCGAGGGTGTCAGTAAAAAGGATGGTAGTTTCATTGTAACGACCAAGGGTGGAGCCGGAATGGAAGCCCGCTCAATTATCGTTGCAACAGGCGCACGCCAAGTGCGAATGGATGTACTTGGCGAAAAAGAATTTACAATGAAAGGTCTCTGTTATTCGGCTCTTAGTTACGCCCCACTATTTATCGACAAGACCACCATCGTGATCGGTGACGAAGAACTTGCATTCCGATCAGCCAGTGAGTTAGCAACTGTAGCAAAACATGTATATCTGGTCTGTGAAAACAAGAAAATACCAGAAACAGCTCTTGGTAAAAAGATGCAAAAATCTAAGAATGTAACTATTTTAAATGGGTACCAGGTTATAGAGGTCAAAGGTGATGTATACGCCCGGACATTGTTCCTCAAAGGACCTGATGGTAAAGTCAGTGAATATCAGGCCGATGGCATGTTCGTCGAAAAAGCATTGACACCCAACTCACAAATGGTCACTGATCTAGTTAATTTAGATGAGCGTGGTCGCATTATTGTTGATTGCGCCAATCGTACAAATCTGCCTGGTATCTTCGCTGCCGGAGATGTTACAAACAGTTTTGCTGAACAAGTACTAGTCGCAGTTGGAGAAGGCGCCAAAGCAGCCTTGAGCGCCTATGATTATCTTTTGCCGTTGTTATAGTTACCAGAGGGTAGATGTTTTAATACCACCTACCCTCAGATATAATAATCGAATTTATTAGGAGGCACGACATGCCCATTTTCACACCTGGCCGGCGCTGGCAACCACCTTATATACCATTTAAACACGAAACTTTTAGTAACCGCGTATTGGAATCAGTAGAGCGGATGGTTAAAGGACCACTATTTGGATGCCGTATGTGCGGTAACTGTCTTTTGCAGGAAACAGCTTTCATTTGTCCGATGGAATGCCCAAAAGGTCTTCGCAATGGACCCTGTGGCGGCTCCACATCCGAACATTGCTATGTTGACGAAACACGTCCCTGTCTCTGGTATATGATCTATGACCGTGCCTATAAAATGGGACGGGAGGAGATGTTACTGGAAATACTTCCACCACTTGACTGGGAAAAAGTTGGTACAGAGACATGGGGAGAAGTAGCCCGACAAATTAAGAAAGTGGGAACAAAACTTTTTTTTGGCGGATTGGTATCACAAAATCCGGAAAAACGAAAATCGGTATGGGATTCAGTTTTCCAGCCAATCCGCCAACCTGAATGGTGGGATGGTGACTCTGAGTATCATCCACACACTTACGAAGAGCCCGTATCAGAGCTAGAACGCCAGCTTAAAACCGGCAAATTCGTGGTAACAGCAGAGGTAGCCCCTCCAATGACCATTTCGACAAATAAACTATCCAGTAATATTGAGATGGTCAAACCCTATGTTACAGCGATTAATTTCACCGACTGTCCCTCCGCTACACCGCGTATGTCTTCCTGGGCTTGCAGCACTTTTGCAGTCCAGCAGAATGCTGAACCTGTCATGCAGATAGCAGCCCGTGACATCACACGGATCGGTCTACAAGCGGGAGTATTAGGAGCGAATGCTCTTGGTGTGAACAATATTCTATGCCTATCAGGCGACAGCATGGCATTAGCACCTCAACCTCGCGGTCGAATGGATATTATTGACCTTGATGCTGTCCAAATCCTTTGGATTCTACGTCGTATGCGTGACAAGGGTCAGTACCTCGATGGCCGAAGCATGAAATTCCCCCCCAAGTTTTTCCTGGGTGCAGCCGCTTCTCCATTCGCTTCAGAACCCAAGTTCCAGGCATTACGCGAGCATAAAAAGATCAACGCAGGTGCACAATTCTTCCAGACCAACCTTGTTTATGACACAGATAAAATGGAAATCTGGTTAAATGAACTCGCCAAACGGAATATTTTAGACAAGGTTTACATTCTGATTGGCGTGACACCGCTCAAGACTTATAAGATGGCACGATATATGAATGATGATGTCCCGGGCGTATTTGTACCAGAGGCACTTCTCAAGCGTATGGAGGCAGCTGAGGCAGCCGGGAATGCATCCGAAGAAGGCGTACAGATAGTCCTGGAATTGATCGAAAAAATTAAAACGAAACATGGACAGGGAGTTAATGGTCTCCATATTATGGCTGTAGGTTGGGAAGAAATTGTGCCACGCATTGTGACAGAGGCTGGTTTGCTCCCTGAAGGATTTACACCACCTACTCCTAAAACCGAAAAAACTCCAGGATAATATTACTTCGAGACAAGCAATCAAATATTATCCAAGAAACATATCATAAAATAGTCTGTTGGCGCGGATATTTACCTCTGCCAGGTTTGACTCGATCATGAAGTATATAGACATGATGAGCAGGGTATACCATTGAGAAGATTGTATCAAATGAATTCTCTTTGGCAATAACGAAGTTTTTATTAGCTGAATTTCTACATTGCTTGTTAATATTATAAGAGTAGTCTAGATCTTATATTATTGACTACACGCGATTATTAGGCAATATTGAAGGATTATTTTTTTTAATAATTGCTATTTTGCCCTACCTTGTTGAGCCACGGCTTCGGTGGCTTTACGTACTTCTTCAGGATCACCAATATAATAATGCTGTAACGGGTGTAATTCATTATCCAATATATATACCAGAGGAATGCCAGTAGGTATGTTCAAACCGACGATCTCGCCCTCGGAGACGTTATCGAGATATTTAACCAAAGCCCTCAAGCTGTTGCCATGTGCAGCCACAAGTACCCTTTGTCCGGATTGGACCATTGGAGCAAGCGTACTATGCCAGTACAGTAGGACTCGTTTGAGGGTAAGTTTGAGCGATTCTGTGGACGGCAGCTCTTCGGAACTTATACCAGAATATCGATGGTCAAAACGGGGATGACGCTTATCATCCAATTCAAGTGCGGGAGGCGGGGTATCGTAACTACGACGCCAGATTTTTACCTGTTCCTCTCCAAATTTGGCTGCCATTTCACTCTTATCCAAGCCTTGCAATGCACCATAATGGCGTTCATTCAACCGCCAAGTAAGTTGAATCGGAATCCATTCAAGCTCCATTTCTTCCAATACTATCCAAAGCGTTTTAATAGCACGCCTAAGTACAGAAGTATATGCAATATCGAAAGTATAACCCTCACGACGTAATGCCTGTCCGGCATTGTGGGCTTCCAAGACACCTTGTTCGGACAAGCCCACATCCGTCCAGCCTGTGAAACGGTTCTCCAGATTCCAGGTACTCTGACCATGGCGTAGTAGGACAAGTTTATACATAAGGATGAATTCTCCTTCCAGCGGAACAATTCCCAATTATAGCCGACATTACACCACCGTACTTTTCCCCTTGCTCAATTCTTATGTTCCCCTTAGAATGAGAATATGGCCGAGAACGAAGTGACACCTATTCGTCGACAGTACTTAGAGATCAAACGACAATATCCTGATACAATTTTATTCTTCCGCCTCGGTGATTTTTACGAAACATTCGACGAAGACGCAGAAACTACTTCCCGCGAGCTTGATATCGTCTTAACCTCCCGCAATGTTGCCAAGGGTGTGCGTATACCCATGGCGGGCATACCTTACCATGCAATTGAAAATTACCTGTTGCGTTTGATCGAGAAGGGTTTCCATGTAGCGATCTGTGAACAAGTAGGCGAACAACCAAACAGAGGATTGTTTCCCAGACAAGTAGTACGAGTAGTGACACCTGGAACAGTTATTGAACCAGGGTTATTACCAGGTGATGCAAATAATTACCTCGCGGCGGTAATAATTCAAGATAACCGAGCTGGCATAGCGTATGTGGACATTACCACTGGTGAATACGCTACAACCGAATTGACCACTGAAACCTCCTTACGGGCTGAACTAAGCCGTCTACACCCAGCAGAAATTATCTATCCAGATAATATTACTTTAGCGAATGGTTTACCAGGACATCTAACTCCCTGGCCTGCCTGGCATTTTGAAACCGGACGATGTGAGGAAACACTTCTTTCTCATTTCAATGCATCCACTCTAGATGGCTTTGGATTGCGCGGTCAATTACTATCCATACGGACAGCAGGTGCGATTATCCAATATGTGAAGGAAACCCAATCCGATGCTTTAACATTACTCACCAGTCTAGTCACTTACAGTCTAAGTGAATTCATGACTCTCGATACCGCGACACGTCGTAATCTAGAACTAACAGAGACACTTCGTGGGGTAACAAATGGATCATTGCTGGGTGCGCTCGACCATACTGGTTCACCCATGGGCAAACGATTAATACGTCAGTGGGTGAGTCAACCGCTCCTCGATGTCGATAAGATACGTTATCGCCAAGATGGTATCGAATTCTTCTATCATCAGGGACTAGACCGTGCCGAATTACATTCAGCATTAAAGCACCTAGATGATCTTGAGCGTTTAACCAACCGCATCCTTGCCGGGCTGGCGCAGCCACGTGATCTAGTTGCACTTCGCAGTACATTACAACGATTACCTGCCATTCGAAGCATCCTACCCAATCCAGATACTATTGATGCACAAGCATTACCTATACACCTCCTTAATCCCTGTGTAGAAGAACTGCATCTGGTTGAAAATTCGATCCAGGAAGCGTCACCAGCAACTTTACAAAACACAGGCATAATCCGCCCAGGTTATTCAACCGAACTAGACAGCGTGATCGAAGCCTCCAAACAAGCACGCGAGTGGATCGCGAATCTCGAAACTGTTGAACGCGAACGAACTGGGATAAAGTCCCTTAAAGTTGGATATAACAAAGTCTTTGGCTATTACATTGAGATCACTCACTCGAATACAGGACAGGTACCTGACAATTACATCAGGAAACAGACTCTAGTTAATGCTGAACGGTATATCACACCCGAAATGAAAGAATACGAGACATTAGTACTAAATGCTGACGAGCGCATCCACGAGATTGAGACGCGTCTATTCCATGATATATGCGGACAACTAAGAGCTTCTGCGCGGCGTCTACTGGATACCGCACGAGCTCTGGCAGAGCTTGATGTACTCACCTCGCTGGCAGAAGCCTCGGCCTTGAACGATTATATCCGTCCAGAAGTGGTTAATGAGGACACCCTCGATATCCACGAAGGACGACATCCGGTAGTTGAACAGACCCTATCTGGAGATCGCTTCATCCCCAATGATATTATCTATGAAAACAACGAACGGGTTAGAGTTATAACAGGACCAAATATGAGCGGTAAGAGTACCTACTTACGGCAGGCAGCACTCATCGTTCTGATGGCACAAATGGGCAGTTTCGTTCCAGCAGAATCAGCGAAGATCGGATTAGTAGACCGTATATTCACTCGTATCGGTGCCCAGGATGAAATTCATGCAGGACAGTCCACGTTCATGGTGGAGATGCTCGAAGCAGCAAATATCCTTCATCACGCCACGTCGCGAAGCTTGTTAATCCTGGACGAGATTGGTCGAGGCACGAGCACCTACGATGGCGTATCGATCGCTTGGGCAGTAGTGGAATATATCCATAATCACCCTCGACTAAGGGCAAAAACACTTTTTGCTACGCATTATCATGAATTGACTCAACTCGCTGATCTGTTACCGGGTGTACGTAATTATTGCGTGACTGTTACCGAGGCAGACGGGAAGGTTGTTTTTCTCCATAAGATCGTCCCCGGCGGGGCGGATAAATCATATGGTATTCACGTTGCGCAATTAGCTGGATTACCTTCTCCTGTCATCCAGCGCGCCAATGAAATTATGCATGAATTGGAAAAATCTTCGGGACAAGCTGTTAAAATCGATCCACAGGCTGCCCAGCAAATCGCTTTATTCCCTGAAACAAACCCCTTGCTCAACGAATTGCAGGATCTGGATGTAAATTCGCTATCACCCATCGAAGCGTTAAATAAACTCTTTGAATGGCAGAAAAAGTATCTAAAATAATTATAGTTAGATGCTTAATTTAATTTTTTAACAATTCTCCGTCTGAACCGAAAAAAAAGGGTCCACTATCAACAACCTGGTGGATCCTTTATTCCTGTTAAATCCCGATTTCAGGCACAGGAGCCTTGGATCGGATGATCACCCAGGTTAATATACCAAGAAGGGCTAACACTACCAACCAGATTATAAATTGGGTCGTACCAGTGGCCTTGGCATATTGAACTACGATGGGGGCAATGATGACCGAAACCAGGTTCACAACCTTGATCAATGGATTCAATGCCGGTCCGGCGGTATCCTTCAACGGATCGCCGACTGTATCACCCACTATACCTGCCTTGTGACGCTCAGAACCTTTACCCAGATTATTTACCGGATCCCTTGGCTCGTCTTCGATAAGCTTCTTGGCATTATCCCATGCGCCACCCGCGTTATTCATGAACACTGCCAGCAACTGGCCAGATAGGATAATTCCAACCAAGAAGCCACCCAGGGCTTCGACTTGTAACATCAGACCAACAGCAATAGGCGTCACAACACCTAATAGGGCTAAACCGACCAACTCTTTCTGCGCGGCAGTCGTTGCGATAGAAACAGCCTGCCTATAATCCGGTTTTATCTTGCCTTCCAATACTCCACCCCGGAACTGACGGCGGGCTTCTTCAACGATCAAGGCTGCCGCCCGGCTAACCGCCTGAATAGCAAAGGAAGAAAATAACCATGGTAATGCACCACCTATCAACATACCCACGAATACCTGCGGAATATCAACGCGTATGCCAATAGATTGTATTTGCTCAGCTAATGGTACACCCAGGGTTTGCTGAGCACGACTTACATCCACCAAGAATGACCCAAACAAAGCAACCGCAGCAATAACCGCCGAACCGATCGCCACACCCTTGGTTATTGCTTTGGTTGTATTACCAACAGCATCAAGATCAGCCATAATCTGCTGCGCATCTTTAGTTTCTTTATCTTTCAGACCAGACCAGGACATTTCACCAATACCGTTGGCATTATCAACTATCGGCCCGAATGAATCCATCGCTACATTATTACCGGTCAGAGTGAGCATGCCAATACCAGTCATTGCCACACCGTATAAAACAAAGGTTGTCCTTTCTACATAATTTATACCTGGGATGGTGCCAAAGATAAAGATTGAAGATACTATCGTTAAAGCTATCACAACAATCGACCATACCGATGACTCATAACCGACTGCGAGACCCTGAAGTATGAGGGTCGCTGGACCAGTATCTGCGCCTTTCTTGATATCTTTCACCGGTGTATTATGGGTACCTGTAAAATACTCAGTCAGACGGTCAATCAAGATCGCTAACAAGACACCAACAGCTACGGCCATTGGTGCACGCCACCACCCACCCAATGAGGCAAATTCCGGTTTATTGAGGTAGAGGTAACCAGCAGCAAAGAATAAAACTGCTGAGATACCTGCAGAAGATAAGAAACCGCGAAAAATGGCGGCTAAAGCATCGCTACTCTTACCATGACCGCCGCGCACCACGTATGTCCCAATAATTGAGGATAAAACACCTATACCACGGACCACTAATGGGTAAATGATCCATTCCAGTCGACCAGTGATGTGCCACAAAGCCAAGGCAAGAATCAAACCAGAAACAATAGTGACTTCGTAGGATTCAAAAATATCAGCAGCCATACCAGCACAATCACCGACATTGTCACCAACCAAGTCAGCTATTACGGCAGGATTACGCGGATCGTCTTCAGGAATACCAGCTTCCACTTTACCAACCAAGTCCGCACCGACATCTGCCGCCTTGGTAAAAATTCCTCCACCTACACGCATAAAAAGAGCCACTAAAGTGCCGCCGAAACCAAAGCCAAGCAGCGCATCGGGAGCAGCAACGCCCAAAATTATGAAGATAATTGTGCCACCAAGCAATCCAAGACCATCAGTAAGCATGCCAGTGATCGTACCTGTTCGATAAGCGATGCGCAGCGAGTCACCAAAAGAACGCTTCGAAGCAGCCGCAACACGGACATTCCCCTCTACGGCCATACGCATTCCAATCTGACCTACAGTCAGGGAAAATGAAGCACCCATCACGAACGCGATCGCCCGTGCCAATCCAATGATAAACCTCACGCTGTTTGGATCCACACCTTCAAAGCGCTCCAGTGCCTCAGGAGTGGGGGGAACAATATAAACTGAAAAAAATAATGCAACTGTCAGAACTACGATTAATGGCAATATTGATTTCAACTGCCGCCGCAAGTAAACATCTGCACCATCTTTTATTGAATTCCATACTTCCTGCATCTTTGGTGTGCCCTTATCCTCCCGAAGGATTTGACTGCGTAAAAATATTGCGTAGAGTAAACCCAGGATTGCTACGCCAAAGACACTCCAGATCGCAACTACTTCAAATGGATAGAGTCCATGCATTGCATACATCAGATTGTTCCTCCGTAAGAAAATAAATAAATTTTAGACGAATCTTCGCCTAAAATTAGATCAGGCAGATTTTACTGGCGGGAATTGAATGTGTCAAGCAGTTTTATTTGTATAGCATAATAAAAAAATATAAGTTGACGGACAGGGTTAATTCTGGTACGATGAACGGAAATTTCACCTGAAAGGGAAAACAATGCTGCATTGCAATGACGAACATGCACTCACTATAACACGCGCAGCGTTAAAAGCGGTTCAAGACATCCTCACCCAACGGAATCTAGATGGATATGCCCTGCGCGTGTTTGTTTCCGGTAATGGTTGTTGTGGCAGCCAGTTCGGCATGACATTAGATAAGAATATCCTCGATACAGACACAACCTTCGAAATGGATGGGATAAATGTTATTGTAGATGAAATGTCGATTGACCAGCTACGAGACATCAGTATTGATTTTATCGACGACCCACAACGTGGCTCTGGTTTTCTAATAAATAATCCTCACATCGAAACATCCTGCGCAGGTGGCGAAGATGCTTGTAGTAGTTGCACCTAGAAATTCCTAAAAATTAAAAACGATTCGCTTTTATGGTTTTTTCGTCGCCTTACCGTCGTAAGAACGAAATTAACGCCCCAAATGATCCAATAAATCCTAAGCCAAAAATAATCAAACCCATCGGCAAACGTCTATTTTGGTCATTAGCGGTGTCTACAAATGTAGGGATTACCAATGGTGGGGGTGGTGTAAATGTCGGCAGGCGTGTTGCGGTTTCCTGGGGAATAAAAGCAGCCGCTAATGTTGGGTCAATTGTAGGAGTCGCTAAAGGAGTAGACGTGGGTGGGGGTTCTACAATCGGTAAAATGGTCTGAGATGAAAGTGAAACGTTTGGAGCATAAACCCAACCTATGTTACCAGGGACACCTAGATAGGATATCATAATCCAATCACTACCTGGTGAACGACCCAATGCCGGAACTGATTGTCCAGAAGTAAGAATACCAATAATCTCATATAAATATGAATTTGGACCCCTTCGAACATTTATAAAATCCTGATCCATATTTACTGTAATAAAAGGTCCAGAGGGAGTACCAGTTACGGTCGGGACCGAACCGGTTGATTGTTGTGCCAGAACAGTATCGATACTTGTTAAGTTCATCACCATTCCTAAAAAGATAAAGCCCAACAAGATCAATAGAGCACGCATTATGGATATGTGAGACATATTATGTACAACTTTTCAATTTAAATTCCGTTAAATCAATGAAGCGGATTATAATCGAAAACATGGAACAACGAGTTTTTCACGGAGATCTGACACCTTCAGTTCTGGCTGAAGCCCTGGTGGCAGCGTTTAATCGTGGTAACCTGCAATCCCAGGTTCTTGGTGATAATAACAATATGGTTGTCCAGATTGCATCGATCCGTGATGCGATGTCAGGAGGACAAACTGCTTTGACTGTATCACTTCAAAAAGTGACCGATGGTGTATTAGTACAGCTTGGCCAGCAGGCATGGCTCGGTGTAGCAGCCAGCCTTGGGCAAACGGCTTTTTCTCTGATACGGAATCCGCTGAACCTTTTAGGTCGACTTGATGATCTAGCGCAGGATATTGAAAACTTGCAACTCAAGGAAAATGTCTGGAATATCATTAACCAAACAGCCCAGGCGGCCGGTGCATCACATCAACTTTCCGAGCGCTTGAGAAGTTTAGCATGCGAATACTGTGGCACAGCGAATCCAGTCGGCGAGCCTACTTGCATCGCCTGCGGCGCACCATTAGGGAAAGTACAGCCTACAACCTGTCTCCGCTGTGGATATGCAATCACGAAGGACGAAAATAAATGCCCCAATTGCGGCGAGGATTTATAAACTATCCGATATTCGTGTTCAATCGGTCGCCCGTTCCTCTACTTGTTATAAACATTCGGGTTAACACAGAAAGGCAGCTTTCGCCCTTCTAGACCTGCAAGAAGGTTCTCACAAGCCATCTCGGCCATTTGTCGACGTGTACCATAAGTCGCAGAACCAATATGGGGAAGAATTAGACAATTGGATAATTTATACAGGGAGTGATCAGGTGGTAATGGTTCCGGATCTGTCACATCCAGTGCGGCAGCAGCAATCCATTTCTCAGATAAAGCCCTCTCTAATGCATCTGTGTCAATGATTGGCCCGCGTGCAGCATTGACTAAAATAGCCGAGGGTTTCATTTTTCTCAGAAACCTTTCATCAACCAATCGATATGTCTTTGAAGTGAGTGGACAGTGCAAACTAACAAAGTCACTCTCGTGAAGTAATTCATCCATTGGCAAGTAGATTGCACCCAGTTTCGATTCAATCTCAGGATAAGGAAATAGATCTGTATATATTAAATGTAAACCAAATCCTTGCCCTCGTTTGGCTACTGCCCTTCCAATCTTACCCATCCCAATGATCCCAAGCGTGGCACCGCACAAATCAGCACCCAACCAACCTGTCGGAGACCAGGTTTTCCAACGACCTTCACGTGCATCGAGCGCGGCCTCAGCTAACCGTCGAGCCGCAGCTAATAGGATGGCTACGCTCAGATCCGCAGTTGCTTCGGTCAATACATCAGGTGTATTCCCAACTGGAATTCCTCGCCTTGTACAAACATTAACGTCAATATTATCAACTCCGACAGCCATATTACTGACCACGAGCAGATGAGGTGCTTTTTCCAGGAGTACTTCATCAACCTGGTCAGTGAGAAGAGTTATCAAACCAACAGCATCTTTAAGATGGTTCAATAATTCAGGAGTAAAGCCTAAAGGTTCGAGTGGTCCAGAATGCAAGTGACAACGACCTATTAGGGAAGTTGTCCATTCAGGAGGTAAACAGTGAGTGAGAATAACGAGAGGAAGGGTCATTGATTTCAGTGAGTGGTTATTTATTATCTAAAATGCAAAAAGGAATATCAGATCGTTCACATTAGTACCAGTTGGACCAATTTTAAGCAAATCATCCAATCCATGAAAAAAGGTGTAGGAATCATTGCGATCCAAATGATCACAAACATCCAAACCCATTGCCGTAGCACGCGTGAGACTATCTCCTGTTACTATTGCACCAGCCGCATCGGTTGAACCGTCTTCTCCGTCGGTTGCCAGCGAAACCAGCATTACTTCATTCAAACCAGCAAGACTTATTACGGCACCAAGAGCCAATTCTTGATTACGACCACCACAACCGTCTCCCCTAATGGTGACAGTTGTCTCTCCACCAGCGACCAGGCAAGCAGGACGGGATACAGAGTGACCATTTATTATTGTCTGACACAAAGTGGACGCCAATGATGACCCTGCGTGCGAGGCTTCACCTTGAAGCGAGGTTGTCAATAAGGTGGTATGAAAACCTTCCTGCTGCGCCTGTGATAGCGCAGCCTGCGCCGAACTGAGATTGTTACCGATAATATAATTATGAACTCGATCAAATAAAAGATCACCAGGTTTTAACGTTTCATTCTCCAAAACAGCTAAAATCGCCTGAGGTACAGAAGAGAATAAGCCATAGTGTGCGATAATACCCAATGCATCCGAAGAGGTTGTTGGATCGGGTGCAGTCAGACCAGAAGCGATTGCTTCAAGCGGGTCACCAACCACATCAGAGAGAATCAAACTAATCACCTGGGCTGGACTTGTGGTTAGAGCCAAGCCTCCACCTTTGATTTGGTCTACATGCCGGCGTATTGTGTTTATTTCGTAGATGCTCGCGCCACATCTTAACAACAGGTTCGTTAAATATTGTAAATCAGCCAACGAGACACCTTTTTTAGGGCAAGTTATCAGCGACGAACTACCACCAGAGATCAGGCATATAACCAGGTCAGTTTCAGATGCATCCTTACAAAAATCCACGATCTGTTCACCTGCGAACAGACTGCGTTCGTCCGGCACCGGGTGACCAGTTTTCAGCACTCTCAATGGACCTATCGCATTTGACTCGGCATGCTTGGTTACCACAAAACCAGTACAATCATTATCGTCGAGATGAGTTAAAAGAGCATCAGCCATTGATGGTGCTGCTTTTCCAATTGCAATTATTTTTATACGACCGAACAGGTTAAGGTTATATATCTGATCACCAATTTGGAGCTGGTTTCCTGAACGCTTTAAATGGTTTTTGACAGCAAGATATGGATCCGCTGCAGTTAATGCTGAATCTATAATACGTGTAACTGCTGAAGCCTTCTTGCAGGAGCGTAGCGAATATGTATTGTACTTATCACTATCACCCATAATCACATCATAGCATCGATAAGCCTGAAAGACAACGGTCTTGCAGAAATCAATACTCACTTCTATAATAACCGCTAGAATATTAGGATAATTTGTCATGAAAATAATATTGGACCAACTCGAGAACCGGTTACAATCACTGATTGAAATCCACCTGGTTGATTATTTTTTCGGCAGTAAAATAATAGAAAAAATCGCTCATCAGCTTACCCGGGCTGTTCAATCCAATATTCTCATCCTGCCAGATAATTCTATTATTGCACCAGATATGTATAGATTGATCGGGCACCCCGACATGATAGAAAAATTGCATGGAAATCAGATTATCCCCGATACAATCAGACAGGTACTGGATGCAATCAGGGTTGAAATGGGAATTATTTTCTCAACGAAACCAACAATATCAATTACCGCAAATATGAACCTTGCACAAGAGGAAATCCGGATTACAGCATCTCACAAGTGCAAAGTCGTTGCAGAAACCAAAGGTATGCCATCGATGCTCGATTATGAAGATAATCTGAGCAATCTTCCAGTAAACGCATTTCTTATCGTAAACGGAACCACAGTTATTCTTCTGGACCAATCGGTGATCAACATCGGTCGACGCAAAGACAACCACTTGAACATCGATGATCCACGTATATCAAGGAATCATGCTCAATTACGCGCAATCAAGGGACGTTATATTCTTTTCGACTTGAATTCCACAGGTGGAACGTGTGTAAATGGAGAGAGGATCAGTCAAAGCACACTTCAACCAGGTGATGTTATTTCCCTGGCTGGAGTACCACTGATATACGGACAAGATGATACACCACAGCAAGCAGAGGTAAGGGATACTTCACCAATTACTACATCAACCAAGAAACAATCCACCGCTGGTAATCAGAAAACAACACCTGAGATAAAATACATATGAGCGGTGTGATCCTTTTAATATTGCGGATGCTTATTACCATAAGCCTATATGCCTTCCTTGGTTGGGCATTATTAACTCTCTGGAGAGGATTGCACAGACAATCGACATTACTGGCTGCTCGGAGAATTCCTGAAATCTACCTTACTCTGCAAAACCCAGATGACGCCCCTGACGTCCGTCATTTCAAGCAGGCAGATATCGTCATTGGACGGGATCAGGGCTGCGAAGTAACTCTACACGATGAGACAGTGTCATCCCGCCATGCCCAATTGATCTTTCATCACGGTCAATGGTGGTTGGAAGACCTGGGTTCAAAGAATGGTACCATTCTAAATCAGGAACGGCTCATCACATCAACAGTGGTCGTCACGGGTGATGAGATTGGATGCGGTCAGACCAAACTAATTTTTACCCTTGTTTCGAATATGCAACAACCACCTTCAGAAGAGAATAAATTCTCGGAGAAAATTAATGTCTGAAATAATGAACTTAGCGATAATTGGTGGTTCAGGTCTTTATAGCATGCCTGGTCTTAAAGATACCAAAGAACATGACCTGACGACGCCATTTGGTAAACCCAGCGCAGTTATCATCGCTGGGACGATGGAAAATCAACGCGTAGCTTTTCTGGCACGTCATGGTATAGGACACCACCTTATGCCAACCGAAGTCAATTATCGCGCGAACATCTATGCCCTCAAGTCTTTAGGTGTAAAAAGAGTGGTCAGCATTAGCGCATGTGGATCATTACGCGATGATTATGCACCCGGTCATATTGTAATTCCAGATCAACTGTTTGATCTAACTCGCGAGCGGAAACGTTCATTTTTCGGTGATGGACTTGTTGCCCACATCAATGTTGCTGATCCATTTTGCCCGGATCTATCAAACATACTCGAGAAAGCCTTAAATGACACAGGTGTGACTACCCATAGGGGTGGTGCTTTAATTACTATCGAAGGACCACGTTTCTCAACCAAAGCCGAGTCGCATACTTACCGATCATGGGGGATGTCAATCATAGGAATGACTACATCTCCAGAAGCATTCCTGGCACGTGAAGCTGAGCTGTGTTACACCGTTATGGCTCATGTCACAGACTACGATGTGTGGCACATTTCGGAAGCACCCGTAACAGTCGAAAAAGTAATTCAAACTCTTAATAAAAATACGACGATTGCCCAAGAGGCTATCCGTTCGCTCGTGGGTAGCATAAAAGAAGAACGTAAGTGTGAATGTGGTTACGCTCTTGCTACAGCCATTATTACCCGCCCGGATGTCATCCCGCCAGAGACACGTGAGAAGCTCAATCTTTTGGTTAAAAGATATCTAAAATAAATCTCCGTGGCTGATCAAATCCAAAATCGTCTACTCAAATTAGCATTCATTTTTCATTTTCTCTATGCACTTATTCTGAGCTTATCACCTGTTCTGAGCTTATCACCTGTTGTCCACGCCAGCTTTTTATCAGCCCCCTACCGCTGGTCACACTGGTTAGGTCTTGTCATTTGGGTAATCGTATTCATTATGTTTAACCTTCAAACCAGTCATACATTACCAGATCGTGATCCCTACCTGTTACCAGTTGCTGCATTTCTCATCGGGTGGGGGCTTCTGACAATCTGGAGATTATCGCCAGATTTTGGCATGCGTCAAGCAATATGGTTAGCAGCAAGCGGAGTAATATTTGTCTTTGTTATTCGGTACCCACATGCCTTAGCTATATTGCGGAGTTATAAATATATTTGGCTGATCAGTGGACTGATATTAACAGGATTTACTTTTCTTTTTGGAACAAATCCTGCAGGTGTGGGTCCGCGATTATGGCTGGGGTGCTGTGGTATATATCTTCAACCATCTGAACCGCTTAAACTATTCCTCATAGTTTATCTGTCTGCCTATTTAGCAGATCGGATACCGATAAGGAAAAATATTTTTCCCCTGATTTTTCCCACAATTGTACTTACTGGTTTTGCCCTTCTACTCCTGGTAATTCAGCGTGACCTTGGCACAGCTTCGATAATCATTTTGCTCTATACCACAATTCTATATTTAGCAACTGGACGAAAGCGGGTTCTACTTGCCAGTGCTATCATACTGACACTTTCCGGATTGGTCGGTTATTTCGTCATCGGAATCGTTCGTTTGCGGATCAATGCTTGGTTCGATCCCTGGTTCGATCCGAGTGGACGTTCATACCAGATCATCCAATCCCTTTTGGCAGTGGCTAACGGCGGTTTGCTAGGACGCGGACCTGGACTTGGTAGTCCATCCTTAGTGCCAGTTGCTCATTCTGATTTTATTTTTGCTGCTATTGCAGAAGAAACCGGTTTGGTTGGAACCATAGGTGTGATAATACTGTTGGTTTTCCTAATCACTCGGGGCTTACTAATTTCTATCAATGCACCCAATTTATTTTCCCGACTCTTAGCCGCCAGCCTAAGCGCATACCTTGGCATCCAGAGCCTTCTGATTATCGGTGGCAATTTACGTTTATTCCCTTTGACTGGCATTACATTGCCTTTTGTTTCATACGGTGGATCATCATTGATAACTTCCATCATGACCTTGCTATTTTTACTATTGATCAGTAATCATTCTTCAGACGCTGAACCTGTGAACCTACCCACGCCCCAGCCATATCTTATCGTCGGTGGATTTCTATTAGTCGGTCTGGTCGCCGTAACTACAGTCAACGGTTGGTGGGCAATCATCCGCGGTCCCGATTTGCTTACCCGCACAGATAATCCACGTCGTTCAATCGCTGATCATTACGTCCCACGTGGAGATATTCTTGACCGCAATAATGCTCCTATCAACATCACCCAAGGTAAAATTGGAAACTATTCCCGGAAATATCTTTATCTGAATTTAGGATCTGTTGTTGGTTACACGCAAGCAACTTATGGACAAGCCGGTCTTGAAGCAAGCCTGGACCCGTACTTGCGTGGATTAAAAGGTAATCCCACCAGTTTGATCTGGTGGAATCACCTGCTCTACGGTCAACCACCACCGGGTTTAAACATACGTTTGAGCCTCGATCTGAGACTGCAAAATATAACTGACCATCTTCTCGGAGATCACACAGGTGCTGCCGTGCTGATAAATGCCAAAAATGGAGAAGTCCTGGTTATGGCTTCACATCCGACATTTGATCCAAATAAACTGAACGAAGAAGGAACGGACTTAGCCAGAGATTCGCATTCACCATTGCTCAACCGCGCAACCCAAGGACAATATTCCACTGGGACAGTCATAACACCTTTTCAAACAGCAAAATTTGGGAATGACCGACCAGAAAACGATACAGAGTTAAAAGGATTTTGTGAAACACTAGGTTTAATTAACCAGCCTCTTTTATATTTACCAGTGCCAAGCAATTCACATGATTGTGAAATGAAAGGCTTACGAATCAGTCCTCTGCAAATGGCTCTCGCTGTCGCTACCATTAGCAATGCTGGAATGCGACCAGCACCACAGATTGCATTAGCGGTTGATACTCCAACAGAAGGATGGGTAATCCTACCACCATTAAGTGAACCAGTACGGGTACTATCCCCTGAATCTGCCAATGCCATGGCACAGGAATATAATACCGATAACAATCCATACTGGCAAATATTGGATAATGCATATGACAAAGATACAATCATATCCTGGTATCTAGCCGGGACACTGCCTGGCTGGCAAGGTACACCTTTAACACTAGTCGTCCTGTTGGAAGAGAGCAACCTAATTGCAGCTCAATACATAGGTCAGGGAATTATTGAGGCTGCACTAGGAGTATAATAAGAGGGAAAAATAAATAACCTTTTAGCAATTTCGGGGTTTTATTAACTATAGGTCAAGATACATATCTTTTTTTGGAGTGACTGATAATGAATGACAATACTCTGGAAGAATATTCTCCCAGTAATTCCCAATCGCATTTCAATCAACCGCAGGTTCTCTGGGAATCGATTCCTGTTGGAGGAGGGATCCCAATCGGCATCGAACGTGTTACTAGTGTAGAGCTTGGGATTGGCGGAGCATATGGGACGTGGGGAAATAGTTATGACAATAATTCGTTACCTAATATCATCGAACATCGCCTGGGAACACCCTTAAACGATAATGAAAAGATGGATCTAGCAGAATTAGGGTTCGTGAACAGATTCCATATACCGGATTTGACAGATCAGGAACATCTAGAGTTGGAAGTCGAGGTAGGCGCCCGTCTGCTTCGAGAAGCTGCAAACGCAAATGGTTGGAATCCTGGTGAAGTTCAAGGCGTATTAATCGGCATGAGCGGGCCTGCATCCGATGACTATATCGAACAGATTACCCAACGGGCAAATATCCCTAACCATGCCTTGAAGGTTAGTGTTCACAAAGCTTGCGATAGTTCAGTAGGTGCTCTTAATCTTGCCTTGAATCCAAGGTTAGGAGCCTCAAGAAAAATGAATATCGCTGAGGAGCTATATGGCAAGAAAGTGCTAATTGGTGGGATCGAGGGACTAAGCCGCTTTATAGCTCGGGCTCATGATAAAAATGCTCTACAGTTATTTGGGAATGGTGCAGGAGTGATAGGAGTCATTCCGGGAATGAATTTGAAATTCCTCGTTGGCAAAGACCACGAAGCATTCGATGAAGATGGTGTATTAGCGCTTCATATGTATTACCCGCATTCAGGCAAAAGGGTATCAGGGCAAACCATGCTTGAGGTTTCGCAAGTTGGGCAATCGCATATTCGTGTTGCTGGATTAATGCACGAACCAGATAACGATGAACCGATCGTTATGGCCGGACCCATGGGTATGGTTAAACTATTTGTTCGGACCGGCGTGCAGGTTGTTTCTGAGGTCTATAAGGCATATCTCTCGCTGATGGATAAATTGGGGATTTCTGATAAGCCAATTTCTGTTGCGATTGTTCATCACGCCAACTATAAGATCAATAAGCTTAAAGAGAAATTTTTGATGAAGGAAGGTATCAACTTTCCCATGCCTTGGTTGTTAAGCGAATTTGGAAACGTGAGCGCTGCTTCCAACATGATCGCTTTCCTCCGTCAATTACCCAGGATGAAACCATCTGAACACATCCTTTTTGATGGTTTTGGGGCAGGTACATATTACGATGTGCTCGCTGTCGCTCTCGGAGGTTAAATAATTCAAGAAGACATTGGGTGTTGATATAAAAAAGCCAGGTTCTGAAACCTGGCTTTATAATACTTATCCCTCACTATTCGCTAGCACTATAACCTGGTCCAGTTTTGAAATAATCGTAATTCGATTTTATGTCATGAGTCAGGTCAACCTCTTCACCCGCTTCCAACTTCTTAACAGTATCGAGCACGACTTTCTTACCATTGTTGTCGGTGCCCTCATAATGGCCATTCAGACCAACTTTACTAATAAACTCTCCACCCTTGGCTTTATAAGATGAGGGGACATCATCTTCGGGGAAGATAGCACCATAGGGGCATTCTGGTATGCATGCGCCACAATCGATGCAGGTATCTGGGTCAATATAAAACCACGGCCATTCTTCAAGTGGTTTACCTGGGATGATACATTCCACCGGGCAGACTTCCACGCATCCACTGTCGCGTAGACATAAACTAGTTATGATATGTGTCATATATTCTCCTTTTTAATATGTTTGGCAGGATAATATTTAGTTTTAATGAATTTTACCCCATTTTCTCGATATTAATGCTCTTGAATGAATTATATGGGATAAAAAAATACTCGGTCATTTTTTTCATTCAAATTTGAACTGTGATTCTTGACAAGAATAGTCTTTTTTATTATTATCTGTCTCAGATCTCGCCAGTAAAATGCCAATGAGAAAAACCTGAATAAAACATATCGTTCATCAACCAGGAGGTAACAAATGATCTACCAACTTATCGAAATATTGGATAAAAAGGTTCACTTCGATCGTGCCCAGGCGCACTGTGATATACCTTGCGGGATCTACGATCCTAGCACTGCCCAAATCGCTGCCTTGACAGTTGTCCGTATGATGGATTTGATGATTGAATTAGAGGCTAAGGGTGAGAAAAACCTGTCCTACCAGAACAGCATGGCTCGATATATAGCAGTCAAAGAAGAACATGCGGAAAAAGCCAAGCACGAAATCCGCGTTATCTGGGGTGATTATATCAAAACGCAACACATCGAAAAACATCCGGAAGTATTGGAGCTTGTGCATAAGATCATGCAGCTTGGCTCAAAGAGCCGCCAAACCTGTGACCGTGAAACAGGTGTACAGTTCGTCGAGGCGGTAAACCAGTTTGCAGAAATTTTCTGGGACACCAAGGGAATAACAGTCAAACGTTCCAAATGTCCTTATGCTCCAGCTCTTGAAATGGCCTACCCGAATCTATAATGCTTGCATTAATAAGAGTGACAGGTAAAAGCATGTTACCTGCCTACAAAGAAGGGGACTTCGTTGTCATAACGAAGATCCCCTTATTTTTACATTGCCTCCGAAAAGGTGATGTGATTGTTTTTACGAGAAATCCTTACGGCATATTGATAAAAAAAATTGAACGGATAATATCACGTGCTGAAATATATGTCACCGGTACACATGGTGATAGCCTGGATAGCCACCGAATTGGACCTATCAACAAGGCTTCAATAATTGGTAGAGTAATCTTGCATATTCCGAAATCCAAGTAATGAAAAATATTAAAAATACAATATCCAGCATCTTTTTGATAGAACTTGTGGAAAGGTACATCAGGGTAATTTTATAAGCATAAAAATAAAATTCTCCACATGAGATATTCATGAGTGAACAACGCACACGTTTCATATTACCTTTTGCCATCTTTTGTGCGATCATGGCAGTCTCGACTGCCTCGGTTTTTATACGCTTCGCGCAGAGAGATGCACCTTCCCTTGTCATTGCTGCTTACAGGTTGACGCTGGCGAGTATCTTCATTGCACCGGTTGCACTAATCCATTACCGGGCTGAGTTACGTAATCTGACACGTACCGACGTTCTGCTCGGATTGCTCTCCGGGATATTCCTTGCTCTGCATTTCGCCACATGGATATCATCATTGGAATACACCACAGTTGCAAGTTCAGTAGTTCTAGTAAGTACATCACCACTATGGGTAGCATTGCTGGCACCTCTCATCCTGCGTGAAGCATTGACCAGATCGGTACTTGTAGGGATGGCACTTGCACTCTTGGGCGGCATGATCATAGGGATGAGCGATTCATGCTCTTTTCAAGAGAGACTAGCCTGCCCAACCTTATCTGAGTTTGTTAAGGGAGAAGCCTTTCTTGGGAATGTACTAGCCTTGGCCGGTGCATTTGCAGTTGCTGGGTATCTGATGATCGGGCGTCGGCTACGAAAGAAGATGTCGCTTGTACCGTATATATTCATAGTATACGGCATGGCTTCCCTAATGCTAATCGCCATCATGCTTGGTTCAGGAGAATCCCCGATTGGGTATCCTAAAATAACATACCTCTGGATGCTGCTCCTTGCAATTATTCCACAACTCATCGGACATTCAACGTATAATTGGTCATTACGTTATCTACCCGCTGCTTTCGTTGCAATAACCACCCTTGGTGAACCCATCGGTTCAATCACTCTTGCGTACTACATTCTTCAAGAGGTGCCTTCACTTATTAAAATAATTGGCGCCCTCCTGATCCTCTTTGGTATTTACACCGCCTCACAACCTGGTTCCTTCCAAAGCAAATAATCTTCGAAACACAGAATCATGCATGTCCCTGGAGCATTCAGAGAAAATTACTCTCTTTAAAAAAACCTCCCACTGAGAGAGGTATTTTTAATGGCTGGGGGCGAAGGATTTGAACCTCCACATACGGATCCAGAGTCCGCTGTCCTACCATTAGACGAGCCCCCATAGCTGCGGGCGAGATTTTACCATGTCACCATTAAAACGTCCAGCGAATTATCAGTGCTTATTATTTTTTTAATGCGGCAAGGTAGCGAAGTACCTGTCGACTGTTATCTTCCATATCCAAAAGAATAAGCAGCATCTGACCAACCACCTGCAAAATAATAAATACCAACCCACCAATAAAAGGTTTTGAAAGATTAATTAACAAAGATTGAACAACACCAGGCACCTTCATATCGAGAGGAATCGGTGTAATAAGGTTTTGATAAATTAGGACGCTAATGGGATATAACCACTCAATGATGAATGCACCCAAAACCAACCAAGCCATAATCCTGGTAATTAAAGATAAACGAAGAACATTTTCATGAATAAAATACGTCCCACGAAATTTGCTGTGCATATTATCACTCATATTTTCCATAACAGACTTCCTTTCCAAGTATGACGAATTAATCAAAATCACAAACACGCATTTCTGCAATTATATATTCATACTGAATTTGCTGAGCGAGGAAAGAAGGTGACAATTTAAAAGACTGATATTTACTTAAGGTTTTGTTATAATATATTTTTCTACGAATTAATAATATTTGAAAGTAAAAACTTTATGAGCGAATCTGTTCAACCCAAAGATTTCATCCGAGAAGCTGTCGTCGAAGATAATGAATCTAATCGTTTCAGTGGGCGGGTTCAAACCCGCTTTCCACCAGAACCAAACGGCTACCTCCACATTGGTCATGCCAAGGCAATAAGTATTGATTTTGGAATTGCAGAGCAGTTCGGCGGTAAGTGTAATTTGCGCTTTGATGATACAAATCCTGTAAAAGAAGATGTCGAATATGTTGAATCTA
>Ga0315285_10000973_pt1 | contig 29755 bp, 24 predicted proteins | sample YL17G09_36_MG_FD_203698 | JGI IMG/M metagenome (GOLD analysis project Ga0315285, IMG submission 203698) | Sediment microbial communities from Yellowstone Lake, YNP, Wyoming, USA - YL17G09_36 | ecosystem: Environmental > Aquatic > Freshwater > Lake > Sediment | place: USA: Wyoming | collected...
CCGTCTCCTTTGGTGGGGGGGGCCGGGCGCGGGGGGGGGGCCGCGGCGGCCGGGGGGGGGGGGGCAAACCCTCGCCCCGGGGCGCGGGGCGCGCCGCCCCCCCCCCCCCCCCTCCCCGCCGCCGCGCGCAGCACGGCGTCGTCCGCGCCGCCGCCGCCGACAGTCGACCCGGCGGCCGGGTCCCAGGCGTCGGCGCGGGCGAGGGCGCCGCGCGCGGCGGCGAGCGCGGCGCCGCGCTCGGCGCCCCACCACGCGTCCCGCCACTCGGGCACGGCGACCACCGCCTCCAGCACCGACCCGGGCGGCCACGGCTCGGGCGCCAGGCCGTCGCCGGCGGCAGGGGGGAGGCCGCGGATGGGGGCAAGGGCGCGCTCAAAGGCCGCCGCAGCGTCGGCGAACGCAACCCAGAGCCCGGGCTCGCCCGCGCCCGCCAGCGCGGGCAGGACGGCGGGGGTGAGCAGGGCGGCGGCCAGGGCGGGGCGCAAAGAGCGGGCGGTCTCGGCGCCGATGGCATAAGGGGCGCCGAGGTCGTGCGCGTCGACGCCCGCTTGAAGAGGCGCCGCCGCCGCCGCCGCCGTGCGCGCGGCAACGAGCGCGGCGTCAAACAACATGTCCGGCCTCGACACGACGTCGACGCCGGCGTCGGGGCCAAAGGCGGCGGCGAGCCGCGCCGCGACGGGGTCGGCGAGCACGCGGCCGCACCACAGGGGCGGCCCCTCCACCTCCCCCCCGTCCGCCGCCGCGTCAAACGACGGACCGTCCACCGCGCGCTGCAACGCGACCAAGGCGGCGACGACGCGGGCGGCGCCGTCGGCGGCGTCGGGGTCGGCCCAGCCGGCGACGGTCGGCGGCCCCGTGAGCGGCGGCGGCCACCCGGCGCCCGCCGCCGCGTCGGCCAGGCACGCCTTGAGCGCGGCGGCCAGCCGGTCCTGGGCGGCTTGGGCGCGGGCGAGGGCGGTGGCGGCGTGCGCGGCGAGCGGCGCGGGGACGCCCGAGCGCGGGAGCCGCCGCAGCGCGGCCGCGCCCGCGGCGGCCGTCGCGGCCGCGGCGACGGCGTCGGGCGCTTCAGCCAGCACGCCCGCGCCGCCGGCGGCGGCCGCGCCGCGCTCGACGGCGCGCACGCACTTCTCAAGGTGCCGCGCGAGCGCTGCCAAATCGTGCAACGCCCCCGCGTACGCCGCCGCGCCGCGCAACGCCGCCAGCTCGGCCGCCAGGCCGTCGACGTCGGTCGGGAGCGGCGGACCGGGCAGGGGCGTGTTGCCGCGCGCGGCGGCGGCGGCCGCGCCGGCGCCCGCGCGCGCGCCCGCCAAGTCGGCCAGCGCCGCCCGGGCGGCGGCCTCGCGCGCGGCCAGGGCGTCAACCTCGGCCTGGAGCGCGGCCAGGTGGTCGGCGGCGGGGGAAGAGAGCGGGAAGGTGGTTTGGGGAGCGGGGCGCGGGGGCGGCCCGGGCGTTGCCGGCTCGGAGAGCGGCGGTGGCGGCGCGAAGACCACCGCCGGCGGCGCCACGGCCGGCGGCGGCGGCACTGCCGACGGCGAGGGAGGCACCGGCTCGGCCGCGGGCGCGGCCCAGCCGTCGGCCGGCGGCGCTGCCCAGCCGTCGGCCGCGGGCGCCGGCGGCGCTCCCCACTCGCCACCTCCAGCGCCACCGGCCTCCCAGTCGTCGCCGGCGCCGCTCCAGCCGCCGACGGACGCGGGCGCGGCGGGCTCGGGCGGCGGCGGCGCCGTGCCCCACCCGTCGCTCGCCGGCGCCGGCTGCCACGCGGGCGGCGGCCCGTCCAGCGAGGCGCGCGGCGTCGAGTGGACCGAGGGATGGCTCGCCGGCGCGGGCACGGGCGGCGGGGGCGGCGGAGCACCCCACGCCAGAGGCTCCGCCGCCGCCGCCGCTTCCGGCTCGCCGCCCCACCCGGCCACCTCCGGCTCGGGCTGCGCCCACGCCGCGGGAGCGGCGGGCGGCGGCGGCGGCGCGCCCCAGTCGGGGGCAGGCGGCGCAGGCTCGCCTGCCCAGCCGCCCGCGGCTTCGCCCGGGGGCGCCTGCCAGCCGCCGCCTTCACCCCAATCGCCCGCGGGCGCGCTGCCGCCATCGAAGAAGTCACTGCCGCCGGCGGGCGGCGGCGCGGGGTCGCCCCCGTTGAAGAAGCCGCCGTCGCCACCAGACCAGGCGTCAGGGGGGGGAGGGGCTTCGGCGGCAGGCTCCCCGGCATACACCGGCTGCTGCGTCGGGGCGGCAGTCGTCTCCTGCGCCCAGGCGGCCGGCGCCGTGGGCGGTGCGCCATGCGCGGCGCCCGCACCGCCGCCTCCAGCGCTCTTTTGAACACCTGGCCAGCCCTGCGCTTGCTCGTACGGCGCTTGTGCCGGTGCCGCATCGGCCGCCCACCCAGGCGCTGCAGGTTGGGCGGGCGGCGCTGGTGCGCCCATCGCGCCTTCGCCCGCCGCCGGCGGGGGCGGCGCCCAGCCGCCCTGGGGCGGTGGCGGGGGCCAGCCGCCGGCCTGCATATGGGCGGAGGGGTGGAAGAGAGAGTGTGTGTGGGGGAGCCGCGGCCGCGACCCCGGCCGCGCTCCCCTTTCACTCTCGCCGCGCCGTCCGTTACCGCCTCGGGCGCCGCCGTCGCAATCTCAACCGGCCCCGGCTCCCCTCCATCGTGGCCGGCATGGCCGCCCCCCCCTTCTGCCCTGCCCTCCCCACCTCGACGCTGCGCCGCGCGGCCTCGTCCCAGCGCGCCCGCCTCTCGTCCGGCGAGGGCGCCCCCGTCGATTGTGAGAGCGGACGCAAGGGCGATGATGGTGGTCCGAGGGGCGCGTGGTGGCGGGGCGCGGGCGCGGGGGCCGGGGCGGCGCTCGCGGCGGTCGCCCTGGTCGCGCTGGCCTCTTCCGCGGCCTCGTCCGTGCGCACCGAGCTCGCGCTCGCCAAACTGCACTCGTCGAGCGTCCGGCTGGGGCCAGGGTGGCTGCCGCCCGGGTCGACGCCCGTGGGCCGCGCGGTGACGACCGCTGCGGCCGCGGCAACCCTCGCCCGCCCGCCCATCCTCGTCTCCTACGCCTACTTTGAAAAAGATACGATTCAGGCGGCCAACCTGGCGTTTTTTGCCGCGGTCGGCATGGGGGCCGGGGCGGGGGCGGAACCGCCGCCGTCGACGGATTTCGTGGTGGCCGTCGCCGGGCCCGCCTGCACCCCGTGCGCCGCGTTTGCAGGGCGGTTGAACCCGGATGCGCGCAGCGCGTCCGTCGAAGGCGTGACTGCCGCCTGGTCCGGCCCCGGCTTCGGCCCGCCCGGCCGCGAGGGCGCGCTCGCCCTCGTCCACCGGTCCGCCAACGCGGGCATGGACTTTGCGTCGCACGCGACATCGCTCGCGTTTGCGGCGGGCGGCAAAGGGGCGGAACGGTTGCCTTACGTTTTTTTCATTTTCCTCAACTCGTCCGCGCGCGGCCCCTTCTTCCCCTCCTACCTCCCCCCGTCATGGGCCTGGCCCGACGCGTTCACCGACCGTCTGGTCGGCCGCGTGCGCCTCGCGGCGGCGTCCCTCGTCTGCCTCCCGCCGGTCGACGCGGGCGGCCCCGGCCCGCGCGCCGAGTCGTGGGCTTTTGCGCTGGACAGGAAAGGGCTGGCTGTGGCCACCGATGCCGGCGTGTTTGGCGACCACGGGTGCAAGCTCTGTGCGGGCGGGGTTGTCCTCGCCGGCGAGTACGGTCTCTCGGCCGCCCTCCTGTCCGCTGGCCACGCCATTGCCACCCTCATGGCCCGCTACTCGCCCGCGGTCGACTGGGCCGACGCGCGGCACTGGGGGTGCAACGACAACGCGCACCCGTCGAGGGCGGGGACGCACGATGGCGTCTCGATGCACCCGTACGAAATCCTGTTCGTCAAAGCCTCCTGGCACGTGGGCCAGCCCTACACGGACGCGTACACGCGGTGGGGGCTGGCGCTGGCGAGCGGCGGGGGGGGCACGGAGGGGAGGTTTGACGGCGCGGCGTACCGGTTTGCGGTGTCGCCCGAGGCGCAGGCGCCGCGCGGGGACGCGTGCGCGGGGCGGCCGCTCAACTGGACGAGGATGGTGGCGCGCGGGTGACGCGAGAGAGGGGGCGGGAGCGTCGCCGCCGCGCGAAGAAACCGCTGCAACCCCCAAATCAAGCGCCCCTCCCTCCCCCCCTCTCACTCCAGCTTGGCGAGCACCGATTTCTGGGACACGAAGCAGACGTCCCCCTCCGCGGTTTTGACGTCGGACGACGAGTACTTGATGAAAAGGACGGTGTCCCCTTCCTTGACCGCAATGTCGCTGCCCTCCCCGACCGCAACCACGGTCCCGACGACGGCGTCCGCGAGCTCGGTCGTCGCCCCGGTGGAGAGGAGGACGCCCCCGGCAGATTTCGTGTCCGCGACGCGCGGGCGCACGAGGACCCGGTCCCCGAGGGGGGCCATGGCGGTGACGTCCAGATCGGTCTCGGCCAGTTGGGCGGCGGCGCGGGCTGAAGGAGGGCGGGGGGGGAGGGTGTTAGAGGGGGGTGGCGGCCGCGCATTCCAGAGAGGGGGTGGTTCGGCGCGAGGCGCGCGGCGGCGCTCCCGCGGCGCCGGCGAGCGGTCGGGCGTCGCGAAATGCGCGTCCGCGGGGGGCGCATCGGGCGCCGGGCGCGCGCCGCGCGCTGCGGCGGCGCCGCGACGGCGGCCCGGCGGCGGGGCGACCGCCGGCGCCGCCGCCGGGCCGGCTTGCCCTCGAGCGCGGTGCATGGTGACACTGTGCCTCTCTCCAGGGCGCCAGCAAGCCCCCCCACCCAACTCCTCACCCGGCAGCGGCGCGCGCCGCGCGCGGCGCGCCGACGGCGTGGCCCGCAGCGGGGCCGGGGCGCGCACGGACGCGAGCGCGGGCATGGTGGGGGCGGGAGGCGGCGGCGAGGGAGGGCGCGCGGGGTGTGCACGCGCACGCCGCCTTTCCCGGCACTGGGCAAAAAGGAAGGAGCGACGCTACATACACACACTGCAGTCTGGATTGGAAACCCGTCCCGCCACCCTCTCTCTCCCTCTCTTCACGCGGCGGGCGAGTTGGAGCCCGAGTCGGAGCCGCGCCCCGCCGCGCGGCGGGCGCCGCGCGGCGGCGTGTCGCCCGCGGGCGGCGCGGCGGCCGCGGGCGGCTCCTGGCCGTCGAAGCCATAGCCAGAGGGGGCGGGGGCGCCGGCGACGGGTGGGGCCGAGGTCGCGTCGCCGTCGGGCGGGCCGCCGCCGGCGTCGCCGCCGCCGCCCGTCCCCGTTCCACCGCCCGGCGCCTGCTTGACGAACTGACCGCGCACGCGCGGCCGCGCGCACGCCAACTGCTTGCGGGACTCATACCGAATCTTTTTGGTGAAGCAGAGGCGCGACCGCTTCTCCCGAAAGCGCCTCAGCGCGGCCGCGCGGCGCGCGGCGCGCGCCGCGATGGAGCCGTCGCCGCACGTCGGGTCGGCGGACGCGCCGAGGGCGCCGCCGGAGGACGCGACCATGGCGGCGGCGAGCAGGGGGCCGCCGGGGCCGGAGTGGGACGGCGCGGCGCCCACGGACGCGGCGCGCCCGTCGGCGGGGGGGCGCCACCCGCCGGCGGCCGACAGCTGCTGCAGCAGCAACGCTTGCTGCGCCTGCTGCGCCTGCAGCACGGCGGCCAGGTGGGCGGGGTCGAAGCCGGGCACGGCGGGCGCGTCGCCACTCGCGGCGCCGGCCGGCGCCCAGCCGGCCGGCGCGCCACCAAAGCCGGCGCCAGCAACAGCACCATACGCCGCCAACGCGGGCGGCGACTGGGACGGCCACCCGGCGGACGCGTCGGCGGGCACGGGGGGCGCGCCGGTGCGCGACGCGCCGCCCGTGCCGCGCACCGAGCCAGAGCCGCCGCGGCCCGACCGCGAGCCGGAACCGCCGGCGGCGGACGCGCCGGCGGCGGAACCCCGGCCGGAGCCTTCGCCGGGGCCGTCGCCGGAACCGCCGGAGGCGGTGGCGCCACCGCTGCCGCCGCGCGCCGCGCGCGGCGGCGGCGACGCCACGTACGCGCGGAAGCCGGCGCGCGGGGCCACGGCCGCCCCGGAACCGTCGGACCGGGACCGGTCGCCCGACCGGGACACGCCGGGCAGCGCGGCGTGCGTGTCGGACGACGCGCCGGTGCCGCGCGCGGACCCTGACGCGCCCCCGCCGCCGCCGCCGCTGCCTTTGACGGCGACCGGGGCAGCAATCATCGTTGCCACTCCCATGTCGGCGCCTTCGGCCTTGGCGGCGGGCGCGGAGCCTTCGCCGGAGGCGGACGCGCCGCCGCCGCCCTCGGCGTCACCCCCTCCGTCGTCCTGCGTCTCGTCCCCGTCGGACGCCGTCGCCGCGATCGGCGCGGGCAGCGCGCGGGGGACGCCGGCGGACGCAAGGGCGGCTTGTTGGAGTTCAAAGGCGCGGCGCCACCAAAAGACGCGCGCCCACAGCGCGCGCACATCCGACGCGGCGAGCGGGCGCGTGAGGAAATCCGCCGCCCCGGCCCGCAGGCACGTCTCCACGTCGCCCGCGGCCGACTGGGGCGCGACGGCGACGACGGGGAGGGCGACGCGAGCGGCGCGCAGCGCGCGCAGGAAGCGGCGCGCAGACGCCGCGGGCGGCGCGTGCTCTTTCAGCACCACGTCGTACGCCGCCGCGCCGCGGCCGGCGAGCTCGGCGAGGGCGGCAGAGGTGGTGGAGACGCAGTGCGACTGCGGGGGGCGGGGGGCGAGTCGGACGACGAGTGTATCCGCTTTGCCGCGGCGGAGAGCGGCTGCTCCACGCCGCGGCGCGGGCCGCCGCGCCCCCACCCGGTCACGCCGCGCGACGCCCGCCCCCAGGAGTCTTCGCCGGACGACAGCTGCCCACTCTGGGGCGGCCCACGCGCGCGTCGGCGCCCCCTCACTCCGGGACGGGACCCTCTCGCAAGGCCGGCCACGGCCGCCGCGCGAGGCCCGCCCGCCCACGCCGGCCTCCTCCACCCCCCACCGCACTCACATTGAAACCGCACGCGGCCAGCGCGGCGGCCGCCTCGGCGCGGGCGGCCGCGGCGGGCGCGACCACCAGGACACGCAGGCCGCCGGCCGCGGGCGCGCCCCCGCCGGGGTCACCCGGCTCCATGTGGGAGCGGGCGGAGGAGGGCGGGGTGTTTTCGGGGGGGAGGTGGCGCGTTGGAGGGCGTGGGTGTGGGGATGGGTGGACGCGTGCGGAGCTCGCCAGCGCCGCGCGGAAGCGCCCGCCACGAGCGCGACGCACGCGCGCGGCTCGCCGGCGTGCGCCGTCGTTGCAGTGCAGCCCTCACCCCCCAAGCCAGGCGCGCGCGACCCCATCACTCGCCGTGGCCCGCCCACCCCCCTCGTCCCGCCCCTCGCGCTCACCGAAACGCGGGCGCCGGCACAAAACCCGGCGGCGGCCGCGGCGGCGCCGGCGCGCTCGCGGCCGGGATGAAGCCCGGGGGCGGGCGGGGAGCGCCGCCCCCGAAAAAGCCGGGAGGAGGGGGCGGCGGCGGAAACGCGCCGCCACCCGCAGCCGGAGGCGGCGGCAGCCCGCCCTTGGCCGCCGTCGCCACCGGCAGCGCGGCCCCCGCCCGGAACGGCAGCTGCAGCGTGTACGCGCGCGCGTCCGGGTCCCAGCGCGCGATGAAGGCGGCCGCGTCCTTGCGGTCGACCTCGACGTTTGGGATTTTAAACGCCACCGTCTCGTACGGCTCCGCCGCGAACAAGAGGTATTGATACGCGGAATCCGCGCTCTCCTGGCGCTGCTCAAACGCGGACATGAACCGGTGGCGCGGGCGGGTGGCGGGGACGATCTCGGGGTACGCGACCTCAAACAGGAGGGACCGCGCCCCCGCCTCGGCGTCCCACTGCTTGGTCACGCGGTACCCCGGCCGCCCAATCTTGACCGTGCGCTTGATGGTGGCGCGCGTGAGCGGCGCGGGCGCCGCGGGCGCGTCGGCCGCCTCGCGCGCGGCGCGCTTGGCCAGGTTTTCCTGGTGTCGCCGGCCCTGGGTGTGGGCCAGGTAGTTGCCCTCGTTTGTGTGCAGCGTCAGGCAGAGGCGGCATTCATATTGGCCGAGGTGGTTGCGCATGAAGTAGGGGTCTTTGGCCAGGTCGATGGTTTCGAGGGCCAGCCGCCGCAGCCGCTCCCGGCGGTCGACCGCCTACAGGCGAGGGGTGGGGACGGGGAAATTGGCGGGCGCGGCGGGCGCGGGCCGCGCCGCCGGCGCCGCCGCCGGTGCGTCTGCCTCCATCCTCCCCTCATCTCCTCACCTCTGCTTGTGCGGAGGCATGCCCTCCTGACCCCGGCTTGGACCCGGCGTCGCGCGCCGCCATGAACGACATCCGGGCAACAAGAGGGGGGCGTCCCGCCGCTGTGCCGCGTGCGCCGCCGCGAGAGGGAGGCCGGCGCCGGCGCGCGGCGCGGGCGCGGGCGTGCCGCGGCGGGAGAGAGTGGCTGGTGGCGCCCCGCCGCCGGCGATTCGCCGCCGCCACTCCCCGGGCCGCGCCGCCGCCCGCCTCCCGCGCCCCGTCTCCCCGCCCCGCCTTACTGGAGGTCCACGTGGAGCCACCATGACGACGATGCAGAAGATCAAGGAGATCGAGGACGAGGTGCGGGAGAGGGGGGGTGGGGTGGGGCGCCCGCGGGCCCCGCGGTCGCGCCTGGTATTGCGTGCTGGCCGATGGCGGCGCGGCCGGGCGCGGGCGGCGCCGATTCAGCGCGCGGCGCGCTGCGACGCCGCGCCCGACCCCTCCTCCCCTCTCTTCTCCTGTAGATGGCGCGCACCCAGAAGAACAAGGCGACCTCGTCCCACCTCGGCTCCCTCAAGGCCAAGCTGGCCAAGCTGCGGCGGGAGCTGCTGGAGCCGGCGGCCGGGGCAGGGGGGGGAGGGAAGGGGGACGGCTTCGACGTCAACAAAGTGGGCGACGCTCGCGTCGGCCTCGTCGGCTTCCCCTCCGTCGGCAAGGTGCGGGAGGGAGAGGGAGAAAGGGTGGTCCCAATCCCCAATCCCCAAACCCCAACCCTAACCGAACCCCTAAAAAAACCCCGACCCCTCTTTGCAGTCGACCCTGCTCACCAAAATGACGGGCACCTTTTCCGAGGCCGCCGGCTACGAGTTTACGACCCTGACCTGCGTCCCCGGCGTCATCCGGACGCGGGGGGCGCGCATCCAGCTCCTCGACCTCCCCGGAATCATTGAAGGCGCGAAAGACGGCAAGGGCCGCGGCCGCCAAGTCATCTCCACCGCCCGCACGTGCAACCTCATCCTCATCGTGCTCGACTGCCTCAAGCCCATCACGCACAAGCGCCTCATCGAGCACGAGCTCGAAGGGTTTGGCATCCGGCTCAACAAGCGGCCGCCCCCGCTCACGTTTCGCAAAAAGGAGCGCGGCGGCATCTCGTTCACGGCCACCGCCGACTGCAAGCTCGACCTGGACTCGGTCAAGGCGGTGTGCAGCGAGTGCGTCGAGAGGAGGGGGGGTGGGTCGTGGGCGGGGTTCGGCACGCGCGCGCGCGCGCGCCGCCCACGCTGCCGTCTGCCCCTCCGCCCCCCTCCCAGGTACCGCATCCACAACGCGGACGTGCACGCGCGCGGCGACTGCGACGACGACGACCTGGTGGACGTCATCGAGGGGAGCCGGTGAGGGACAAGAGGGGGGCGAGGCGTGCCGTGTTTTTTTGGGGGGGGGGCGGCGCGCGGCGGCGCCCGCCGGTTCAAGCCCCACCCGCCCACTCCGCCCCCCCTCGTCTCGTCCAGTGTGTACGTGCCCGCCATCTACGTCATCAACAAGATCGACCAGATCACGCTCGAGGAGCTCGAGGTGCGGGTGGGGGGAGGGGGGCGGGCCGCGCGCCGCGCGGCGAGACGCGCGCTGCGTGTGGCGCCGCCAACCCCTTGTCTTCTCCCTCTCCCTCCCCCCTCCATTAGGTCATGTCCCGCCTGCCGCACTACTGCCCCGTGTGCGCCTACCTGGAGTGGAACCTGGACGGCCTGGTCGAGGTGAGGGGGAGGAGGGGAGACGGGTGCCGGCGGAAAAGCGCGCGCCGCGCCCACCAAGCCCCGCCCTCCCTCCCTCAGATGATTTGGGAGTACCTGCACCTCACCCGCGTCTACACCAAGCCCAAGGGCAAGCTGCCTGACTACGAGGAGCCCGTGGTGCTGGCCAAACCCAACCCGACCGTCGAAGACTTTTGCAACCGCATCCACCGCACCCTGGCCAAGCAATTCAAGCATGCCCTGGTCTGGGGCTCGTCCGCGCGGCACCGGCCGCAGCGGGTGGGGCGGGACCACGTGCTCGCGGACGAAGACATTGTGCAGATCGTCAAACGCATCTGACCCCCCTTTGTCCCTGTTTCTGGTGTTTGTTGGGGTGTGAGGGCCTGTGTGGGGGTGTGCGGGGTGCCCAGGCGACTGATTTGGGGGGGGTGCGGGCGGTGTGAGCCGTGCTGAGCCCGCCCGTCTCCCGTCTCGCGCCACTCTCCCTGTGCCGCCGCCGCGGCGGCGACGCCCCGCCGCCTCACCGCCGCTACATGTACACGGTGCGCGCCTGCTCCGCGGCGTGCTCCAGCGGGCGTGGGAGCGGTGGGCGGGGCGTCGCCGGCGCGCGGCGCCCTCCCCCCCTCCTCCTCCCCTCCGACCCTAGGACGCCCCCGTCTGCTTCATTTGTGGTCAATCGGGCGCCGACGGCGGCGACCCAGGCGCGGCGCCGGCGCCCGGCCGCGGCGGCTACGCACGGCTGCCCGCGGCCGACACTCCCGCCGCCACTCCCACCCCTCGCCCGCCCACCGCCAAGGGCCCCGTCGTGCCCGTCGCCGTGCGTGCGACGGGCGCCCCCCTACTTGCGGCCCATGGCGCCTGCTTCGGCCTGCACCAAGCGCAGAACGTGCTCGCCTCGGGCGCGCCCTCCCCACCCCCCGCCGGCGCCTGGGCCCTGGACTGGCGCGCAGAGCTCGCGGTGGCGGCTCCCCGGTCGGTGGTGGCCGCGGTGGTGGCCGCGGCGGCGGCCGGGAGGGAGAAAAAGGCGCACCCCGCGCCGCCCGCCGTCGCCCACCTGCGCCGCCTCGCGGCGGGCGGGCATGCCGCCTTTGTCGACGGCGTGGCGGCCATGCCCCGGTGATACAGAACCGAGGGGAGATAGACAGAGCGCGAGGGTCAGCGCCGCACGACGTGCGCGACGGGCCGCGGCGACGCGCCGCAGTCCAATCCCCGCGGCGCCGGGGCGCGCCCGCGGCCGCGCGGCCATGACCGCCCCTCCCCCTCCGCCGCCGGCGCCGGCGTCGGGCCGCCGCCCCCCCCCACCGATCGTCGCGCCGTCCGCGCGCCCCCTGCGTGCCGCGCTCCTCGCCGCCGCGTCCTCGATCCCCGGCGCGCCACCCGACGCCGCCGCCGCCTTGGCCCGCGCGCTGGCGCCGCGCGCGGGCGACCCCGGACCGTACGCGCGGCTCCTCACCCGCACGCTCGCCTCCCTCGACGGGCCGCCGCCGGCGCCTGGGGCGCTCACGCTCACGCAAGCATCGTCGTGGGACGAGGTGTGGGGGGGTAAGGGGCGGTCCGAGGGCGCGGTCGAGGGGAGGGCGCCCCCTTGAACGCGCGCCCTTGCCCTCCCTCCCAGCTCGTCAAACGCGCCGCCGACGCCCTGGGGCGGCACCCCGCGACGCGGACCAATGTCTTGGTGACCTCCATCAAGCAGGCGAGGCGCTGGGGAGGGGGCTGGAGGCTGGCGTTGAATGCGCGCGCCCCGCCTCCACCTTCCCGCCCTCTCCTCTCCCCCTCTCTCAGAAATGCTGCGACCTGCTCACCACGCTGTCCCCCGAGTGGGCCACCCTGGCCGCCCGCGCGGGAGACGGCCTCACACTGCACCTGCTCACGCGCGGGTCGGTCTTCCACCCCCTCCCCACCCCGGGCGCGTGGGCCCAGCTGGCCGGCCCGCCCCCCGGCACCGCGCTGCGGTTGCTGCACGCCGCGCGGGAGGGGCGGCGGGCGCGGTCGCGGCGCGGGGGGCGGGGGCGGGGCGGGCGCGCGGCGGCCGCGGCCGCCGCGCGCCCCCCGCGCGCGCGCTCGCAGCCGCCGCGCCCGCCGCCCACGCCGCCGCCGACGGGGAGCGGGGCGGCGGGCGATGGCGCGATCGCGACGCCTTCCGACGGCGGGTGGGCGCCGGCGGGCGCGGTCGGTGCGGCCGCGGCGGGCGTGCGGCGCCCGGCGCGGCCGCCCTCGTGGCGCCGCCGCGCGGCGGCGGCCGCGCGCCAGAGGGCTGCAGCTGTGGACGCCGAACCAGCGGCCTCGACGCAGGGCCAAGGCGGGGCGCCAATCGAGGCGCCGAAACTGCCCGCCCCCGCCCCCCCCCGCCCTTCTCCTTCCCGCGCCGCGCGCCGGCGCGCCGCGCGCGCCGCAGCCGCCGCCGCGTCCGCGTCCGGCTCCCCCCTGCACACCGACATGCCGCGCTGGGGCCTGTTCCACCACGCGCCGTTTCGCGCGGCGCCCGGGCTGCCGCGCAGCCACCCCCTGGTCGCGGCCGCCGCCCCGACAACAACCGCTCCCGGCCGCCGCCTTTTCTCCCTCGTCTTCGGAGACGCCGCCCGCCTGACCTCCCGCGCCGAGGCCGCGTGGGCGGCGGGCCGGTGGTGGGAGGCGCGCGCCCTTTTCGCGCGCGCGCCGCGGCCGCTCCCCGCGCCTGCGCGGCGCGTCGCCGCGCGTGACCGCTCGCTCCCGCCCCTGCTCGCCCTGGCCAGCGCGCGCGCGGCAAAGTGCCCGTACGGGCCGCTGCTGGAGGCGCACTGCCCGCTGACGGGGGTGGAGGAAGAGGCGCGGGCTGGGCGCGTGGCGCGGCGCGCGGCGCGGCGCGCGGCGCGCGCGGCGGGCCGACCCCCGCCGCCTCGCGCTCCCGCGCCCGACCCGCCTCCACCAACCCCCACCCCTCACACGAACGTGACCGCGTTTGCGTGGGCCGTGCTTCGGCGCGTGGTCCCCTCCCCCCTGCTCGGCGGCGCGCGCGCACGCCGCTCGCTCCGCGTCGCCCTCGCCCGCCTCGTCTCCCTGCGTCGCCACGAGCGCCTCCCCGCCGCCGTTGCGGCCGGCTGGGACGCGCCGCCGCCGCCCGCGCTGGCAGCGAGGGCTGCGGGGGCGGCGGCTGCGGCGGCCGCGGCCGCGCGCTCCGCCCAGTGGCGCCGCTGGCTCCTCGCCCGCCTCGTGCTCCCCCTCGTGCGCGCCCACTTCTACGTCACGGATGGTGGCTCCACTCGCCTGCGCCCGCTCTACCACCGCAAGCCGGCGTGGGCGGCGTCGGCGGCGGCCGCGACGCGGGCCGCGCTCGCTGCGCGCTTTGCGCGGCTGCCGCCCGCGGACGTGGCGCGGTCCCGCCTGCTGGGGCTGGCCACCCTGCGGCCTGTCCCCAAACCTGGTGGTGGCGTGCGCCTGGTGACGGTGCTGTCGAGGGCGGGCGCGGCGCGCCGCAAGGCGGGCGGGGCCGGCCGGGCCGAGCTCGACACCGCCCCCACCACCGTCGCCCCTCCTCCCGGCCCCCCCGCCCGCCGCCGCGCCAACCGCAAGCGGGGCAAGCGGCCGCGCGCGAGCGGGGAGAAGGTGGCCTTCCCCGCGGTCAACCACGCGTTGCTCCCCGCGCACCGCGCCCTGGCCGCCGCCACCGCCGCCTCCGCCCCCGCTGCCACCGGTGCGTCCGCTTTTGGCGTCGCCGGCGCGTGCGCCGCGCTGCGGCCAGCGCTGGTGGCGTGGCGGGGGGCGCTGGCGTCGCACCGGGGGCGGTGCGAGGTGTGCGCGCGCGACCCGCGGTCGGCGTGCCCGTCCCGCCCTCGCCCCGTGCTCGTCACTGCGGATGTGGCATCGTGTTTTGACAGCGTTTCTCACGCTGCCGTCTGGGATGCCGCCTCCTCCGTGCTGTCCGTGGGCGCTGCGTTCGACTCGGCCGCGACGGCGGTCGCCGCGCCGCCGCCCGGCGGCGCGGGGCGGGCGACGGCGCGCACTTGCGTGACGACAGTGGTTCGGGGATCGGCCGACGCCGCGGCGCGCCCGGTCACAGGGTCGTTCCTCTGCCGGGTGGGGGCGGGGAGGCCGCGGCGGGTCTACGCGCCGGCCACCGTCCCGCGCGGCCCCGCCTGCCTCGCCCCGACCGCCGCCTCCACCCTGGCCCGCCTGGTCACCGGCACCGGCGTCGTGTTTGGCGGGAGCGTGTGGGTGCCCACGGCCGGCGTGCCGCAAGGCGCGCGCGCGTCGACGCTCCTCGCGTCGCTCGCGCTCGCGCGCCTCGAGGCCGCCCACCTCGCCCCGCTCCTGCCGCCGCCCGCGGGGACGCGGGAGGCGTGTGCGCCGGGGTCGGGCTGCCCGTGCGCTGTCGGTGCGGCGGCGGGCGCTCCCCTGCTGCCGACCGTTCTGTCGCGCGTCGTCGACGATTTCCTCCTCCTCACCCCCTGCCCTGCCGCCGCCGCCGCCTTTGCGGCTCGCTTGCAGGCCGGCTTCCCGGAAGCCGGCGTGGCCGCCCACCCGGCCAAGGGCGAGGGGTGGGCCGGCGGCGCGCCGGTCGAGGGCGTGCGGCTGCCGCCGCCGCCCTCGACCCCCGGCTCCGGCCGCCGCGTCCGCTGGTGCGGGCTCGCGTTCGATGGCGACACGCTGGCCGTCACCTCCGACCCCGGCACCCTGCCCGCGCGCGCGGGCGACGGCCTGACGCTGCCGCGCGCGCGCGCGCCCGCGGCGGGGCTCGCGCTGCGCGCCGCGGCCGCGGCCCGGGCACGCCTGGCGGCGCCGCTGTTGTTGGACCCCGGGGTGGCGTCGCCGGCCGTCGCGGCGCGCAACGCGCGCGACGCGCTGCGCGTCGCGTCTGCGCGCGCGTTTGCGCACTGGCGCGCCCTCCCCCCCGCCTCCCGCCCCCCTCCCCGCGCCCTGGCGCGCGCCATTCTGTCGGCTGGCGACGCCGTCGCCCGCCTGGCCGCCGCGCGCGCCGCGGCTGTCGACCGTGCCGCCGGCGCCGCGCGCCGCCGCACGCCGCCGACGCTCACGCCGGCCGCCGCCCGCTGGCTGGCCGCGGCCGCGGGCGTGGACGTGTTGGCGGGGCACGCGTGCGCCAAGAGGGCGGCGCGCGAGCTGCGGGCGGTGCTGGTGGGCGACCGCGTGCGAGCGGCGCAGCTCGCGCCGACGCTCACTCCTCGCCGACCATGACCTCCCGACCGTCCCCCCCGCGCCGCCCACCCCCTCTCATCTTCGACCCGCCGCCCGGCGGCCTGGCGCCGGCCGAGTTTCGGGCCGCGCTCGCGGCGCGGTCTGCTGCCGAGGCCGACGTGCGCGCCGAGGCGGCCGCCGCCGAGGCGGCGGCGGCGGCGCCCGAGGAGGCAGCCGCGCGGGCGGCGCGCGAGAAGGAGGCCGAGGCCAGGTGAGAGAGAGGAGGAGGGGATGGGGGTGGCGGCGCGTGCGGTTGGCGCCCCTGGGGCTCACACCGCCCTCTCCTCATCACTCTAGGCGCGTCGCCGAGGCTGCCGAGGACACCGGCCGGCGGCGCCCGCCCAAGGCGGCCGACAAGCCTGCGCGCGTCGCCGCGCGCGCGGCCGGCGAGGCCGCCGCGCGCGAGTCGGCGGCCGCCGCGCGCCGGGAGCGGGCGACCGCGGCGGCGACCGCTGCCAAAGAGGCGGCGGCCAAGGCCGCCGCCGCGGCCGCCGCGGTCGACGCCGCGGCGTCCGCGGCAGACTGCGCAGACGCCGCGCGCGCGGGGCTGGTCGCCAAACTGAAAGCCCTGCTGGCGGAAGAGGAGCAGGCGACCGCGATGCGGCATTGAAGATAGGGGACGGTGGCGGGAAGGAGCGCGCCGAGCGCGGGCGCCGCGCGTCGCGTGCCGCCCGTCCCTCTTCTCGCCTCTGTTTGTTTTCCGTGGGTGCCCGGCGCAGCCACTGCGCGCCGCGGCCACCCTGCAACACTGCGGGAGCGTCGGGAGCAGGAAAATGCGGCAGCGACAGGGGGCCGCCGCGGTCCGCACACCCCGCGACTGCGCTCCTCACCCCCCTCCCGCCATGGCCGCCTCCCTCACCCTCGCCTCCACCGCCCGCGTCGCCCGGGCGTGCCCCGCGGCCGCCCCCATGCGCGCGGCGGCCGCGCCGCGCGCGGCGCCCGCGCGCGGGCGCGCGCCGAAGCCGCGCGCCACGCCCGCGCCCGCCGGCCGGCGCTCGATCGCGGCGGCCGCCGCCTCCAACGGTGGCCTGGCTATCGACCTGCGCGGTGGGCGGAGGAGGGGGGAGGCAATGCGCGCTGCGCGGGGCGCCGCGCGGCCCGCTGCGGGTGGCCGACCCCGACCGCGAGAGCGCGCTCGAGCGCCGCCCGCGCCGCGCGCCCACGCACCCCCGTCTCAACCCCTCCCTAATCTCTCAGGAAAAAAAGCGTTCATCGCGGGCGTGGCGGACGACCAGGGCTTCGGGTGGGCGATCGCAAAAGCGCTCGCCGAGGCGGGCGCCGAAATCTCGCTCGGCGTCTGGGTGCCCGCGCTCAACATTTTCGAGTCGTCGCTCAGACGGGGGAAATTCGACGCCAACCGGACGCTCTCAGACGGGTCGCTCATGCAATTTGAGCACGTGTTCCCTATGGACGCAGTGTACGACACCCCCGCCGACGTCCCCGCCGACGTCGCGGCCAACAAACGGTACGCGGCCGCGGGCGACAAAGGGTTCACCGTGGCCGAGTGCGCGGCCAACGTCGAGAAGGCGGTCGGCAAGATCGACGTCCTGGTGCACTCGCTGGCCAACGGCCCGGAAGTCGCCAAACCCCTGCTCGAGACGTCCCGCAACGGGTACCTGGCCGCCGTGTCGGCGTCGGCCTTTTCCGCGGTGTCCATGGTGCAACGGTTTGGGCCGATCATGAACCCGGGCGGCGCGGTCGTCTCGTTGACGTACCTCGCCTCTGAACGCATCATCCCCGGCTACGGCGGCGGCATGTCGTCCGCGAAAGCCGCGCTCGAGTCCGACACCCGCGTGCTGGCGTGGGAGGCGGGGCGCAAGCACCGCATCCGGGTCAACACGATCTCCGCGGGCCCGCTCGGCTCGCGTGCGGCGAAAGCCATCGGCTTCATCGACGACATGATCCGGTACTCGTACGCCAACGCGCCCGTGCAGAAGGAGTTGGAAGCGCGCGAGGTGGGCGCGGCGGCCGCGTTCTTGCTGTCCCCGCTCGCGTCGGCGATCACCGGTTCCACCGTGTACGTCGACAACGGGCTCAACACCATGGGGCTGGCCGTCGACTCCAAAGCCCTGGCGCACTGAGGACGGAGCACTGGGGAGATGGTCTGCCCCCGGGCCGCTGCCAGAGGGGGAGGGGGGGGCGTGGTGGGGCGAGCGCGGGGCGAGCGCGGGCGGGGCCGCGGACGCCGCGGCGTGTTTGCGCGCGCGCCGCCGCGCAGCGCTTTGCCGCCGCCGCGGCCGCCCCACCCCCCACACGGCGACCGCAAGCGCCCCCGGTCCCGGGAGCGGCGGCCGAGCCCGCCGGGAATGGCGAGACGCGCGTGGCGTCCCGGCGTGGCGGAGAGAAAGGGGGAGCGAGCGGGCCCGGTGCAATTGCAGGGCGCGCGGCCGCGTGGCGACGGTGTGGGACGGGGTTTGAAGGCGCGCGGGGGCGGGCGCAACCCGCCCCGCGCAACGCCTATTTTGTTTTCGGCAGCGGGCGCCGCCGCGCACAGCAACGCGCCACCACCACCACCACCACCCCCCTCTCTCTCTCCTCACACCGCGTCCGCCACGTTGGACGCGCCGCCGCCAAACCAGCCCGCGTTGCTGGGCGGCGGCGGCGCGGGCGCGGCCTTGGCGGCCGCCGGGGGCGCGGGCGCGGCCGGCTTGGCGACCGGCGGGGCCGGCTTGGCGGCGGGCGCGGCGGGCGCGGCGGCCGCGGCGGCCGGCGCGGTGCCCGCGGCGGGCTTCGCCCCAAAGCCGAGCTTCTCCCAAAAGCTGGGCACCGGCGCGGGCGCCGGGGCCGGCTTCGAAAACCAGCCGAAGACCTTGTTCTTAAAGGTGGAGGACAGGATGATGGCGAGCGCGAAGAAGACGCCTGTTGGAGGGGGGGGTGGGGAGGGGGGTCGGCGTCACAGCACCTAGTCGGCCCGGCCCTCGATCCGCGGCCGCCATCGTGGCTGCACAGCAACCGTGGCTGCGTCCAGGGCGCCGCCACCGGCGGCCGGCGCTCCGCCGCAGGCCGCCATGCGGCCGGCGTCCAGCGCGCCAGCGTCGGTGCGCCACCGTGGCGCGGTCCGCCCCCGGGCGCCCACCCGCCCGCGTCAGAAGGGGCACACAATCATAATCTAGCGTGAGGGAGCCCAATGCGCGCCCACAGCCCCCAAATCGCCACCAATCCTCGCGCCGCCACCCCTCTTTTCTTACCTGGCAGCCACCCGCACAGCCACAGGAAGGTGGCGATGCCGTAAAGGACCAGAGACACCTTGTCAAACGCGTGCAGCTCCATGAAGACGCCCAGCGGGGCGCACACGACCGCGACGCAGCATTTCAGGATGAGCCATGCCTTGCCCGTCTCGCCGCGGGAGAGGGAGCGCAGGCCGTGCGAGACGGCGGTGGCGGCCATCATGGGGGTGAAGGGAGAGGGGGGAAAGGGGCGCGAGCAAGGAAAGAGAGTGTGGCAGACAGCGCGGCGCCCCGTCCCCACCCTTTCGCCCTCCTCTCCCTCCCTCCTACTTCTTGGGCTCCACCAGCAGGGCCTCGCTCGGGTGTGTGAGCCCCGCCCCCGCCAGGCTGCCGGCGGCGGGGTCGAGCGCGCGGCGGGGGAAGGAGGAGACGAGGGTGAAGGAACCCCGCGCCGCACCGGGGGCGCGCGCCGAGACGACAAAGTCGTAGAGCGACGCCACGGGGTCGGACGCCGCAAAGCGGCGGGTGAGGCGGGCGCCGTCGGGGAGGCGGACGGCAACGGAGATCGAGGCGGGGGCGCCGGCCGCGGGCTCGGGCGGGAGCGCGGCCGCCGCGGCGGCCGCGGCGGCCGCTTCGGTCACTTCGGCGTCTGCAGCAGCCGCCTGCGCGTCGGCCGCCGCGCGCGCGGAGGCCTCGTCGGCCGCGGCCGCTTCCGCCGCCTGCCGCTCGGCCGCCGCGCGCGCCGCCGCTTCCGCCACCGCCGCGCTCTCGGCCTTGGCCCGGTCCTCGGCCAAGCTCGCCTCATACGCGTCGTCCTGCTCGTCCCGCAGGGCGCGCGCCGCGATGTGGGCCGAGGTGGGGGGAGGGGGCGGCACCCAGCGGCGGTGGGGGGGGGGTTCGTAGGGGACGCCCAGCATCGCGGCTTCCAGCATGCGCGCCTCCTCGACGTTGACGTCGGCCGGGAGGTCGGGCTGGGGCGAGCCAAAGCCGGGGCCGGAGCGGCGGCGGGCGGCGGCGCCGGCGGCCGCGGCGGCCGCCGCGGCGGCGGCGCCGGCGCGCGCGGCTCTCCGGGCGACGGCCGCCAGGGCGTCGTCGGCGTCGTCGGCGTCGTCGTCGCCCGAGTCGATCTGGGGTGGGGGCGGGGTGCCGAGCGTCGGTCGAGCGTCCCGTTCCTCGCGCCCCCGTCCACCCCTCCCCCCTGCCTCGGCGCGCACCTGCACCGCCTCGTCGTCGTCGTCGTCCACCATGACGTAGTCCGAGGACGGACCCCGGCGATCGGCGGGGCCGGCTGTGCGAGGAGGGGAGCGTGGCCGCACGCCCGCTGCTGCCTCTACGCCCTCGCGCTCCACCCTGCCCCCACCTGCCGCGCCCGGTTCAACGGCCATAATCTCGGGCGAGTCGCGCAGGGGCGGCGGCCGCGGCGCGGGCGCGGACGCTGCGCCCCCCCCCCCCCCCCCCCCATCCCGCCGTCCAGGAAGAAGGCGACCGCCGCGTCTGCGTTCCACGAGTGCGCGTCTAGCACGTGCGCCGCCGTGGCGGCGTCGGCGCCCGTGACAGCGGCGAACTGGGCGACGGCGGCGTCGCGCGCTTCAGGGTCCATGGTGTGGTGGCGAGAGGGGGTGGAGGCGCGAGGCGGAGGGGTGGGCGGAGGCGGGCGGCGGCGGCGCCGCGCGCCGGGCGCGGGTCGGGGTGTTTGTGGGGAGGCGAGGGCCGCGCTGGACGCCGCGTCTCCGCCTCCGCCCACACCCCCTCCTTCCTTCGTCTTCTGGGTCGGTGATGTGTGGTTCTACACGCCGGGCATACTCGGCGAGCGGCTGGGCGGCGGCGGCGGCGCGGGCCGCCAGAAAATTGGTTCCGCGGCGGAAAGACTCCCTCCCCCCTCCCTCGCCCCCCCCCCTCACCCAACGAGCCCCTCCCCGCCCTCAGCGCGCGCCAGGTCGAACATGCGCTCCAGGGCGACCATGTTGGCCAGCGTCTCCCCGACGGCCGCCGGGTCGCCGCCGTCGCAGCGCAGCGCCGTCATCGGGCCGTGGAGCAATTTGTTGACGATCCCCCGCGACAGCTCCTCGACCGCCTTGACCTGCTTCTTGGACAGGCCGTCCCCGAGGCGGGTCAGCGCGCGGTCGAGCTCGGCCGCGCGCACGGCCTCGGCCTTGGCGCGCAGCGCTTTGATCGTGGGCACCGTCTCCAGCGAGTCGCGCCACGCCTCGAAAACGGTTTGCTCCTCGCGCAACAAGACCTCGGCCTCGGCCGCGGCCGCGGCGCGCGCCTCTTTGTTGGCGGAGACGACTTCCTTCAAGTCGTCCACGTTGAAGACCGCCGCGGACGCCAGCTCGTTCATGTCGGCGCCCACGTTGCGCGGCACCGAGATGTCGAAGAAGCGGCGCACGCCGCCGACGGACGCGGAGGCGGCGGGGAGGTCGGCGACGTCGGACGCCGCGACGAGGATTTCGTCGGAAGAGGACGCCGCAAAAATGACGTCGCACTCGGCCACCGACTCCATGAGGCGCGGCATGAGCCGAATGTCGAACTCCACGTCCGGAAACTCGTCGGCGAGCGCCTCGGCGCGCGGCAGGGAACGGTTCAAGACGACCACCTTTTCACACCCTTTGCTCGCCAGGTGCTTGACGAGCAGGCGCGCCATCTTGCCCGCGCCCACGATGCACACGCGCGCGTCGGCAAAGTCGTGGGACGGGAGCTTGACCTGGGCGAGCTCGGCGGCGGCGGACGAGACCGAGACGGCGCCCGCGGAAATGGAAGTCTCCGCGCGCACCCGTTTCCCGGCCGTGATGGCCTGCTTGAACAGGCCGTTGAGGTGGCGCCCAAAGCCGGCGCAGTTTTGGCCCGCGCGGTGCACTTGTTTCACTTGGGCGAGGATTTGGCCTTCGCCCATGACGAGCGAGTCGAGCCCCCCAGACACCCGCAACAGGTGGCCCGTCGCGTCCCGGTCGCGCAGCAGAAACAGGTGCGGGCGCAGCGTGTCGAGCGGGAGGCCAGAGGACGTGGCGAGCCACTCCTCGACCTCGCGCACGCCGCGGTGCCACGACAGGGCGACGACGTACAGCTCGAGCCGGTTGCACGTCGACAGGACGGCCGCCTCCTCGATGTGGGGGAACGCGGTCAGCTCCTGGATGGCGCGCGGCCACTCGGCCTCGGGGACGGCGAGCTTTTCGCGGACGTCGACGGGGGTCGAGTGCACGGTGAGGCCGATGGCGATGATGGACGACTTTTTCTCCGCGGCGTAGCCTGGGGTGGGGGGGGTGGGGGGCGGTGGGGGTGAGCGGCGGCGTTTCGGGGGACAGGGTGCTGCCGCGCGGCGCGCGTCGTGGCCGTCGCGCGCGCGGCCGGCCGGGGTGGGCGCCGCCCGCGCCTCGGCCGCCCCGACAAGGCCGGCGGCAGAGGCACAGCGCGCCAGGAGGGTGGCGCGGGCGCGGCGAGGGCCGGGCGGCGCCGAAAGCCCGCGCGGCGGCGGCGGCGTGACCGCGCCGCGACGGGGCGAGCCAGGGCGCGGCCGCGGGGGGCGCACGCCCCCCGGGCGGCTGCGACGCGGCTCTCGCTCGCCAATGCGGGGCGGCCGGCCGGCTTGGGCGCCCCAACCGCCGCCCGGCGGCGGCCGAGGCTGGCAGCCAATCGAGGGTGGCCGCCCGCGGTGGCGCGGGCGCGTGCCGGCCCCCATTCCCGGGGCCAGTCGCTCGTGGCACGCGCCAGCCCCCGTTGGGGGCGGGCAAAGGCGCCCGGCGGCGGCGCCCCGCCCCCTCCCACCCCCACCCCCCTCCCCCTCCCCCTCCACACTCACGGTTGACGCCGCCCGCCGCCGCCGCGCGCAGCTCGTCCAGGGCAGCCGCCGACGCTTCGACGTGCGACGCGGGCAGCCGGGTGGACAGGGCGGCCGGGGGGGGGGCGCGGCGCGCCGCGGGGCGGCCGCGGCTGGCCGGCGCGCGGCGGCCGCTCGGGGCGGCCGCGCGCAGCGCGCGGCCGGGCGCGGTGGGCGCGGTGGCCATCGCAGGTGCGGCGCCGAGGGAGGGGGTGAGCGGGGCGGCGGTCCGCGGCAGGATAGAGTGCGGCGGCGGCGGCGCGACCCGCGGCATCCGTCGCCGCGCCACTCCCCGGCTCGCTGGGCCGCCCGCCGCCGGCGCCGCCCCTCCCGCGCGCCCTTCCCACCGGCCGCCCCCATGCCCGCGCCCGATTTTTACTGCCGCGTGTTTTCGGGCGCGCGCGGCGGCTTTGACGAAGTCGAGTTCCGGGGCGACGGCACGGTGAGAGAGTGGGGTGGATGGGTGGATCGATGGCGGGGCGGTCTGGGAGGCGTGGGGCATCCACCCATCCATCCACCCATCCACCCTCGGCCGTCGTGGCCGACACACCGCGCCGACCCCCCTGTTTCTTTCCAGCTCAAGTCGGCCAACGCGTTCCGCGGCGCCCCACTCCGCCGGTCGACAATCGTCTCCCCCGCTGTGCTCGACGCGGTGGCGGCCATCCTGCGGTCCGCGGCCGTCCCCGCCGCTGACGACGCGCTCTGGCCCGAGCCCGACCCCGGCGGCGCGGGCACAGCCGAGCTCGAGGTGCGCCTGGACGGCGTGCACGCGTCCCTGGCGACGCGGGCCGGCCTGTCGTCGGGCGACGGGCGCGAGGGGGACGGCCTGGCCGAGTTTTTGGCGGCGGCGGCCGACGTGCGCGCGCTCGCCCGCGCCCTCCTCTCTGCGGCCGCCGAGGCGAGGGAGGGTGACGCGTGAAACTGAAACGCTTGCACCGGGTTGGCCTCTCGCCACCACCCTTCCCCCTGCGCCCGGGCCCGCCCCCTCACCGCAGCCCCACGTCCGCCGCCGCCAGTTCCGCCAGGGCCGGGTCGTCGAAGAACGACGCCAGCGACACGTCGTCCGCCATGCCCTTGCGGCGCCGGGTCTTGACCATGAGCTCGCGCGCGAGCGCGGCGGGCGGCGCCGGCTCGAGCGGCCGCAAAACGATCGCGCGGTCCAGCGGGTCGCCCGGCACGACCGCCCACGCGTCGAACGTCGACAGGCAAAAAGCTTGGCCCTGGGTGGCCACGCGCAGGTCGGTCTCGAAGCCGAACGAGTCGAGCACGGGGAGCGCGGCGCGCACGCGGAAGACGGGCGTCCCCGGCCGCGGCGCGTCGGCGAGCACCGAGCCCCGGCGGCGACCGAGCAGGGTGTAGATGGAGGCGACGCAGTCGGCGGGGGACGAGATCTCGACCGAGTAGACGGGTTCGAGCAAGCGCGGCGTCGCGGTCAGGACGGCCGCGTAGAGCGCGCGCCGCGCCGCGGGGATGACCTGCCCCCCGCCCCGCGCCGCCGGCGCGGCCGCCAACTCGGCGCCCAGCAGCCGCGCCTTGACGCCGCGCAGGGGCTCGTCGCACAGCGGCCCCTCGCGCGCGCCCCACTGAAAGCCTTGGACCACGGACGCGCGGACGGCGGCGAGCAGCCCGGGGTCGGTGTCGTCCGGCAGGGTGTCGTCGAGGAGGGCGTTGGGGCCGGTAGCGGCGTCGGGGCCGAACGCCCAGACCGAGCGCGCGGCGAGCGCGTCCCAGCCGTGGTTTGTCGACAGAAAGCCCGCGACCCGCTTGCGCGGCCAGCTCAGGTCCACCCTCCCGGCTTCAATGTCGGCCTGCAGGCGTCCTTCCAGCGGCTCCGCGATCATGGTGAGCGTGTTGGCGCCGTTGGCGGACCGCGCGAAGCATTTGAGCGCCGACGTTTCCGCGACAGTCTCGCACAGCGCGACGGAGGGGTCGGCCACTTTGACCTCGACGTCGCCGTAGAGCTCGCGCAAGTCCTGCGAGACGGGGGCAGGGGGGAGGTGGGCGCGCGCGCCGGCACGCCCGCCGACCACCCCACCCTCGCCTCTCCCTCTCCCCCTCTGACCTTCATGGCCGAGTCGAGAAACAACTCCCCAGGCCCCATGAGCACGTGCTCCCCCGACTCCTCCACGCGCACGCGCGCCGCGGGGTAGGACTTGGCGACGGCCCGCAACCCCGCGACCATGCTCGGCAACTCCCCCGGCTGCAGCGGCTCGCACGCCAGCTTGACGACGGAGCCGGCGCCAACGGCCAGGGGGCGGGCGGCGGGGGGGAAGGGGCCGGCCGCGGCGGCGAGGGTCGCGCCGGCGCCCGTGACGGTCGCGTCGACGCCCTCCACCAACGCCCACGCGCCCGCTGGCGCGGCGTCCAGGGGCGTCCGCTCCCGCCCGTTGAGCGTCCACAGGCGGCCGACGGCGGCCGGCGCGCAGTCTTCGGCGTCGGCGGGGGTGAACGCGGGGCCGAGCACGCGCACGCGGTCGCCGGGGCGCAGGGTGCCGGCAAACACGCGCACGAGGGCGTCGAAGCCGGTCGCGTCCGGTTTGGGGATGAGCTTGGCGATGGCCGCGACGAGGGGGGCGGCCGGGTCGGCCGACGCGAGCGCCGCCGCGGACGCCGCGTCGTCCGTCGGCCCAAACACGCGCGACGCCTTGGCCGCCGCGCCCGCCCGCGGGTCCGGCACGGTCGCCAGGATGGCGTCCACCAGGCCGGCCGGGCCGCCCAGGACGGCGCGGGTGACAGCGGCGATCAAGGGTTTGACGTCGGCGGCGTACGCCGCGCGCGGCAGGCTCACCCCCACGCTCTCGAGCGCGCCCGCGAGCGACGCCGCGTCCTCGGCCAGGGCGTGCGCGATGAGCTTGTAGAGCGGTTCCAGCACGAACTGGACAAAGGAGCGCGGGGCGCCGGGGGTCGGCGCGGCGCGCGAAAACTTGCGCGACGCGCCGTTGAAGTACGAGTCGCCCCACAACCGCGCCGCAAACGCCCCCGTGTCGAGGGCTTCGCCAGCCACGTCGGCGTACAGCGCCGCAAAGGAGGGCAGGGTGAACGACCAGCCGTGGGCGGCCGAGGAGAACGCGCACGTGCCGGCGCGCGGGTCGAACGCGCGCGCGCCGCCGCCCGCCCCGACCAGCCCCGCGCCCGCCGCCGCGGCGTTCGCCTCCTCCAGCACGTGCCGCAGCTTGTGATACGCGTCGGCCGGCGGGAGTTTGAGCTCGGTGGCGAGGCGGTCGACTTTGGTGATGACCAGCACGACGCGCGCGCCCGCCGCCGCGGCCGCCGCGCAGTGCGCCTCGGCCGACGCGGTCACCCCCTCCGCCGCGTCCACGCAGAGCAGGGCGCCGTCGGCCAGGCGCAGGGCCGCGACGGCCTCGCCGTGGACGTCGGGGTGCCCCGGCGCGTCGACGAGTTGCAGCAGGTGGCTCTTCCCTGTGCCGCTTGGCAGCACCAGGCTGATGGGCGTCGCTTTGAGCGACACCCGGCGCGCCTGCTCGTCCAGGCGGGCGTCCGTGTAGCGGGGGGCGGCGGCATCGTTCGACTTGGGCGCGGGGAACCCCGCGCACGCCGCCGCCACCAGGGTGTCCACCAAGCACGTCTTGCCGGCGTGCAGCCCGCCCAGGACGGCGACCGTGCGCACGAGCGCGGGCGTGGCGAGCAGGGCGGCCGCAAACGCGGGCGGCGCGCGCGGCTCGATCGGGGGAAACGGCGCCTCGACCTTGCGCACCTTGACCGGGGCCAGGATCGGGACCTCGATCGGTTGCGCGTCCTCCTCCATGACCAGGGCCTCGGTGCCGGGGCCGTAGACGTCTTCGGCGGAAGGGTAATACTGCTTGTCCTCGTGCAGCACGACCGCCGTGGACGCCGGAGGGGGGGTGGGCGACCGGGAGGCGTCCTCAGGCTCGGGCGCGGGCTCGGGCGCGGGCTCGGGCGCTTCATCCTGAGAGGGAGGAGGGAGGAAAGGGGAAAAGGTGTGGGGGTCGGCTCGTCGCTCGCGCGCGCGCCGGGCCGCAGCCGCAGCGCTTGTGCAACCTCACAGCCGCCCTCCGGGTGGGCGGCGCCCCGCGCGCCCGCCCATCCACCGCGCCGCCGCCGCCGGCCGTCGCGCCGCCCAATCCCCCCGCACCTCGTCGCTGCCGCTCAGCTCCGGGCCGACATAGTTGCCAAACTCGTCGTAGAGCTCGTCCGCGTCCATGGCGAGGGGCGGGGAGAGGGGAGGGATCGCCCGGGCGGCGCACGCGGCGTGCGGCGCGGGGTGCTGCCCTGGAGCGGCGCGCCCGGCGTGGCGACGGGCGCGGCGACCGTGCGTCGACGGGCGCCGGCGGCGTGGGGCCGGCGAGTGTGGCGGTCGGCCGTCGGCGCCGTGCTCCGCACTCTCGCCGCGCGCTCTTGCCGCCATGGGCGTCATCTTCACCGACCCCAAGTACCCCGTCGTGTCGCGGGCGCCCCTGTTTGGAGAGACGGGTGTGTAGGGACGGCGCGGGGCGGGGATGTGCGGGGGCGCGCGCCCGTCCGCGCGCCGACCCCCCTCCCCTCTCCTCTGCAGTCTCCAACTTTTCTGTGCGCGACGCGTCCCTCGTCGCCGGCGCGGGCGCGGCCAGCGCGCCCGTGGGCTACTTGCTGGGCCTGCCGACGCGGACGCCGCGCCCTGCGATGGGGGCCGCGGCGGCCATCGGCCTGCTGGGCGGCTTCTGCCTGGCCTACCAGCAAAGCGCGGGTGAGAGGCGGTGGTGTTGGGGGCGTGGTGGGGAGGGGAGAAGGGAGGGGCGACGCCGACCTTCTCCCTCTCCCTCTCCTTCCTCCCTCCTCATCAGGCCGGCTCATGGGGTTCCTGCCCAATGACCGCGAGGTGGAGAAGGGGCTCAAACGGTGATCGCAGGGCGCGCCTGACTGCAACACCGCGCAGCGTCACCCGCGCGCGCGCTTCCCCCCTCGCCCCTCTCCCGCCACCTCGCCCGCCAGCCTGCGCACCGCCGCCGCCGCCCACACGTTCAGCGACTCTAGAGAATCTCCCCCTGACCGCAAATAGGGCGCGGGGCCGTGCTCGGGCGTGGCGGCGAAGGAGGGCGCGCCGCGCGCGGCCGCCGCGGCGAGCGCGATCCTCCAATAATGCAGGCACGCATCCCGGGAGGCAGCGTCGGCGCCCGGCGACCTCGTCTGCGACGCCTGGCACGTCCCTACCCGCGCGTGGATCCGGGCCGCGGTCGCGGCGGCCGCGGCTGTCGCCTCGTCAAAGAGCGGGTCGTCCCCCACCCCTCCGCTCTCGCACGCCACGACCCAGTGCGCCACGTCCAGGCACAGGGGCAGGGACGACGCGAGCGTGCCCGCGTCGGCGGACGGGCCGGCGAGCGCGGCGGCGAGCGCGCGCCAGGCCCAGGGCGTGGCGAGGGCGCGCCCGCGGTGCGTTTCAAAGGCCAGGCCGAAGCCGCGGGAGGCGGCGGCGTCGAGGCACGAGGCCAGGATCGCCGCGTTGGCGGCGGCGGGCAACCCGTCGTGCCCCGCGAGCGCGACCGCTTCGCGCAGCACCGCGGCGGGCGCCACCCTGTCCGCCGCGTCCAGCTGCCCCGCCAGGGCGGCCACGTGGGCGGCCACGGTGTCGGCGTGGGCGGCGCGGGGGGTGCCGGGGGGGAAGGGGTCGAACCCGCGCCAGACGGGGCCGGAGGAGAACACCACGGGCGACCACACCAAGCCGTGCGACGTCAGCGCGCCCTGAAACGCGCCCGCCGGCTTGTCCAACACCGCCGCCAGCGACACCGAGCACTCGACGCCCACGCAGCCTGCCGCTGCAGCGTCGGCCGTGGCCGCGGCGAGCGTCGCCGTGCCGCCGTCGGCGGCGACCACGCCCCACAGCGAGCGAAACAGGTTCAGGCGCATCGCGGCGTGGCGGCGGGGCCGCCGCCGGGCGCTGGGGCCGCGGATGTGGGGGGGCGGGTCGCGCGCTCACTCTCCCCCCGCCCCGCGCAAAAAACGCCGCCTCGCTACAGAGGCCGCGACACCGCAGCTGGCCCCCTTCCCACACAGCCACCGCCATCCCTTTCGAACAGCGGGTTTTCGACGCGCGCGACGGGCGGCACGGCGTCGACCGCGGCGCGCGCGCGCACGCGCGCCCACTCCGTCCGCGCCGACGCGAGCAGGGCGCTCTCGTCCGCCGTCGCCGGCCGCCCCGCGCACGCGTACGCGGCGCGCGCAGAGGCCAAGAGGGAGTCGGCGTGCGCGGCGACGGCGTCGGGCGGGAGGCCGCCCGCGGCAGACGGCCCGCGCGCGAGCGCGGCGGGCAGCGCGCGCAGCGCGTACGGCGTGAGCAGCAGAGATGGAAAGGGCGACGAAGAGCTGGCCGCCGGCTGGAGCGGCGCCAGGGGGCGGGGCGGCGGCGGCGGCGGCGAGAGCACGCGCGCCTCGAAGCGGGCCACCGCGTCGGCCGCCGCCGCCGCGGCCGACCGCACAGAGGCGACCCGATCCCGGGCCGCTGCTCCTGCCGCCACCTGCCTCAACGACGCCGCCAGGGGCGCGAGCGCGAGCGCAGCGGGCGGCGCGGCGGCCGCGTGCCCGCCGCCCGCGGCGTCGGCCAGGGCAACTAGGGCGCCCGCTGCGCCCCGGCGCGCGCGCCAATCGTGCGAGGCGGCGAGGGCGGCGGATGAGTGGCGTGCGGCGTCGGCGGCGGCTGACGCGTCGAGCGCGTTCGGGCCAAGGGCCACGACGCACGCCGTGACGCACGCAAACGCGTCCGCAGCCTGCAGCCGCTTGCCGCCTCCACAGGCGGCCACGATTGCCAGACACTCGCGCAGCAGGCCGCCCGCCGCGGCACGCGCGGCGGCCGGGTCGGCGGAGCGGGCGGCGTCGAGCGCGGCCGCGGCGGCGGCAAAGGCCAGCGACGCGGTCGCGGAGTTGGGGCCCGCCGCGGCCTGGGCGAGCGGCACGAGGATGGCGGCTGTGAGGTCTTCTCCTCCGCCAGCGCTCACGGTCGCCGCGGCGGCCGCCGCCGCGACAGCCGCCACCCGGCGCGCGCCTGCCGACCCCGGCGCGTCACTGCCGGCGCACGCGGCGGCCGCGCCCTTGGCGGCGGCGGCGGCGGCGGCCCGCGCGTCGGCGGGGTCGCGCGGGAGCGCGAGCGCGGCCTCCACGAGGGTGAGGGCCACCGCCCGGCCCTCGCCGCCGCACCCGCGCACGGCGTCCAGGACAGCGGTGACGGCGGCGGCAGCCCCGGCGGCTTCAACGTAGTCGGCGAGCGCAGGCCGCGCGGCGTCGCCCGCGCCCGGGCGGCCGCCGCGCCCGGGGTCGGTCGCGGCCGCGAGCGCAGCGGCGAGCGCACGCCGGGCGGCGGCCGCGGGGGGGGCGTGGTCGGGCATGGGGCACGACGCGGCCGAGACTGCAGCGAGCTTCTTTGAATCGCGCCGCGCAGTCTCTTCTCACTCCCCCACCCCCCACCTCCTTCCCATGGCCGATCCCGCCCCCGCCTCGGGCCTGGAGCGCGCCATGGGGGGCAAGCCCGCCCCCGGCGACGCGTACGCGCCGGCCGCCGTCCTGGTGACCGGTGGCGCGGGCTTCATCGCGTCCCACTTTGTCATTCGCTACGTCAAGGCGCACCCGGACGTCAAGGTGTGGGGGTGGGGGTCTTTGGGGGCGGGCGGGCGTCGTGGCGCGGGCGCGCGGGCG
>Ga0315285_10000975_pt1 | contig 29744 bp, 27 predicted proteins | sample YL17G09_36_MG_FD_203698 | JGI IMG/M metagenome (GOLD analysis project Ga0315285, IMG submission 203698) | Sediment microbial communities from Yellowstone Lake, YNP, Wyoming, USA - YL17G09_36 | ecosystem: Environmental > Aquatic > Freshwater > Lake > Sediment | place: USA: Wyoming | collected...
CGATGAAGCAGTTCTGGTATCCCAGTATTTATCTGGGAATCGCCCCGATATTTTTAGCCCTGTGTTCATTGCTGTCTCTCCGAAATAACCGAGATTCTTCGTCCCGGCAACCGGGACTCAGAATGACATCCGAAGAGGATTTTTCAGGATTGAAAAACCGGGGGCTGGCGATCTGGTATTTCATCTTGATCGTCGTTTTCTTCCTGCTGGCCTGCGGCAGTTTCACCCCGGTCTGGCCCTGGATATTCACCCATCTGCCCGGCTTTTCCCTCTTCCGTTTTCCGGCAAAATATTTTTCCCTGGTGAACTTCTTCCTCGCCATCCTGGCCGGGCTGGGGCTGGCTAACATACTGGCCCCACCAAACCCTAATAAACAGAAACTCATTGATGAGGCCGTTGCCAAATCTCCGAAATGTCATCCTGAGCCTGCTTCCGGCGGGAGAAGGATCTGGTTTTTATTTTTTCCCGTACGAAATCGAGATTCTTCGCCTTCCACCTTCGCTAAAGCTTCGGTGGACAAGCCGGCTCAGAATGACAAGGAGAACAGTTTGCCGCGGTCTTTTTATATTATTCCCTTCCTAGTTACTGTTGGGTTTGCGATCGTTTTGATCAGTAAATACCCCGCTTTCCAGGCGGAGATTTCCTCCCACCTCCAGATCAATACCGGCCGGGCGCTCTCCGATCTCAGGCAAGGATACTTCTTCCTGGCCCTCTTCTCGACAGCCTCCGCCCTGCTCATCTTTCTTCTGGCGAGAGCCAAAGGAGGGAAAAATTATTTGATTTTCGCCCTTTTCCTTCTCCTGGGAATTGATCTTTTCCTGGGCCTGAACCCGCTGAAGGTAACCAACCGGCGGGATTTCCACCGCGCCCCCGAAATCTACTCCCAGGTTCTTTCCCGGGAAGAGCCCCATTCCTACCGGCTCTGGTTTGATCCCGGTTCGGTCCCTTTCTTCAAGACCAATTCCTACCGGGAGGTCCTGGTCCCCAACTCGGCTCTGGATGATCGGGTTGATTATTTCTTCGGGAACGAGCCGGCCCTGCCCAGCCGAACCTGCGAGCTTTACCGCTTCGATAACCTGGGCAACCTCGCGGAATTCATCAATCTCGCCGATACAAAATATGTCCTCACCAACATCCAGCAGTCCGGAAGACCCATCGCGGAGATTTACCCCCGGCTTTCCGGTTTAAAGGCGGTCTTCACCGACCCGGAAAAGAATATCCTGCTGTTCCGGAATGAAAACGCCCGCCCCCGGTTCCACGTGGTTAATCAATGGGAATGGGTTCCTTCCGGCCGGGAGGTATTCCAAAAAATGTTTTCTCCCGGAGCCAATCCCGGGGTCCCGGCCTTGCTCGAGGGAAATGAATGCTTGAAATCGGGGAAAATCCAAAAAATGGGAGCCTGCCGGGATCGAATTCTTTTCCCGACGACACTTCAAATCCCCCCATTCCCCCCTTTGTCAAAGGGGGGTGAGGGGGGATTAAAAATAATCCAATATTCCCCCAACCGGGTCGACCTGGAAGCCGGCCTCCCGGCCCCGGGTCTGCTCATATTCAACGATTCATATTATCCCGGATGGCGGGCGCAGGTGGATGGCCAGGATAAAGAAATCTACCGGTCCAACTACCTCTTTAAGGGGATCTTTCTCTCCGGGGGTGAACACCGGGTTTCCTTCATCTTCCGCCCGGCTTCTTATGCCTGGGGCAAGGGGATTACCATTTTTTGCCTCGGGGGTATTTTGCTGACCGCAATTCTGGCGGGGATAAAAGGGCGGCGGCGGAAAACCAACCCTTAAGTTGTCCGTTGTCATTCCTGCGAAAGCAGGAATCCAGACAAATAAAAAAACTGGATTCCCCCGGATCAAGTCCGGGGCAGGCTAAATCAAGTGCGGAATGACGGAAATAAGTTAATCCCGTGGCAAAATCACCGGGAATTACAAGTAAAGATTTTAAACTCGAAACCCGAAACTTCTTCTTAAATACCCGGAAACCTGGGCCGTCCCGGCAGCGGCAGCTCCGGGAGGGAAAACGGGATCCGGCGGAGGGCGAGGTTGTAGGCCCGGGCCGCCAGCCAGGCGAGATTGACCGTATCCTCAAAATTATAAAGGACCAGGCGGGACAGCGCTTCCCGGCTTCCCCGCAAATACTCACCCCAGAGGACAACGGCCATGTATCCGTCCACCCCCTGCACTTCCGGGTCCCTTTCGATTCCCAGGAGCGGCTCGATTCGTTTCAACCCGCCGGAATAACCCAGGCGCCGGAAAACAAACCTCAGGTCCAGGTGGCCCCAAGCCGGCGAATCGACGGGAATCACCTCCCGGCCGAACCTGGCCCGCAAAAAAGGCAGATCAAATCCCGAACCGTTAAAGGTAACCAGGAGCGAAAAGGGGCGGACGGCGGCGGGAAATTCCTCCAGGTTTTTTCCCCGGATAAAAGCCCGATACCTTTCCCCGTCATATAGCCCGATCACGGTGATCGAGTTGAAATGGGGCGAGAGACCGTCGGTTTCGATGTCCAGAAAAGCGGTCCGCCCGGGAAAGTCCGGGAAGAGCCGCCAGCTTTCCGGGGAGGGCAAGCGCCGGGTAAAAAACCCCGCCTCTCCCAGGATAAAATGTTCCAGCGATTCCTCGATCTCCCGGGAAAGCCTCTGCCCGATCCGGGCCGGCAGGGGGCAAGCCCCGGTTCCCGCCAGCGCTTCCCTCCAGCTCCGGATGCCGGACTCCCAGATCCGGTTTTCCATTTTGGGCCCGACCCCCGGGATATGCAGAAAGGTGTTTTGCAGCACAATAAAATTCTCCCGCTCATGAAGCAGGGTTTCGTGAATCGCAAAAAATCTCTTCGCCTTAACCTTCCCCCTCAAGGGGGAGGGATACATCCGGAGCCATGCCCCTGGCTCCCTTTATCTTTGAAAAACTTCCTTATGTGATATCATATCCGGTAATGCGAGGGAAAAAATCATGACACGGAAAAGATTTCATCGGCAATCCAAAGCAAATTCCGAACCGCAGGGAATGACCATGGCCGGATACTTTCCCGGGGCGGGTGGGACCAAAATTTTCTGGCAAGCCTGGGTTCCCCCGACCGACCGGGAGAACGCGGAGGAGAGGAAATCCCGTCCCCTGATTCTCCTGGCCCATGGCCTGGGGGAACACAGCGGCCGGTATGCCAATGTCGTCAACCGCCTGTTCCCGCGGGGTTACCCGATCTTCGCCCTCGATCACCGGGGCCACGGGCGGTCGGAAGGCAAGCGCGGCCACATCGAGAGCTTCTCGGAATACCTGGAAGATCTGAAAACCCTGCAGGCCCTGGCGGTGGAGAAAACCGGGAAAAACCGCGTGATCCTGATCGGGCACAGCCTGGGGGGACTGATCGCCCTGGCCTACGCGCTGGAAAACCAGGGGACGCTGGCCGGGGTGGTAGCCTCTTCGCCGGCCCTGAAATTGAAAGTCCAGGTTCCCTGGATCAAGGCTTTCCTGGGAAAAACCCTCTCCCGGATTTTCCCAACCCTTTCCATGGATAACGGATTGAACGCGGAGTACCTTTCCCACGACCCGCAAGTGGTTAAAAATTATCTCGAAGACCCCCTGGTGCATAAAAAAGTCAGCGCCCGCTGGTTTACCGAGATCAATTCCCGGATGGAATCGACCCAGGCCCAGGCCTTCCAGCTCACGATTCCCATTCTCCTGATCCACGGGGGGGACGATCAGCTGACCGACCCCCGGGGAACCGAAACCTTCGCCTCGCGGGTGGGCTCTGTTCGGAAAAAATTCATCACTTACCCGGGTTTCTACCACGAAAGCTTCAACGAAGTGGAAAAGGAAAAAGCCCTGCGGGATCTGGAAAACTGGCTGAACGATAATTAGAAAAAACAACTCTTCACGGAATGCTGCAACAATACGATGAGAAATCATGATATTGTCTATGAAAATCAACAAGTTAACCGTTTAGTTGAACAATCCGACTTTTTCTCGGTGAATCCTTCGTTATTACGAGCCAAATTTACGTGGTTCTGTCATTCCCGCGAAAGCGGGAATCCAGTGTTTCCAAGTATTTACTGGATCCCTGCTTTCGCAGGGATGACGTTTGGGTTTCCTTTGTCCCATGTTTTTCGAGTAACATTCCGTGATGAGCCGAAAAAACAACCAAAAGTCCGGGCGGACTCCCACAGCCGCCCCCACAAAACCATGTTTCAAAAGTATAACGTAGGGGAGCCATTCCACTGGCTCCCTCTTCGGGCGGCAGTAGAATGCCGCCCCTGCGAAATAATGATCACAAAAAACAATAAATCCATTTTATGACCGGAATGAAAACACCCAGCAAAATCGGCCGGTACCAGATCGAAACCGAGGTCGGGCGGGGATCAATGGGGATTGTCTACCAGGCCCGCGACCCCCGGATCGACCGGCCGGTCGCGCTCAAGGTGGTGGACTTTTCCTCCCAATGGCTGGAAGAGGGTTCGGCCTCGGCGGCGGAGGAGTTCCAGGAACGTTTCATCCGCGAATCCAAGATCGCGGGCAAGCTCTCCCACCCCGGGATCGTGGTTATTTATGACGCCGGCGAGGAAGCCGAGTTCTGCTATATCGCCATGGAATTCGTCCCCGGGCCCTCCCTCAAGCGCCTGCTCCGGGAAAAGCATCCCTTTTCCCTCGACCAGGTCCTGCTGGTCGCCCAAAAAACGGCCTCGGCCCTGGACTATGCCCACACCCAGGGTGTGGTCCACCGCGACGTCAAACCCGGAAATATCCTCATCAGTCCCAAGTCTCAATCCCCTAGCCCCAAGCCCAGGAATGATGACTCGGGAATGATGACCTCGGATTTCGGGCTGGGTTTTGAGATCAAACTGGTGGATTTCGGAATCGCCCGCTTCGAGGGTTCCGACCTGACCCGGGAAGGGCTGGTCATCGGTTCGCCCAGCTACATGTCCCCGGAGCAGATCCAGGGAAGGCGGGTGGACGGCCGTTCCGATCAATTCTCCCTTGGGATCGTGATTTACGAGCTGATCACCGGGCAGAAACCCTACCCGGGGGACGATATCAAGGCGATCGGCCTGAACATCCTGAACGAGGACCCGGTTCCAGCCAGCCGGATCCGGCCGGAAATTCCCGCGCTCTGGGACGAAATCCTTCTCCGGGCGTTGGCCAAGGACCCGAACGACCGCTACCCCCGCCTGAACGAATTCGCCCAGGCCCTGGCCGCCCAGGTTTACCTGGCCCCACCGTCTGGCGGCACCTCCCGGCTGAAGGATCAGGAGCTGGAACCCCGCAATTCCGATCCCGGCACCCGCATCTCCGGACCGGAATCTTCGCCTTCCTGGGCCGAGTCCTCCATCGTCGACTCGATTATCAAGTCGAAAACCTACGAGGCCCGGGGCCGGGTCCGCCCGGGCCGGGAGCGGGGAGAAGGATCCGGAAGGATCTGGATCTGGTATCTCTTGATTCTTCTCCTGGTCGGTGGGATAATTTTTTTCCTGATCAAATGGTAAAAAAATATAACACCATCGAAAAAACCACCCGGAAAGGCAAAGAGGAAGACCTGTTCGGTCCCGACCTGCCCCTGCCCTTCCGGAAGAAAATCTTCCTGGAGATCATCTCCGAGCCCCGGAAAGGAAAAGTCATCGAGCTCGCCAAGGGCCGGGTGATCATCGGGCGGGCGGACGCAGACGTGGTTTTGGAGGATCCGGAGGTTTCCAAAAAGCACGCGGTCCTGGAGGCCTTTTCCCGCGACAATGTGTTTGTCCGCGACCTGGCCTCCACCAACGGAACCTTTGTCAACGGGATCCAGATCAGCAACCGCAAGATTACCGACGGGGACATCATTCGCGTCGGCTCAACCAAGCTGAAATATTACACCCAGGACATGAAAGAATAACACACAGCTGACCGCTGACCGCTGACCGCCGACCGCCGACCGCTGACAAATGAAAATCACGATTCTAGGATGTGGAACCTCGACCGGGGTGCCGGTGATCGGCTGCAAATGCCCGGTCTGCCGTTCGAACCAGCCCCGGAACCGGAGAACCCGGGCCTCGATCCTGGTGGGCCACGGGGAAAAAAACATCCTGGTCGACACCGCCACCGATCTCTATTTCCAGTCCCTCGCCAATCGAATTGCCCGGGTTAACGCTGTCCTCTTCACCCACACCCACGCCGATCACATTCACGGCATCGACGAACTGCGAAATTTCAATTTCCTCCAGCGGGCGATTATTCCGATTTACGGGAGCGAGGAAACCATGCAGTTCATCCGCCGGGTTTTCGCCTATATTTTCAATGTCACCCCGATCGGCGGCGGCAAGCCCCTTTTGGAGACCAACCCGGTGGAGGAGGAATTTGAGCTTTTCGGGCTGAAAATCCTCCCCCTGGAGATCATGCATGGGAGCCTGCCCATTTTCGGCTACCGGTTCATCGAACCCGGGGAAAAACCCAAGCGCTTCGCCTACCTGACCGACTGCAGCGAGCTGCCGGAGGAATCGAAAAAAGAGCTTCAGGACCTGGATTTCCTGATTCTGGATGCCCTGCGGCGGGAATACCACCCCACCCACTTTACCGTCGAGGACGCCGCCCGGGTGATCGCGGAACTCCGCCCGGCCCGGGCGGCCCTGACCCACTTTGACCATTCGATTGACTACGAGGAACTCCAGGGTTCCCTCCCGGCCGGCATCGAACCCGCCTACGACGGGATGGTTGTTGAGATATAAACACGGTGTCCAACGGTTATCGTTGCTCCCGATTTATCGGGATCTTTACGTTTCGGTAGCCGCAACCTTCAGGTTGCGATATTGCGTAGGGAGGGCGTCCTTCGACTTGGCTCAGGATAAACTCCGGCCCTCCCCTACGAAAACAAGCATTAAATCGAAATGATAAACCCCGTCTTCCTGCCATTATGAAGCTTTCCATCATCATCCCCGTTTACAACGAAAAATATTCCCTGGAGCAAATCCTGAGAAAAATCCAGGCCGTCAACCTGGAAAAGGAGATCATTGTGATCGATGACGGTTCCACCGACGGAACCAGGGAAATCATGAAAAAATTGTCGGAGGCGCAGCCCGCCGCCCCGGACCGGATCAGGTTTCTTTTCCAGGACCAGAATTACGGCAAGGGCGCGGCCATCCGGAAAGGAATCCGGGAAGCCACCGGGGAGGTGATTACCATCCAGGACGCCGACCTGGAATACAACCCCGGGGATTACCCGGAACTATTGAAGCCGATTGCCAGCGGCCAGGCGGAGGTGGTTTACGGATCCCGTTTTTCCCGCAATCCCCGCCGGGCTTTCATCCCCCGGTTTTACTGGGCCAACCGCTTCCTGACCTGGCTTTCCAACCGGTGTTCCGGCCTGGCGCTGACCGACATGGAAACCTGTTATAAAATGTTTAAAAGCGAGGTGATAAAATCCATTGCCCTGGAAGAGAACCGGTTCGGATTCGAACCGGAAATCACCGCCAAGCTGGCCCGGAAAAAGGCTAAAATCCTGGAAGTGCCGATTTCCTACCAGGGCCGATCCCGCCGGGAAGGGAAAAAAATCAATTGGCCGGACGGTATCAATGCCGTCTGGTGCATTTTGAAATATAATCTTTTCGAATGAAGCTCCCCGCGGCAAGACCGCGGGGTATCTAAGGAATGTTCTTAAGTCGTCCGTCATCCCTGCGAAAGCAGGGATCCAGGGATTTCCGAAAAAACTGGATTCCCGCTTCCGCGGGAATGACAGAAATAAGGTAACCCCGTGGCAAGACCACGGGGAATTACAAGTTAAATTTCAAATGTCCAGGCCCAAATTCTTGATGCGGGAAGAGGATTTGAGTGAGGGCAAAATCTGTATTGAGACCGTTGCAAAGCCCTCGATATGTCATTCCTTCATTTCATTCAGGACGGCGCCTGAGCCCTTCGCTTCATGTCATCCTGAACCCTTCACTTTCTGTCATTCTGAACACGTTCACTTCGTTCAGTGTAAACTCCGTGAAGAATCTCAAAGCGCTCAGGGTAAACGCAAGCGAAGGATCTGGTTTTTCGGATTTCTCCGATGGAAGATAGATTCTTCGCCCCGCTCCTGAAAGGGCTCAGAATGACAGAATGATCTTTTTGCAACGGTCTCTTCGGATTTGAGCAAGCATGTTTCCACCAGAACCCCAAAGTAATTTCCCGGGCCAACCAGCCGCGCAACCAAACCCGGATTGGTCAGCCCCCGAGATCGCCCTGATATTTTTTCTCTTCCTCCTCCCCATTCTCATTACCTTTCACGGTCTCATTCATCTGCCGGGACTGGCCCTGGCCTACCTCGTCTTGAATATCTGGATCTACCAGAAGATCTGCTATAAGGCCTGCACCCGTTGCCGGCATTATGGCCGGGCCTGTCCCACCCTCGGGGGCAAGGCGGCAACCTGGCTCTGGTCCTCTCAGGAAGGAAAATTGGAGGGAAAAGAACGCAAGCTTGTCAGAACCCTCTGGGTCTTAATGGCGGTTGTCCCGGTGGCCGCCCTTTTGCTGACCCGCCGATACTTCCATCTGGCCGGGGTGATCGGATCAATCGCCGGGTTTCACCTGGCCCGGGCCCGGATCGGTTGCCGGAAATGCCGGAAAGGGGAAGAATGCCCTTTTTCGCGGATCAGTTCCAGATTTGTAACCGGCCCAGCCTCTCACCATCAACCCTGAGCCCATCTCAACCCCAAGACCAGCAAAGTTTGAAGGGCCTGCCCTGAGCGAAGCCGAAGGGTTGATTTAAATCCCCTATTCAATAATATATTTACATCGATGAATTAATCTCATGGCCAAGATTGACGGATTTTTAAAAAAGATTTGCGAGATCGGGGCTTCAGACGTTCACCTAGTCTCCGGCTCCCCTCCCCTGATTCGTTATCTGGGTGACCTACAGCCGGTCAAGCTCCCCCCCCTGGACTGGAAAGTCGTCCAGGGCCTGATTTTCGAAATCCTCTCCCCGCAGCAGCAGAAAATATTTGTCGCCACCAACGACCTCGATTTCAGCTATGACCTCCCCGGCTTCGGCCGGTTCCGCGGCAATCTTTACCGTCAGCGCAAGGGCATTGACGCGGTTTTCCGCCGAATTCCCTCGGATCTTCCCCAGCTTGATCGGCTCGGGTTCCCCGAAAATGTTTTGCAACTGACCGGTCTTCACCAGGGCCTGGTCCTGATTACCGGGCCCACCCGCTCGGGGAAAACCACCACCATCGCGGCGATGGTTGACTATATCAACGCGCGCGACGCCCGGAACATCATCACGGTGGAAGACCCGATCGAGTTTGTCCATCCCCATAAAAAATCCCTGATCAACCAGAGGGAGGTGGGCCGGAGCGCCTTGACCTTTGCCGGGTCCCTTCGCGCCGCCCTCCGGGAAGATCCGGACGTGATCGTCGTCGGGGAAATGCGGGACCTGGAAACCATGCATCTCGCGGTAACCGCCGCCGAAACCGGCCACCTGGTGCTTTCCACGATGCAGACCGGCAGCGCCCACAAAACGGTTGACCGCATCATCGATTCCTTCATGCCCGAGCAGCAAAACCAGATCCGGATCATGCTGGCCGAATCCTTGAAAGGGATTATCTCCCAGCGCCTGCTGAAAACCTCCGACGCGAAAAGCCAGGTCCTGGCCTCGGAAATTCTGATCGGCTCCAACCCGCTGGCCAACATGATCCGGGAAAGAGCCACCTTCCAGATCCCTAACCTGATCCAGACCGGGAAGGAATGGGGCAACCGGACCCTGGACGATTCGATCGAGGAACTCCTGCAGAAAAAGCGGATCACCGCCCGGATGGCCCATTACTGGGCCAACAGCAAGGAGCGTTTCGACAGATATCTCTCCGCCGCGGACCAGCCCAAGGAGAAAGAAAACCGGGTGGGAGATGCTTAAACAATTGCGGAATGCGGATTGCGGATTGCGGAATGAAAACCAAACAAATTGACGATTGTAGATTGACGAATGACGATTGCGGATTTCAAATGCGGAATGAAAAACACAATATTGGAATTTCAAATATTTATTTCTCGCAGACTAAAGTCTGCGGCTACCTTTCACCTTTCACCTTTTACCTTTTACCTCATTAACCATGGCTGAAATTCCCCATCTGGATCAACTCCTTCATGAAATGACGTCGGTGGACGCCTCCGACCTCCATATCGTGGTCGGTCTGCCCCCGGTTTTCCGGGTCCATGGTGATCTCCACCCCACGCACCATCCCGTCCTCAACGCCCAGAACACCAAGGAATTGATCTTCGAAATCCTGAGCCAGGTTCACATCAAGGAACTGGAAGATAAGTTCGACGTGGACCTCGCCTACCAGCTCGGGGATACCGCCCGTTTCCGGATAAATGTCCTGACCACCCAGCGCGGGATCCAGGCGGTGCTCCGGCGGATCCCAATCAAGCTCAAGACTCTCGACGAGCTGCTGGTCCCGCCAGTGGTCAAATCCATCTGCGATTTTCGCCAGGGCCTGGTCCTGGTCACGGGTCCGACCGGCAGCGGTAAGTCCACCACCCTGGCCGCGGCGATCGATTATATCAACCGGCGCCGCGAGGTCCACATCATCACCATCGAGGACCCCCTCGAATTCGTCCACGACGATATCCGGGCCCATATCACCCACCGGGAGGTCCGGCTCCATACCGAGTCCTTCCGGGCCGCCCTCCGGGCCGCCGGCCGGCAGGATGCCGACGTGCTCCTGATCGGAGAGATGCGGGACCTGGAGTCCATGTCCCTGGCGATCTCGAGCGCGGAGCTCGGTCTTCTGGTCTTCGCCACCCTGCACACCAACAGCGCCCCCAAAAGCGTGGACCGGATCGTTGACGCCTTCCCCGCCGACCAGCAGCCCCACGTCCGGGCCATGCTTTCCGAATCCCTGAAGGCGGTGGTCGCCCAGCAGCTTTTAAAGCGCAAGGGGGGCAAGGGCCGGGTAGCGGCCTTCGAAGTCCTGGTCTCGTCCCCGGCCCTGGGAAACGTCATCCGGGAGGGCAAGTCCGAGCAGATCTACTCCCTGATGCAGACCGGCAAACAGCTGGGAATGCAAACCATGGACGAATCCCTGGGCAGCCTGGTAAAAAAGGGACTGGTGGATCCCAAGGAAGCCATTTTCGTCGCCCACGACAAGGAAACCTTCAAAAAACAGTATCTGGACAACAAAACCCCTACGTAAAATTTTCTACTATTTTTCTTGATTATGAGTATTTATTAGAGGGTGTTCCAGTTTTTTCATCAAATCTTTTATATGGACTGCATCGGCGAGCCGATGCGTTGCATTAGTCCCTCCATTGTCGGGATAAACAAGCTAATGCACTCCATAAAAAAGAACGAGATTAGACCAGATCAAATATTTTCGTTTTTCCCTTTAATTTCATATAGTTAAATGGAAACTGGAAACACCCTCTATTAGATTTTTATCATTAGTCGTTTGATTCGGATCGCGAAATCCTGCCTTGCCCTCTCGGTGATTATTTTCGTCCTTTTCCCCGCTTTATCCCGGGCGGAAGCCCTGTTTGTTTTCTCCCCTCCTCCGAGTTTTTATCTTTCCAAAACTCCGTCAACTTTTCATCCGGGTCGTGTCTTTTCTCAAAATCCCCAGAATTTTTCTAATCTTTCTCTTCTTCATTCCGAATTCCGTTTATCCCGAGCTATATCGAGGGGCATTCCGCATTCCGACTTCGCCGACCTGACCTTCGAAGCCGGCTATTTTCCCGGGCGAAGGATGGGGGCTAAGTCGGACAAGTCCGCAATCGTCAATCGTCAATTGTCAATCGTCAATCCCCAAGATGCTTCCGATTGGATCAGCCGTTCCCTGTCCGAGGATCGCTGGCTGGCCCTGGACAAGCTGGCCCACCTGCTGGTGAGTTTCAGCCTCGTGGGCATCGGCTATGCCGTATTATCCGACCGGGGGCTCGGCTGGGACCGTAACCGGGCCCGGATTTTATCCGCGGGCGGGACCGCCCTGCTCGGGATCGCCAAGGAAATCAGGGATTATCGAAAAGGTGGAGGGTTCAGCCGGAAGGACCTGGCCACCGACGGCCTGGGAATCACCTTGGGAATATTATTTTACACGTTTTGATTAAATTGCGGATTTCGGATTGCGGAATGCGGAACAGGAAAAATTTACGATTGACGAATGTCCCTCGAAAGGTCCGGGGATAAAACGATTGACGATTTAAAAGATAGATTTGAGTTTCGGGGTTTAAGTTTGGAATTTGCCCCTCTGGGGTTCTCGTCCTGAGACCCATTCGGGGTCAAGGGAAGATTTGGTTGTTGGTTATAGTTTGGTCATTGGTGCTTGGTCATTGGTGCTTGGTCATTGGTGCTTGGTCATTGGTGCTTTTCTGATAAGTCCTTTGTTTCCGATATCCCGGCGGTAGCGCATGCCCTCAAAATTTATCCGGGCGCAGGCCTGGTAGGCTCGATCAATCGCCGCCCGCAGATCCTTCCCCCGGGCGGTCACCCCGAGGACCCGGCCGCCCGCGGTGACGATCTTTTTTCCCACCCGGCGGGTCCCGGCGTGGAAGACCGAGACATCCTCCATCTGCCCCGCTTCCTCCAATCCGGTTATCTCTTTACCCTTGGCATAGCCGCCCGGATACCCCCCCGAGCACAAGACCACGCAAACCGCCGGCCGCGGATCCCACTTAACTTTCGCTTCCTTTAAATCTTCTTCCACCGCCTGGAGAAGAAGGGAAGCCAGATCGCTCTGCAAACGGAATAAAATCGGCTGGGTTTCGGGATCACCGAAACGGCAGTTATACTCGAGCACCCAGAATTCACCCCCCCGGATCATCAAGCCGGCATACAGGGCTCCCTGGTATTTCTGTCCCTCCTGGGCCGCCATCCCGCGGATAACCGGCTCCATCGCCTCGGCTAAAGCCCGGGCGCTCAAGCCTTCGTTCATTACCGGGGCGGGCGAGTAGGCGCCCATCCCGCCGGTATTGGGACCCCGATCCCCGTCGAAAACCGCCTTGTGGTCCTGGGAGGAAGCCATCGGGATAACGGTTTTTCCGTCCGTGATCCCGATATAACTGGCCTCTTCCCCGGTCAGGATCTCCTCCAGGATCACCCGGTCGCCGGCGCTCCCGAAAACCCTCTTCTCCATCGCTTCTTCCACCGCCTGAACGGCTTCTTCGAGACTTTGGGAAACCACGACGCCCTTGCCGGCGGCCAGGCCGTCCGCCTTGACCACCAGGGGTTGGCCCCGCTTTTTCAGAAAATCCCGGGCGGCCCGGGAATCGGAGAAAACCTGGAAGGAGGCGGTGGGAATCCGGTTCCGGCTCATGAACTCCTTGGCGAAAACCTTGCTGCCCTCCAGGGCGGCGGCCTCGCGGGTGGGGCCGAATATCTTCAATCCTTTTTCCCGGAAGAGATCCACGATCCCCCCGACCAGGGGGGCCTCGGGACCGACCACGGTCAGCTCAATCCCCTCCTTTTGAGCGAAAGCCAGAAGGCCCTCGATATTTTCCGGGTTGATCTCCACGTTCCGGGCGCAGGACTCGGTCCCGGCGTTCCCGGGAGCGCAAAAGACCTGGTCCACCCGAGGGCTCTGGGAAAGCTTCCAGGCCAGGGTGTGTTCCCTTCCCCCTCCGCCAATGACGAGAATTTTCATGGCTTATTTAACCGTGGGAATGAAAGGTAGAAGGGTCTTCAGGTCCTCGTCCAGGAAGGTAATCCCGCCGCCGGCGTAAAACTGCCTCTGGTCGGATTTTTTGCTGACGAAATCGTAGTAGCCGCCCGATAGGTAAATATACTTGGAAAGCTGAAAACTGATCATGCCCTGGAGGACCGGGTTGTTATCCCGGGCAAAATCGAAGGCCTCCATCCCGACCGTCAAACGATCCTTCCACAAGCTGTAGTCCATCCCCACCCCGCCTTTGGATTCGATCAGGCCGCCGCGGAGGGTCAGGCCGTAAAACCGGCGGGCCATCTCCAGGCTATACTTCAATCCGCCCTCTTTTTGTTCGAAATATGTCACCGGCTGGGTTTGAGTCCCTCCGGTCGGCTGTTCGTATTTGGTGACCCGGTTGATATTTTTATAACTGGGATCGTCAATAATCTCGGCCAGGTAATACTTGTCCGCCTTGGTTTGGATCCGGACCGAGAAATGGCTCTTCACTTCCCCCCCATCCCCGATTAAATAATTACCCTGGTAACCGAGGAAAAACTTGATCCGCTCCACCGCCTCGGCCAGTTCCTGGAACTGCCCCGCCACCTGGTCGACCTTGTCGATCAAGCTGTCATCCTTCATCAGGCGGCCGACCGTCCCCCGGCCCGACTCGATATCCTTGGTGATCTTGGCGATCGAGCCCAGGGATTGATCCAGTTTCTTGGAGGCCTCCTGGACGCGTTTGATCGTATCCTGGATCCCCTCCCGGTTGTCGGTCACGATCGTGTCGAGATTTTTCGTGATCCGGTCGGCGCGTTCCAGGAGACCCGGCCCCTCCTCCCGGAGCTTGGCCACGGTTTCCTTGATGCCCTCGACAATTTCGTCAATGGATTTCTCGTTTTTCTTGGACATCTGCGCCAGGCTTTGGGAAGCGTCCCGAATGGACCGGATAATTTCCTTTAGATCCCTGGCGCTGCCCTCGTCGCCCAAGGCCTCGCGGAGACTCCCGGCCACCCGGCGGATGTCGGCCACCGTGGTCGAGAGGTCGTCCATCATATCCTCGAAATTCGGCGGGACCTCCCCGTAACCCAGGTCCTCTCCCGGCTTGACGATCGCGCCCTCCAGCTTGGGGGGAACGATTTCAATGTACTTGTCCCCGAGCAGGCCCTTGCTCCGCACCCGCACCCGAAGCCCCTTTTCCAGCTCCACCCCGGGGTAAATCCGGATCGAGACCCGGGCCTTTCCCCCCTCGGTCAGTTCCACGCTCTCGACCTTGCCGATTTCCACGCCGGCGATCCGGACGGCGGTCTCCCGGCTCAAACCCTGGGCGCTGTCGAAGGAGACAAAAAGGGAATAACCCCGGCTGGTTTTGAGCGACCAGCCTTCCAGTTTAAAAGAGGCGTAAACCGCGGCCGCGATGACGATAATCGCGAAAATCCCGACCCGCGCCTCCAATCCGAATTTCTTATCGTTCATACTTTGATCTTACCGTAATGGTGTAAAAGTTCAAAATCCACATCTAAAAAAGTCTCTGGTTTCTAGTCTCTGGTCTCTGGTTGCCAGACATCAGTTATTTATTTCTCGCGGACTAAAGTCCGCGGCTACCTTTTCCCTCCGACTTCGCTCCCCGCCGCTCCGCACGGGGCAAGCAAGGCAAGCTTTTCACTTTTCACTTTTTACTTTTCACTCTTTTATCTTGATCGGCCCTTTGCTGGTGCTGGCCAGGAACTGCCTGACCCGGGGGTCGGTCGAAGCCCGGAATCCCTCCGGCGTGGTGCATTCGATGATCTTTCCGTCCTCCATCATCGCCACCCGGTCCGCCAGCTTGAAGCAGGTTTTCAAACTGTGGGTGATGGCGATCCCGGTATGCCCCAGTCTCTGCTGGGTTTCCCGGATCAGGTCCTCGATCACGTCGGAGACAATCGGGTCCAGCCCGGTCGTGGGCTCGTCGTAAAGCACGATTTCCGGGTCCATGACCAGGGCCCGGGCCAGGGCCAGGCGCTTCCGCATTCCTCCGGAAAGTTCGGCGGGATATTTGGTCTCGATTTTAGGCAACCCCACCAACCGGAGTTTTTCCTGCACGATCCGGTGAATTTCCTCCGGGGCCAGCCGGGTATGCTCCCGGAGTGGAAAAGCGGTGTTCTCTTCCACGGTCATGGAATCGAAGAGAGCGGCGTTCTGGAAAAGCATGCCGAACCTTTTCAAAATCTGGTTCATTCTGACCTCTTTGGCCCTGGTGAGGTCCTCCCCTTCCAAGAGGACCTCACCCTCATCCGGTTTCAGGAGGCCGATGATATGCTTCAAGAAAACGCTCTTCCCGCAACCGGAAACCCCCAGGATCACCGTCATTTTCCCCCGCTCGATCTGGAGGTTTACCCCCTTCAAAACCTCCTGACTGCCGAAGGATTTATGCAGGTTGCGGATTTCGATTAATACATCCATGAGGTTAAGAAATAATCGCTGATCAGGACTGTTACCGAGGCCAACACCACCGCTTCGGTGGTGGCCTTACCCACCCCGGCCGATCCGCCGCCCGCCTGGTAACCCTTGTGACAGCTGACCAGGGTCAGGATCAGACCAAAAACCGAGGCCTTGATTAATCCGATGTAGAAATCATTGGCATCTACGGAATAAAGCGTCTCGGTGATAAAAACGTTCGGGCTCTGGCCCAGCATATGTACCGCGACCAGATAGCCACCCAGCGCCCCCATCAGGCTGAAAAACGCCGCCAGCAACGGCAGCATCAGCACCCCGGAAACTATCCGGGGGAGAACCAGATACTGGACGGGACTCACCGCCATGGTATGCAGGGCGTCAATCTGTTCGGTCACCCGCATGGTTCCGATCTCGGTGCACATGGCCGAACCCGCCCTTCCGGTGACCAGCAGGGCGGTTAAAACCGGCCCGAGCTCCCGGGTCAGGGACAAGACCGCGGACGGGCCGATCATGTATTCGAGGTCGAAAAGCCTCAGGGCGTAGGAGGTCTGCAGGGCGAATACCATCCCGGTGAACAATCCCGTCAAACCCACGATAAAGCTGGATTTCGTGCCGATGAACTCCATCTGTTGGAGAAAAATCACGCCACGGAAGGGGGCGCGGAAAAGCCAGTAAAGGGATTGAAAAAAGAGGAGGAAAATCCCTCCCCCCTCTTCCAAGGCCCGGAGGACCATCCGGCCGATGTACCTGAAAATTCTGAACATTTCAATTTTGAATTTTATTCCGAATCGCCGGAAAATAACAGGTGGGGGGAAAATCGGGATTGAATGGTTTAGTTTCCCGGTCCTCAAACCGTAATCAAGAATTTACACCCCCGGGACAAAAGGTTAAATTTATTAACAATGGCCCGAGCTAAAATCCTGAAAATTTCCGCCCTGGTTTTGGGGGTGATTCTGATTTTCGTCTGGAATCTCCGGCATTACCGGCAGCCTTCATCCCCCCTTCCGGAACGGGAGGACCTGGTCTCCGTTCTTCCCGGAGCGACGCGGTTTGAATTACGCCTGGAGCCGGTTACCTATTACCAGGGGTTCTTCCCGGATGGCCGGCTGGCGGGGGTGGCTTTCGTCACCAGCCAGATTCCCCCCCGGGTCACGGGGTTTACCACGGAAATAAGCATCCTGGTCGGGATGACCCCGGCAGGGGTCATCTCCCGCCTTGAAGTTCTTCACCATCTGGAGACCCCTTCCTATTTCCGGATGGTCCTGGACTCTGACCTCCTGCCCTCTTTCCTGGGGGTTGACCTGAAATCCGGTTTCCCGGAATTGGACGCGGTGAGCGGGGCCACGATCAGTTCCCAGGCGATAATTCAAGACCTGAAAACCTCCGCCCGGGCGGTGGCCGAGAAGGTTTACGGTTATAAGGTTCCCGATTCCTCCGTTAATCCGAAAAGGAAATTCCCCTACCTCGAACCGTTTCTGGTGATTCTGCTTTTCCTTTCCGTTCCGGTTTCCCGAAGGCTATCCCGCTTCCACTGGGCCCGGTTCCTTCCCTTTATCCTCGGCTTCTTCATCATCGGACTTTACCTGAATTCCCCGCTCTCTCTCAATCACATCGTCAATCTCCTTTCTCTTCACCCGCCCGCTTTCGCCAACCAGCCCGGGCTTTTTACGCTCCTGTTCCTGACCTTGATCCTCTCCATCTTGATCGGAAATGTTTATTGTTCCGCCCTCTGCCCCTTTGGCGCCATCCTGGAGCTTGGAGCCCGGATCTTCCCGAAAAGAATCCAGGTCGAACCAGGAAACATAAAAAAAGCGGTGTATATCCGTTCTTTCCTGCTCCTCATCGTGATCCTCGGGATTTTTGGATTCGGACTGAATATCCTCGCCCACCTGGAGCCCTACCCTTATCTCTTCGCTCCGGCCAAATCCCCCCTCCTTTGGTTCTACATAACCCTGACCGTTCTCTTCTCCCTGGTTTTCCGAAGGTTCTGGTGCCGGATTCTCTGCCCCACCGGGGCTTTCCTGGATTTGATCGCCCGCCCGGGGAAAAAATCAGGAGTCGGGAGTCAGGAGTCTGGTGCTAACGATAAAACCTTAAACCTCTCCGAACCCGGCACTTCAGACGGAGGCGAAATCACTTGAAAAAGGGAAACCTGGTCTTCGTTCTGATGATCCTCACTCTTCTCTCCCTGGCCGGTCTGACGGTGCGTTATAACTACCAACTCACCCTGAACCTGCGGCCCAAAATGGCCCGGATTGACCCCGGGGTTCTGGCCCGGCAGCTCCAAAGCGGCAACCTCTCCTCGAGAAAAGCCGATTTTTTTCAGGCAGTCGGCCCGGAAAGCGGCCGGTTAAACAGCAATAACACCAAAATCCTGATCCAGGAAAGCAAACCGTCAAATGAAGTAAAAAAATGAAAGGCGGCTGGGAGCCGGTCACCGGTGACCGGGAAAAGAACCGTGATTTGAAATTTTCAGTCTAAATCATATATGTCCAAAATAAGGTTTTTAACTACGACGGGAAAAAACCATTGAGACTTGAATTTAAAAACCACGAATATGACCCCCTCTCCCCAACCCTCTCCCTCGAGGGGAGAGGGAAAGGGTGAGGGTGAAATTATTTATTTGGACAGCTATGAGTCTAAATCGCAGATGAAAAACGATATCGTTGAATGCCTGCTCTGTCCCCATCAGTGCCGCCTGGCCCCGGGAGAGCGGGGGGACTGCCGGGTCCGCTATAACCGGGAAGGCGAGCTTCAAACCCTGGTTTACGGCAAAGCCTGTTCCCTGAACCTGGACCCGATTGAAAAGAAACCGATGTTTCATTTTCTCCCGGGAACCACCATCCTTTCCGTGGCCACCGCCGGATGCAACCTGCACTGCAAGTTCTGCCAGAACTGGGAAATCTCCCAGGCCAACCCCGAGGACCTGGAGAACCGGGACCTCCCCCCGGAAAAACTGGTCCAGAACGCCCTTTCCCTGCGCTCGCCCTCCCTCGCCTACACCTACTCCGACCCGATTGTTTTTTATGAATATGTATACCGGACCGCGGCCCTCGCGCGGGAAAATAAAATCCGGAATATCCTGGTCACCGCCGGCTATATCAACGAGGAACCCCTGCGGCGGCTCTGTAAAGTGGTGGACGGCGCCAACGTTGACCTTAAAGGTTTCACCGAAAAATTCTACCGGGAAGTCTGCTCCGGAACCCTGAAGCCGGTCCTCCGGACCCTGGAAGTCGCGCGCGAGGAAGGCATAACCCTTGAGATCACCAACCTGATCGTCCCCACCCTGAACGACGATTATAACCTGATTCGCGAGATGTGCGTCTGGATCCGGAACAACCTGGGCCCGGAAATTCCCCTCCATTTTTCCCGCTTCTTTCCCATGTATAAACTCAAGTTGCTCTATCCCACCCCGGCCTCAACCCTCGAGCGCGCCCGGGAAATCGCCCGGGAGGCAGGTCTTCATTACGTCTACACCGGCAACATCGCGGGCAATCCGGGCGAAAAAACCAGTTGTCCGGGTTGCGGCCGGATCGTCATTGACCGCGCCGGCTACCGGGTCGAAGCGATTCATCTGAATAACGGCCGCTGCGGCTTCTGCGGCCGGGAAATCTATGGAACCTGGAGTTAATTTGTCTCTGGTTTCGAATTAATCAAGAATTGACGATTGACGAATGAAAAACAGTTTCTGGTTTGAAGTTTCAGGTTTAAGGTTTCAATTTTGAAGTTTGAAGTTTGGTTTGGTTTTTATTCATTGGATTTTAGTCATTGGGATTTGTTTGGAATTTGGTCATTGGTCATTGAGGTTTAGTTGGTCATTGTTAAAGGAGGAAACCCTATGAATCGCAATTGCGATAAAATAACGGAGGCCACGGCCAAGGGAAAAACCGAATCCCCGGAAAGAAGAAAATTTCTTCACCGGTTTCTGGGGATGGGAATCCTGGCTTTATTTTTCCGCCCGGATTTGCCGGGAAACCTGCCTCCGCCTCCGTCCGCGTCGAAAAAAGCGGATTTCTGGCGGAAAGGCGGCCGATTGGCCGGCTAGGTCCGGGGAGTCCCGGACTTTTCCCTTTATGCTTTCGATAAAAGAATGTATTATTTTTAGCTCATCTTATTCGCACCAAGGAGGAAAAATGGAGTCACGGAAGAAACTGGTTTATACCCTGGTCGGGCTGGGAGTTTTTTTTCTGATTATCCTGATTGGATTCTCCCTCTGGAAGGGAAGATCCACCCCGGTCCAGTTCATCAAGGAGGACTCGGCTTTTGGCCCGGTGGCAGAGGGCACGTTTTACCCCGCTGACCCGGTCAAATTGAACCAGTGGATCCAATCCTTCATTCAGCAAACCCCTAATTTTGACGCGTCCGGGCGCCAGCTCTTCGGCCTGATCGTTCCCCACGCCGGCTATATTTACTCCGGCCGGACCGCCGCGACCGCTTTCAAACTCCTGCAGGGCAAGAGTATCCCCCGGGTGGTGATCATGGCTCCTTCCCATCACGCTCAGGCCCAGGAGGTCTCCATCCCGGGCTATGCTTATTATCAAACCAATCTCGGGACTATCCCGATCGACCGGGAAGCCGTCCAGAAACTGAAAAAGGGAAGGCCCTGGATTACCGACAACCCCAATCTCTACAACCGGGAACATGCCCTGGAGGTGGAATTGCCCTTTCTCCAGACCGTCCTGGGGAAATTTCAGCTGGTCCCGCTCATAATCGGAGATTCCAACATTGAGCTGGCCCGGAAGCTGGCCGCCGCCCTCAAGGAAACCCTCGGCAATGATGCCTTCTATATCGCCTCCACCGACCTTTCCCACTATCATCCCTACTCCCAGGCCAATATCATGGACCGGAAAACCCTCGATTTGATCATCGCCAAGAACCCGGAAAAGTTGAGCCAGGCGGCCGCCGCAGAGGGAGCCGAGCTCTGCGGGCTGGGCCCGGTCATGACCATCCTGTCCCTTTTCCAGGACGTCCCGAATGGAAAAGTCCAACTTATATATTATGAAAACTCCGGCGATGTCGTGGGTAAAAAAGACAGCGTGGTTGGCTACGGGGCTTTAGGGCTTTTCTATTAATCCTTCGCTCCCCGAATAATTATATTGACAGATCGCCGCGGATTGATTAAAAGATTTAGCGCGGTACGATAAATAATTTTTTTTATCAATTTTCCTAAAAGGAGGAAAAATGGCAAAACCCAGGCATCTTCAGGAAGTAGTCGTGGTGGACGGGGTTCGTTCCGCCATTGGAAAGTCCGGCTGGAAGGGCATGCAGAAAAGGGGCATGCTCGCGGAAGCTTCGGGCCAGAATCTCATGGCCTGTATGCTCAAGGGACTCGTGGACCGGGTCCAGAAGAAATCCCCCAAGTTCGATCCCGGCCAGATTGAGGACATTCTGCTCGGCTGTCTCTCCCAGATCGGGGAGCAGGGCGGCAATATCGGCCGGATCTGCGGTCTTCTGGCCGATCTCCCCGATGCCGTTGCCGGGGCCACGGTTAACCGCTATTGCAACGCCGGACTCACGGCCATCAACATGGCCGCCACGACCCTGGCGACCGGCGCGGGCGAGATCATGATCGCCGGCGGGGTCGAGATGATGTCCCATTACCGGATGGGCTCGGATATCCAGGTGGCCATTGACGCCGGCTACCCGGTTTTCATGTCCAAGGACCTGGAAAAGACCCGGATGTTCGTGGCCCAGGGCTTCTCCGCCGAGATGGTGGCGGAGAAGTATAAACTCTCTAAGGAGGAGATGGACAAGTTCGGTCTCTGGAGCCAACAGAAGGCCGCCCAATGCCAGCGGAACGGCTTCTATAAACAGCACATCGTCCCCTTCACCTTCACCAATGAGGCCGGAAATGAAGTAACCGTCGAAGTAGATGAAACCATCCGCCCCATTTGCCTCGATGATCCGAAAAAAGCCCTGGCCGATATCACCAAGCTTGAGGGCCGCTTCAAGCCCACCGGCGGAACCGTGACCGCCGGAAACTCCTCCCAGATCGTGGACGGCTCGGCCGCCTGCATGCTCATGACCGAGGAAAAGGCGGCCCAGCTCGGGCTCGAGCCCCTGGCCCGGATCGTCTCGACCGCGGTGGCCGGCGACGACCCCTACCTGATGCTGACCGCCCCGATCCCGGCGATGGAGAAGGCCTTTAAGCGCGCCGGCCTGACCATTGACAAGATGGACTGCCTCGAGTGGAATGAGGCCTTCGCCTCCCCCCCCATGGCCTTCGCCAAGCACTTCGGGGTGGACATGTTCGATCCGCGGATCAACCCCACCGGCGGAGCCATCGCGCTCGGACACCCGATCGGCGCCTCCGGAGTGCTCTGGTTCAACGAGATGTGCCACTGGCTCCACCGGAACAAGAAGAAATACGGGATCTTCGCCCTCTGCGGCGGCGGCGGCGTCGGGATCGCCACGATCGTGGAAGGTCTCTAAACCCGGGGAGGAAAAATGGCGGTGAAAAAACAGATCTCCGTGGCCCTGGAAAACAAGGTCGGGAAACTGGCCGACCTCGGCTCTCTCCTGGCCCGGAACAAGGTAAATATCCTGGCCGTCTCGGTGGACAACATCGTGGATCAGGGAATCGTCCGGCTCCTGGTGGACAAAACCGAGCCGGCCGTCAAGCTCATGAAGCGCGCGGGGCTTTCCCCCGTCCTCACTACCGTGGTGGTCAAGAAGCTGAGGGATCAGGCCGGTTCATTGTCACGATCCGCCCGGAAGCTCTCCCGGGCCCGGATCAACATTGACTATGTCTATGGCAGCGCCGGGGTCGGGCAAAAAGAAGCCCTGCTGGTCTTCCGGGTTTCGGATCCGGTTAAGGCCGACCGTCTGATATAAGTTTCGGGTTTCCCTCCGGGCCCGCTTCCTACCCGTAGGGCATACAGGCCGGAGGGTAAGCCCTACTGGGCCGGAGGCTGGTTTCCAGTTTCTGGCAGGGCAAGGCTTCAGCCTTGCGGAAGAGGGGGCGTATGATTATACGCCCCTATTTTTTATCTCGAAAAATGCAGTTGAATTCGTACTACCGTCTTTCGCGAGCGGATTTTTTTGTAGTGTGCCGATTCACTTGTCCCTTCGCTGAGGGGATCGGCGTTTTTAAAAAGCCCGATCCCTCCGATATCTTGATAAATCCCTCTGGAGTCGGGATAAATAAATCGGGCGACTACATAATATTCGAAAATACTAACTGCATTTTTCGGGTTTATGGGTCAGCAGAAACCTCAAACCAAACATTTAGGGTTAAGGTTACGAAGCCCGGGTCGTCTATGGGTTACGTCAAGGGGTTTTAAAACCGTAGCCGGATTACCTAACCGAAACGGGCCTCGTAACCGTTTGACGACAAACGATTAGTTGACGTAGGTCAGCCAGTCCCGGTAGCGGGGGTCTTTGCCCCGCACCACGGCCTGGAAGATTTCCTGCAGGGAACGGGTAATCGGCCCGGGCTTGCCCGCCCCGATCTTCCGATCGTCCACCTCGCGGACCGGGGTGATCTCCGCGGCGGTCCCGGTGAGAAACATTTCATCGGCGCAATACATCTCGTCCCGGGTAAAGCGTTCTTCCCGGCAGGCGATCTTCTGGTCCGCCGCGATCCGGAGCACCGAATCCCGGGTGATCCCCGGGAGCACCGAGGTCAGGGGCGCGGTTTTCAGAACCCCCTGGGAAATGATAAAGATGTTCTCCCCGCTGGCCTCGGAGACATAACCCTCGGGATCGAGCAGAATGGCCTCGTCGTATCCCACCCGGATCACCTCCCGCTTGGCCAGGATCGAGTTGACGTAATCCCCGCAGCACTTGGACTTGGTCATGCTCACGTTGGGATGGTGGCGGGTGAAGCTCGAAACCTTGGTCCTGATCCCGTTCTTAAGCCCTTCCTCGCCCAAGTACGCCCCCCATTTCCAGATCGCGATCGTCACCCGCACCGGGTTGTTGGCCGGGAGGAGCCCCATCGCCCCGTCCCCCAGAAACACCAGCGGCCGGATATAACCCTCAGGCAGACGGTTGACCTTGATCAATTCCAGGGTGGCTTGCTTGATTTCCTCCGGGCGGAAGGGGATGTCCAGCTGGTGGATGTGCGCCGAACGATAGAGACGATCCAGGTGTTCCTGGAGGCGGAAGACCGCGGGCCGCTTGTCTTCGGTCTGGTAAAATCGGATTCCCTCAAAAACCCCCAGGCCATAATGCAGGGTGTGGGTCAGGATGTGCACCTGGGCTTCATCCCAGCGAATCATCTTCCCGTCCATCCAGATTCTTTCGGTTTTCTCGACCATTTTTCCCGCCTTGTCGGTTTAATTCAACTGGTTTTGCCGGTGTCTTCCCCTTTGAGCATCTGTTTCAAAACCTTGCGATTTTCCGGGTTCAGATCGATCGCCTTCTGAAAAAACTTGGCCGCTTCGGAGGTATTTTTCTCCTCCTTCAGAATTCTTCCCATGTAGAGATACGCTTTGTCACACTTGGGGCCGATCGATAAAGCCTTGTTGATCAGTTCCCGAGCCTGGCCGATCTTGCCCCGGTCATTAAGATAAACCGCCAGGGCTAGGGTGGCAAGGTATTCCGGTTCCTTGGGATTCATCTTAACCGCGTTGGTCAGGGATTCCACGGCCTGCTTGTAATCCTGTTTCCAGAACAGGAAGGTCTCCCCGCGCCCGAACTCGAGATCCGCGCCCAGTACCGCCTTGTCCGCTTCGGCTTTCTCCTCTTTTTCCTTATCCTGGCGGTACTTCACCAGATACTGCGCCCGCTTGGCGTCATTACTGAGGATTTCATAAGCCTGGTCATAATTTCCCTGGATGTCGGCCCTGACCTTTTCCACTTCCGGGGTAATCCGGGACAAACCATCCGGGGGCCGCAAAGCCTGGCGGGCCCGGTGATAGGCCTCCTCAATCTCGTCGGGCCTGGCGTCATCCTTGATCCCCAGAATGGCAAAAAAATCCTGGCCTTTGAGATCCTTGTAAAGATCCAGGATTTTCTCCCGATCCCGCTTTTCCAGCACCGCATCTTCCAGGACCCGGTATTCGATCAGGCCCAGGCGGAAAAGGGTAAAAAGCACCATGTAGGTGGACCGAAGATTGAGCTTGGAGAGGGTCAGGATATCCCGCAGGCTCCGGAAACCGCTGATCAGGGTATAAAGATCGGCCTCGTTGGTCTGAAAGCCGAGATCCTTGGGCTTGAAGGCGGGGTTTTCCACCCTGGCCAGATATTCGTCGAGAAAGGGTTCGAGGTCGGCGCGGATCTTTTCCGGGTTGTAGATTTCCTTGATCCCCTCGTAGATCATGGACGGGACGGGAATCCGGGTAATATCGGTAATGGAGGGATCGAGTTCCACCCCTTCCACGAACTGGTACTGGCCGTCCTCCCACTTCATCACCTCGGTGGCGCGCTGTTTCAGCTGATACTTGAGGGCGAAATAGATCTCGTCGGGGCTCAGCACCCCCATTTCGATTAACAACTCCCCCTGCCTCTTCTTCGTGGTCTTCATCAGTTCCAGGCACTTATCCAAATCCTCCTTGGAAATCTTTCCCCCGTCGGAAAGAATCCGGCCCAGGCACTCATTCACCACGTTCGAGCGCCCGAACAGGAGCCAGCCCCGGCGGAAATAAAGCTCCTTGGCGATTTTGCCGCGGGCCAGCTTCAAGACCCCGGTTTTTTCCTCCTGGGCAATCTGGACGTAAACATCGATCGCCCGCCCCGGGACCATTTCCCCGCTCCAGGACACCTTCTGCGGGATCGGGATCGGTTTGTTTTTCTGGGGGTCCATTAACGTTTAAAGAGACGGCTGAATGTGCTCTTCTTCTCTTCCGTCTTCTGTTTCCGCATCTCAAAAACCCTCAGCTCCCGCTGGGCCTCCAGCGCCTGCGGGTTAACCTCCAGGGCTCGGGAAAAATACTGGAAAGACTCTTCTTCCCGCCCCGCCATCTTGCCGATCAAGCCCAGGTAATACCAACCTTTGTCCAGTCGGGGATTGCGCTCGATCGCCTGTTTGATCAATTTGGTCGCTTCCCTGATTTTACCCTCTTCGGCCGGCGGCGTGGAATATTTCTTGTAGATCGCCCAGCCCAGGGTCATCCGGTATTCGGGCTCCTCCGGATTGAGTTTCAGCGACCATTCCAGGGCTTGGATGGCCTGATCATACTCCTTCTGCTTCAAAAACATCTCGCCTTTCTGATACTGCAATTCGGCGTTGACCAGCTTCTCCGCCCCCTTTTCCAGATCGGCCTGTTTCTCGGCCGTCCGGAGGGACTCCAGGTATTTTTTCCGCTCCTCTTCGCTGCCGATGGTGGTGAAAGCCTGCGAAACCAGGGCGAAAACCGCGTTGGACAGCTTCTTGATTTCTTCGTTTTCGAAAACCGAGAAGCGGTCCGGATGATATTTGCGGGCCAGGCGGAAATACGACTGCTTAATCCGGGCCGGATCCGCGTCGGATTTCAACCCCAGAATCCCGAAGCAATCCTGGTCGCGCAGCTGATCATAGGTTTTCCGCAAATCATCGAAAGCCTCCGCGGGCGAGGCGGCCGACTTTTCTTCCGCCTCCGTCTCCTTTAGCGGGGAAACCGTGGACGCTTTTTTCCCGGACCCGGGAGCGGGCGAAACCGGCGGTGACGGTATCGAGGCCGGGGTTTCCCTGGGGGCGGTCACGGTCCGGGGGATTTCACCCTCGACGCGGGGCGGAAGAAGCGGAACCAGGATGCCGGTGACGATCAGGGTGTAAAGGAGGACCTGGGCCTCGGAACCAAAGCGGTCCAAAAGGTTTCCCACCTGGTTCTTTCCGTCGATGGCCTTGAGGATGCGGCGGTCGGAAAGTTTTAACCGGCTCCCGTCAAAGTTCAGGGTTTGCCGGTCAGACCGCATCAAAGGCTGGCTCCGGTAACTTTCCAGAAAGACCTGGATTCTTTCCTTGGGAAAGCGGGTCGCGACTCCCTCGTAAATCAGGGCGGAAAGCTCCAGGCCCATGGAAATCTCGGGTGCCTTGATCTCGGAGTTCGGAAAAAAACGGTAGGCGCTTTCACTCCAGCTGAAAAGGTCGATGAACCTTTCCCAAGCCTGCTGCCTCAGGAACCCGGGAAGCTCGTGAGGTGAAACCTTGCCCATGGCCAGCAGGACCTCGCCCTGCTTCTTGCCCTCCGCGCTCATAATCCGGAGGGATTCCTCGTAAACCGAACCGCTGATTTTCCCGACCCGCTGCAAATAACGGCCCAGACACTCGTTGACAATGTTGGACTTGATTTCCAGCGAGACCCCGCCCTTAAAAACAATTTCCTTTTTCATGTCCCCGCGTTTGAACCGGAGATAACCATCCAGCCGTTCCCGCCCGATCCGGCCCAGGACAAAAGGCAGGGGATGGTTGCGTAGATCCCCAATCAGGGGAGGGTTTAAAATCTCCGTGATGCTGGCAGAGGAAACCGTTTCCATGAGAATCTTCCGTCCCGGGCGTTAGTTCTACCCCTGGCAAATTATATTCTGATAATAATTCCGGCTCAAGTTAAAAAAGCCGGCGGATCCCCTCTTCCAGAGGCGGACGGACCACCCCGCGCTCGGTGATAATGGCGGTGATTAAACGCGCCGGGGTCACGTCGAAGGCCGGATTGCCGACCGGAACCCCCGTGGGAACTATCCGCTCGCCCGCCCAGGACTCCACCTCCCCCGCCGGGCGCTCCTCGATCAGGATCAAGTCCCCTCGGGCCAGGCTCAAGTCAATCGTGGAAGTGGGGGCGGCCACGTAAAATGGGACCTGATGCGCCTGCGCTAAAACCGCCAGCGAGTAGGTTCCGATCTTGTTGGCCGTATCGCCGTTGGCGGAAATCCGGTCGGCGCCCACGATGATCAAATCTATCTCTCTCCGGGACAGGAAAAATCCGGCGGCTCCGTCCGTGATAACCTTTACCGGCAATCCCTCCTCCTTTAATTCCCAGGCCGTCAGCCGGGCGCCCTGGAAAAGGGGGCGGGTCTCATCGGCGATGACTTGGATCTTTTTCCCGGAAGCCGCCGCGGCTCGGATGACCCCCAGGGCGGTCCCAAAGCCGCCCGTGGCCAGGGCCCCGGCATTGCAATGGGTCAGAATTCGGGCCGGATCCGGAACCACCTGGTTCCCGAATTCCCCGATCCGCCGGTTGGCTTCGATATCCTCGGCGAGAATTTTCCGGGCCTCGTCCAGAAGCAGCGGAGGCAAATCCGCGGGCGCCGCTCCCGAGGTTTTGGCGATTTTTTCCATTCTTTCCAGGGCCCAGAATAGATTCCGGGCCGTCGGACGAGTGGAACGCAAACCGGAAATGGCACGTTCGATCTCCGGAATTATCCGGCCGGGAGCCCCGGCCCGCAGGGCCGCCAGGGCCACCCCGAAAGCGGCGGCGATCCCGATCGCGGGAGCGCCCCGGACCACCATTTCCTTGATCGCCTCCGCCACTTCATTCCAGGTCCGGCACTCCCGGTAAACGACTTGATTGGGCAGAAGCCTCTGATCCAGAAGCAAAAAAACCTCATTCTTCCAATCCATGGCCGGAATCATTAAAATTTATCTCCCCGGGGAAAATATTTTGAAAATCGCAAGCCTTACGTTCCCCGTCCGAATCCTGAAATCCGCAGTCCCAATTCTGAGGTTTAAAGTCAATTCATGGAGAAGTCCGGAATCGTCAGTCCTTCGACTTCGTTTCCCTCAATCCTGAACGGTTTCTCGAGATAAAAACCCTGGATGGATGGGATAAATCCTAGATCCGAAGTCGGCCCATAAGAATTTGAGATGTTTTTTTGGCCACGGACTCAAGGCTGGAACTCAAAACCGGCCCCTAAAGACTTCGGGTTGAATAAAAAAAACCAGCCTTCCTTCGACCCGCGGGCGAGAATCCGGAAACCGATTCAAAAAATTGGATCCGGCTTGGACTTACCTTCCGATGATCCGGAGTTCAACTCTCCGGTTCTTTTCCCTCCCGGCCGGGGTGGTGTTGCTGGCCACCGGCCGGGACTTGCCGAATCCGAAGACCTGAATCCGGTCGGCAGTGATTCCCCGAGCCATGAGGAAAATCTTGATCCAGATGGAGCGATATTCTGAAAGTTCCTGGTTGTACCGGGCCGGACCTTCATCATCCGTATGTCCCTCAACCCGGACTTTAAGGCCCGGATTTTCCTGCATTACCTTCAAAACATAGTTAACCACCGGAAGCGATTCCGGAAGAATTACGGCTTCATTTAGCAGAAATTTGATCGGCTCGGCCAGCTCAATTTTGTTCCCGGAGATCCAGGCCAGTTTTTTGATCTCTTCCCGAGGGGACATTTGCGCTACCGGCCGGGGCGGTGGAGCGACCGGAACCGCGGCGACCCTGACCGGTTCCGGGGCCACCGGTTTGGCCTCAGGCACCATCGGGGGAGCTGCCTCCGGCAGGGGAGCGGGAACGATCACCGGGGCCGGCGGGGCCTCCGCCACCTCAGGCGCCGGCGGAGCCGCTGCCTCTTCGGGGGCCGGGGCAACCTCCGGGGCCGCGGGAGCTGCTTCCGGCACGAGAGCGGGAACGATCACCGGGGCCGGCGGAGCGGCCGCTGGAACTTCCGGAGCCAAGGGCGGCGCTTCTACCGGAGGAACTGGAACGGCCGGGAGCGCGGCATCCTCCGGGAGAGGTTCCGGGACCGCAGGCGGAGCAGCTTCCGGAATTTCCGGAGCCAAGGGCGGCGCTTCCACCGGAGGAACTGGAACGGCCGGGAGCGCGGCCACTTCCGGGAAAGGTTCCGGGACCGCAGGCGGAGCAGCTTCCGGAGC
>Ga0315285_10000976_pt1 | contig 29736 bp, 13 predicted proteins | sample YL17G09_36_MG_FD_203698 | JGI IMG/M metagenome (GOLD analysis project Ga0315285, IMG submission 203698) | Sediment microbial communities from Yellowstone Lake, YNP, Wyoming, USA - YL17G09_36 | ecosystem: Environmental > Aquatic > Freshwater > Lake > Sediment | place: USA: Wyoming | collected...
GCGACCGCGGTCTGGCAGACGGATGCCCAGTGGGACAACATCACGATCAGCGGGCTGCAACCGTCGACCAGCTACACGTTCGCAGTGAAGGCCCGCAACCAGCAGGGCGTCGAGACGGCGTTCGGCCCCGGGGCGACGCTGTCCACCGCCGCGGCCGGCCTCAAGGGCGACCTGAACTGCGACGGCACGGTCGATTTCGGCGACATCAACCCGTTCATCCTGGCCCTGAGCAATCCGATCGAATATGGCAACATGTACCCGGGTTGCCCGATCCTGAACGGCGACATCAATGACGACAGCGTCTTGGACTTCGGCGACATCAACCCGTTCGTTACGCTCCTGGTCGGTCCGTAGAGCCTTCATGGCACGCGTGCTGAGAGCACGCATCTTCCCCCGACCGCCGCTGGAACAAGGGCTTTCCCTGGTTCCAGCGGCGGTCTTTTCGCTCTGGCGTGCGGGGCCGTGGCTGCGGCGCCCTCATGCCCCACCCAGGCGCGCAGGACCAGAATCCAAGTTTTCAGTGCGTTCAATCGAACGATGTCAAAACCGCCGGCGATTGGTCTACTTTACATTGGTTCGAGCCTGCCGTGCGGCGGGCGGCACCCGCGGCGACGGTGGCGCGGACCGACGCATGGGCCGGAAGACCCTGAGCGGGCCGCGCCGTGCGGCACGCCAACCATACAGTTCTCCAAACATGAGGATCGGGTCATGAACAGGTGGATGCTATGCACCGCATGTATGTTGCTGGTCGGGACCGTCGCGCCGGCGCTCGGGCAGACGCCGCCTGGCGGTCCATCCGCAGTCATTGAGCCGCAGGTGTACGAGGAACTCACCAAGTCCGAGGACGGAACGGCGTACGTGGTCGTCGTTCTCAAATCGACGCCGTTGTTGCCGCGCGCACAGCGCGCCCAACAACAGGCCCTTGTGGCCGCGGCCCAGCAGGGCGTGCTGGACCAGATGGCGCCGGGCGAGCTGGAGATCGTTTACCGCTACCGGAACTTTGCCGCGCTCACCGGGCGTATCAACAGCGCCGGTCTGGCCAAGCTGGCCACGCACGCGGACGTCGAGGTCGTCGGCGTGGACGGGTACGGGCAAGCGGCGTGCGCGGAGAGCGTCCCGTTCATCAACGCTGACGACGTCCAAGCGCTCGGGTTCACGGGCGCCGGCGTGCTCGTGGCGGTGCTCGACACGGGGATCGATACGGATCACGCGGACCTGTCGGACCACGTTGCTTACGGGGCGTATCACTTCCTCGATCAAGGCGGCGACACGGGCCCGGGCGCCGAAGACAACAACGGGCATGGCACCAACGTCGCGGGGATCATCACGTCCAAGGGGACGGTAGCGCCCATCGGTGTGGCCCCGGGAGCCGCCATCCTGCCGATCAAAGTGCTGAAAGCTAACGGCGGCGGCTGGGTGAGCGACTGGGCCGCGGGCGTCGATTACGTCGTGGACCCGAACGATCCGAACTTCCCCGACGACTACCACCCCTACGTCATCAACATGAGCCTGGCCACGGACGCACGCTATTCGAGCTGCCCGTGCGACAACGTCGACGCGGATACGAAGCTGCTGCAAAAGGCTATCCTGGCGGCCAAGAACAACTGGACGGTGACCTTCGCCTCCAGCGGCAACTGGGGCAACTGCAACAAGATGGGTGCCCCGGCCTGTGTCTCCGCCGCCACCGCCGTCGCCGCCGTCTACGACGCGAACTATGGTCGCGAACCCGACAGCGGCCTGTACTACTTCTACCCGTACTATGTCTGTTACGACGATGCGACCGCCGGGGACCAGCTCTGCTGCTTCTCCGACCGTAGCTACTGCAACGCCCTTGCCGCGCCGGGCCGGTACATCAAATCCGCCGGGATGGACGGCGGGACCAGCACGTACACGGGCACGTCGCAGGCGGCGCCGCACTGTTGTGGCGTCGCGGCGCTGGTCATCAATGCCTATGGGTGGTACTGGCACATGTCGCCGTCGCCCGACACGATCGTCAACAAGATGAAAGAGACGGGCGTCACGACGGACGATCCATGCATCGCGGACCCGAACGATCCCAACAACCCGCCCAATCCGAAGCGCATCGACGCCTGGGCCGCAGTGAGCTCGATCCGCGGAAGCTGCACGTTTGACCCGGATGACCTGCACCCCCATCCGCCAGGAGGCGAATACGGCTACGGTAGCGGCCTGTACTTCGACCCGGTCCTGACGAATATGAGCCTGATGGTGGCGGGCTCGCCGAGCACCGAGGGCAGCGGCGTGGCGGACGTGTTCGTGCGGGAGGGCACCGACTGGATCTGCCAGATGCGGCTTTACCCCGGCGACACGACGGCGCAGCGGTTCGGCCACGCCGTGGCCATCGGCGCCGAGCGGATCATCGTCGGGGCGCCCTGGAGCAACTTGCCCGCGTACCGGGCCGGGGCCGCGTACATGTACCGTCGCGAAGGCCTGGCCTGGGTCCCGGAAACTCGGCTAATCCCCAGCGACGTGGCCGCGCAGGACTACTTCGGCACCGCAGTCGCCTTGACCACAGAGCGGGCCGTGATCGGCTCGCCGTATGACGATGACCAGGGCAGCAACTCGGGATCGGCTTACGTGTACCGCTTGCAAGGCACGAGTTGGGTCCCGGAGATCAAGCTGCTCTCCTTCAGCGGGGGTGATTCCAGCGACGAGTTCGGCAACGCCGTGTCGATGACCGCGGATCGCATCGTAGTCGGCGCGCATGCCGACGAGGGTGGCGGCTCGGTGTACGTCTATCGCCTGCAAGGCACCGCCTGGGTCCCGGAGGCGAAGCTCGTCGCGCCCGACCATGCCACCGCCGACGACTTCGGCGTCTCGGTCTGCCTGAACGGGAACCTGCTCGCGGTCGGTGCCGACCAGGACGACGACATGGGCAGCAATTCCGGTTCCGCGTACGTCTTCCGTCGCGAAGGCACGAGCTGGCTGTTTGAGGCCAAGGTGACTGCGCCGGACGGCGCCACCGAAGACCGGTTTGGCTCGTCGGTTTCCATCAGTGACGACCGGATGCTGGTCGGTGCGCCACAGGACGACGACTATGGTCCCGAGTCGGGCGCCACGTACGTGTTTGCACGCAACGCCGCCATGCAGTGGATGCTGTACACGAAGCTCGCGCCGCCGAGTGCCCAGCCGTTGGACCGTTTCGGCGGGGCGGTCGCCCTGTCCAACGGCGTCGCCGTGGCCACGGCCCCGGGGCGCGCGGCCTACACCGGCGCCGCGTACATCTTCGCCGTCGGCGGCGACTGCAACCACACCGCCTCGTGCGACCTGTGCGACATCGCCTTGGGGCTATCGCCGGACGCGAACAATAACGGCTTGCCGGACGAGTGCGAGTTCGACACGGACGGCGACGGCGTCGTGGACGCGGATGACAACTGTCCGTGGGTGTACAACCCCGACCAGGCGGACGCCGATGCTGACCACGTGGGCGACGCGTGTGACAACTGCCCCGCGGTTCCCAATCCGTACCAGGAAGACGCGGACAACGACGGCTTCGGCGACGCGTGCGACAACTGCCCCACGGTCTACAACTCGCTTCAATTGGACGAAGACCAGGACGGCGTCGGCGACGCGTGCGAGGTAGTGACCGGCGACGTCAATTGCGACGGGACCGTGAATTTCGGCGACATCAACCCATTCGTACTGCTGCTATCCAATCCGGCACAGTGGCAGCAGAACTACGTGGAGTGCCGGATGCTCAACGGTGACATCAACAGCGACGGCAGCGTCAATTTCGGCGACATCAACCCGTTCGTGAGCTGCCTGACGACCGGGCATTGCCCGTAGGAGGATTGAAACCATGTCTCTACCCAAGTCATTTCTGCTGATCTGTACTGTGGCTCTCTTCGAGGTCCCGTTTTCGGCGGCGCAGCAAATCCCGCCGCTGACCGAGCTGTCCGCGACAACGGGGTCCAACCCCGGCGCGGTGAACCTCGCGTGGCACACGCCGCTCTTTGACGACCCGGACCCCGCGCCAGGGTTCAACTGTCAGTACGAATACCGCGCCAGCGACGTGTCCATCGACAACTCGACGTGGGACCAGGCATTCCCGTTTGGCGGCGGCATTCCGGGGGTGGGCGCGCAGCTTGACGTCGTGTTCAAGCTCGATCTGGGAATCATCGCGGATCAAGTCGGCCAGGTCATCTATTGGGACAAGTACACGATGCACGCCTGGTTGAGTGTGTGGCACTTTTGGGACGACGTGGCGCTAATCCCGCTCCGCTCCTGGGTGCCGGGCGCGTACATCCAGTTCTTCGTGTACGACCAGAACGGGAGCTTAGTCAACTCCGGATGGGATCTCACCGGCCCGTACGGGCACGCCTCGTGGTACACCGGCGACCTGACCGACAGTCCGGACTGGCAAACGTACACGTTCGTGGTTAAGTGGAGCGCGGGAGCGGTTACACAGGGTCATGGCGTGATCGTGTGGGGCCATGCCGCACAGGACTCTCAGCAACGGTTAGTCGCCGAGCGGATCTCGCCCGCAGGCCCCGCTGGCTGGTGGAGCGACGGCGGTGGCATATACTACGGCTACCTGGACAATGTCGCCTATCAGTTCTACGTCCCGGCCGACGCGGTCGCGGCCGATGTCCCGGTGCAGCTCTACACGCCTTCGCAGGTCCCGCCGCCGGCCGGCATGAACCCCGGCGTGCCCGGCGCCATGGTCGCCTTCGCGCTGGAGAAGCCGGACGGCCCGTACTTGCAGCAGCCCATTGCGATCTCCATGGAATACCCGCCGTCGTTGCTGCTCCAGTACGGCGGCTTGGGTGAGTCGTCGTTGGTGGGGTACCGCTACGACTACAACATGTTCCGCTGGGTGCCACTGGAACTGCCGCCGATCGTCATCGACCGCCAGTACCACCGCTTCACGTTTGGCACGGATCAGCTTGGTCTGTTTGCGATCGCGGCCGAGGGCGACAGCGACCAAGATGGGCTGGGTAACGTCGAAGAAGGCGAGCGGTGGGGGACGAATCCCAACGTGACCGACAGCGATGGCGACGGGCTCACCGACGGCGACGAAGCATGGTTCACGCTCGGCGACCCGCTCGATCCGCTGAAGCTCCAGGGCAACGATCAGCACGGGGTCGGCCTGGAGCTTGAGCCGGGGCGCGGCTACTACATCGCCGGACGCATCACCGGCGGCGGGCAGCAATCCGACGTATCGAACTGCGTTTATGTCTATGCGGGCGGCTGGCAGAAAGGGGATCTGAACTGTGACTACGAGGTCGACTTTGGCGACATCAATCCCTTCGTGCTGGCCCTCTGCAATCCGGTCGTGTACGGACAGACGTACCCGGACTGCGACATAATGAACGGCGACATCAACAGCGACGGCAGCGTCGATTTCGGCGACATCAATCCGTTTGTGAGCTGCCTGACTACTGGCCACTGCCCGTAGGCGGAGCTGCGGCATTATTGGACGTTTCGAAGGGGTAGGGCAGGTGGAGTTCGCCATCGGCGAACGACACCTGCCGGGGTGGGGCATCGTAACGCCAACGCACAGGCAGGTCTCGCCCGCCCCAAGGGCCGGCTCGACCTGCCCTACCTGCTCGCTCGCGCATCGCCGGCCAACGGGCGCTCGCTGGCGCTTCGCGTTCTGATAGGCGCTCACAGTCCGCCTCGGCGGACTGCCCCCCCTACGATCTGGGTAAGTGTGCAATAAGTTCTTGTCTCTGCGGCCCGTGCCCGATATGTTGAGGGGAGGCGGCAAGAAGCGCCCCGTGGAACTAGCGCTCGCTTGCGCTTCGCGTTCTGAGATGGCGAGCTAACGTAGGAGGATCGTCCATGCCCCGATGGGTTTGTGCGGGTCTGGGTCTGATGAGTGCTGCGCTGGCGCTGGGCGACCAAGCCGTCCAGGACGCCGCGGCGCAATTGCAGCAGGCGTTTCCGCAGGTCCAGCTCTACACCGAGGGGGCCCGCTTGACCCGCGTGTGGGGCACGGCGTTCAGCTTCGGCGAGTCGCCCGAGCTTAGCGCGCATGAGTTCGTGCAGACCCACAGCAATGTGTTCGGTCTAATCGCCGACGAGCTGCTGCCCGGCAACTGCTTCGATGACCGCTATACGCAGCCGCTGATGTATGACCCCCAGACCGGCACGTACAAGTTCACGCTCGTGTATTACCGCCAGTACCGTGACGGCGTCCCGGTGTACAACGCCGATCTGCGGCTGTTGGTGCGGAACGAGGCCGACTACCCGCTGGTGCTGGCGGCTTCCAGCCTGCGCGACGTGGGCGGCTTCCGTGTTTCGGCGGATGCGGTGGCCCGCGCCGCCGACGGTCCGGCCCATGCCGCAGCCGTGGCGTTTGAGCCCGGTCTCTCGCGGTTCAGCGCTGCGGAGCTGGTGGTCTGGGCGGGCGTCGACGACATGCGCGTGGCGCCGCAGCTCGCGCTCACGTTCGTGGGCGAGGGCGTGTCGGGTAACAACGAGCCCAAGAAGTGGCGGCTGGTGTGCGACGCGACGACGGGCCAGATCCTGCACCGCGAAGACCTGATTCTCTTCACGGACGTCACCGGCAGCGTGCAGGGCATGGCCACCACCGGCCCGAAGTCGGACAACTGCGCCGACGAGGCCGCCACGCCGATGAAGTACGCCACGGTGAGCATCAACGGCGGCGGCACCGTGTACACCGATGAGAACGGGAACTTCACGATTCCGAACGAGGGGACCACGCCGGTCAGCGTGCAGTCCTTCATGGCCGGCCACTATTTCGTGGTGGACAACCGGGCCGGCGACGAAGAGACGCTCGCCCTCGACGTCACGCCGCCGGGGCCGGCCGATTTTCTGCACAATGCGGCGAACAGCGATCCGTCGGTGCGGTCGCAGGTGAACGGGTACGTGCAGGCGAACGTGGTCCGCGACTGGGTGCTGGTGCAGAATCCGTCATATAACGTCATCTCGGCGCAGACGAGCTTCCCGGTCCGCGTGAATCGCATGGACGGGTATTGCCCCGGCAACGCCTGGTACGACGGGGGCGGGATCAACTTTTGCAGCGCCAGCAGCCCTTACCCGAACACCGCCTTCTCCAGCGTCATCTACCACGAGTACGGACACCACGTCGTCGCGTGCGGCGGCAGTGGCCAGGGCCAGTACGGCGAGGGTATGTCGGACTGCGTGTCCGTGCTGATCCTCGACGATCACGTGCTCGCCTGGGGCTTCCTGGGGAACTGCAACTCCGGCCTGCGCGACGCGCAAAACAACTGGCAGTACCCGTGCGTCGGCGAGATTCACGATTGCGGAAATCTGCTCTCCGGCTGCATCTGGAGCACGCGCAACGCGCTGGCCGTGACTGAACCCACGGACTACCTGGCCATTCTCTCCCAATTGACGCTCAACAGCGTCCCCTTGCACGCCGGGGACCTGATCACCCCGCAGATTACCATCGACTTGCTGACGCTGGATGACGACGACAGCGATCTCTACAACGGCACGCCGCACTACGCGGAGATCAACGCCGGCTTCAGCGCGCACAACATGGCGGCCCCGCCGGTGCAGCCGCTCGCGTTCCGCTTCCCCGACGGTCGGCCGGAGCTCGTCAACCCGACCGGCGGGACCACGCTGCGTGTGCAGGTGGCGGCGCTCAGCGCGGAGCCTCAACCGGGCACCGGGCTGTTCTACTACAAGATCGACGGCGGCACCTATACCAGCGTGCCGATGCAGGAAGTCGCGCCCAACGAGTACGACGCCGTGTTCCCCGCGGCCGCCTGCGGCAGCGTGGTCCGCTACTACTTCAGCGCGCAAACGACGACGGCCCAGACCGTCTACTGCCCCTTCAGCGCGCCGGCGGCCGTGTACCAGACGCTCAGCGGCTACGGCCAGACCGCGGTGTTTGAGGACGACCTGGAGACGAACCAGGGCTGGACCGTCGGCGACGTCGACGACACCGCCGTCACCGGCATCTGGACACGCAACGTGCCGCAATACACCTTGGCGCAGCCCGGCGAAGACCACACCCCGGCGCCGGGCACCAAGTGCTGGGTGACGGACTACCGCGCCGGCGCCAACGCCGGCGACTTCGACGTCGACGGCGGCAAGACGACCGTCCAGACGCCCGTGTTCGACCTGTCCGCCTACACCCAGGGCACGATCAGCTATTGGCGTTGGTATTCGAATGACGCGGGCGATCATCCCAATGCCGACACCTTCCGCGTCGACATCTCGAGTGACGGCGGCGGCACCTGGGCGAACGCCGAGACGGTGGGCCCCGCCGGGCCGGAGGCCTCCGGCGGCTGGTTCTACCACGAGCTGTACGTAACCGAGTATGTAGCGTTGACCAGCCAGATGCGATTGCGTTTCGTCGCCGAGGACGCGGGTGCGCCGTCGATTATCGAGGCGGCGGTGGACGACTTCCGCGCCGCGGGCGTGGACTGCAGCCCGCCGTTCGCGCTCGGCGACCTGAACTGCGACGGCGCGCTGGACTTCGGCGACATCAACCCGTTCGTGCTGGCGCTGACCGACGCGGCCGCCTATGCGGCGGCTTTTCCGAATTGCGACATCAACCTGGCCGACATTAACGGTGACGGGAGCGCTGACTTCGGTGACATCAACCCGTTCGTGGCGCTCTTCAGCGGTAAGTAACGCGACCCGACCCGGTTCGGCCGAGTCAGCGCCGACATTATGGGACGTTGCAACTGGCGAAGGCACACGAGGGAGGATCGCGGCGGGCGGGGTGTGCGCTGGACGAATCCCGGCCAGTACGCAACAAGTTCTTGTTTCTGGAAAGCGTGTCCGATATGGTGCGGGTAGGCGGCAGGAAGCACATGTTCTGCTTCTCCGTGGCGAGCAAACCTTAGGAGGATGACGCATGCCTCGATCGGTCTCTCTGTGTCTCGTATTCGCGTGTACTGCCCTGGCGTTGGCCGGCCCTGTCGTGCAGGATGCCGCGGCGCAACTCCAGCAGGCGTTTCCGCAGGTCCAGCTTTATACCGAGGGGGCGCGCCTGACCCGCGTGTGGGGCACCGCGTTCAGCTTCGGCGAGTCGCCCGAGCTCAGCGCGCATGAGTTCGTGCAGACGTACAGCGGCGTCTTCGGCGTGACGGCGGACGACCTCTTGCCCGGCAACGGGTTCAACGACCTCTACACCCTGCCGCTGATGTACGACCCGGCGCGGGGCAGCTACAAGTTCACGCTCGTGTACTACCGCCAGTACCGCGACGGCATTCCCGTCTACAACGCCGACCTGCGGCTCTTGGTGCGCAACGAGGCCGATTACCCGCTCGTGCTCGCGGCATCCAGCCTGCGCGACATCGGCGATCTGCGCGTTTCGGCCGGTGCCGTGGCGAATGTCGCCGAAGGGGCGGCCCGCGCGGCGGCGGTGGCGTTCGAGCCGGGCCTCTCGCGGTTCAGTGAGCCGGAGCTGGTGATCTGGGCCGGCGTCAATGACATGCGCGTCACGCCGCAGCTTGCGCTCACGTTCGTGGGCGAGGGCGTGTCGCGTAACAACGAGCCCAAGAAGTGGCGGCTGGTGTGCGACGCGACGACGGGCCAGATCCTGCACCGCGAAGACCTGATTCTCTTCACGGACGTCACCGGCAATGTGAAGGCCGTGGCGACCACGGGCCCGAAGCCGGACAACTGCAACCCCGAGTTTGCCGTGAACATGAAATGGGCCAAGGTGAGCATCACCGGCGGCAGCACGGCCTACGCCGACGCGAACGGGAATTTCACAATTCCAAACGGCGGCACCACGCAGGTCACCGTGCAGTCTTTCATGGCGGGCCAGTACTTCACCGTGGACAACGTAGCCGGCGCCGAAGAGACGCTGTCCCTGAACGTGGTTCCGCCGGGGCCGGCGAACTTCGTCCACAATGCGCTCAACACGACGGAGGCCCTGCGGGCCCAGATGAACGGCTACGTGCAGGCCAACGTGGTCCGCGATTGGGTGCTGGTGCAGAACCCGCTGTATCCGACGATCGCGAGCCAGACGAACTTCCCGGTGAACGTGAACCGCACGGACGGCTACTGCCCGGGCAACGCCTGGTACGACGGCAGCTCAATTAACTTCTGCAGCTCGAGCGGCTCCTACCCGAATACGGCCTACTCCAGCGTGGTCCACCATGAATATGGACACCACATCGTAGAATGCGGCGGCAGCGGACAGGGGCAGTACGGCGAGGGCATGGGCGATGCGGTGTCCGTCGTGATCCTGGACGACCACATCGTCGGCTACGGCTTCTTCGGCGACTGCAACTCGGGTCTGCGCGACGCGGAGAACACGCTGCAGTATCCGTGCACCGGCGAGATTCACGCCTGCGCGCCGTTGCTCTCCGGGTGCATCTGGGATACGCGCCAGGAGCTGGGGATCACCGACCCCAACAACGCGCTGGCGATTATCTCGGACTTGACGCTGAATAGCGTCCCGCTGCACAGCGGCGACCTGATCACGCCGCAGATCACCATCGACTTTCTCACGCTGGATGACAACGACGGCGACATCAGCAACGGCACGCCGCACTATGTCGAGATCGCCACCGGCTTCGGGAACCACGCCATGGACGCCCCGCCCCTCCAGTTGCTGGCGTTCAGCTTCCCGAATGGCCGCCCGGAGTTCGTCAGCCCTGCGGGCGGGACCACGGTCCGCGTCCAGGTCTCGGCGCTCAACGGCACGCCGCAGCCGGGCACGGGCATGTTCTACTACAAGATCGGCGGCGGCAGCTACACCAGCGTGGCGATGCAGGTCGTTTCGCCCAACGTGTACGATGCCGTGTTTCCCGCGACCACTTGTGCCACCGCCATAAGCTACTACTTCAGCGCCCAGACGACGGCCGGGCAGGTCGTCTACAACCCCAGTGATGCGCCGGCGACCGCATATTCAACGAAGAGCGGCTACGACCTGATTGTGCCGTTCGAGGACGACATGGAGACCGACAAGGGCTGGACCGTCGGCGACACCGGCGACACGGCCACGACCGGCATCTGGACCCGCAACATCCCGCAGGCCACGCCGGCCCAACCTGGCTCCGATCACACGCCCAGTCCGGGCGTGATGTGCTGGGTCACGGACTATCGCGCCGGCGGCAGCATCGGCGACTACGACGTGGACGGCGGCAAGACGACCGTCAAGACGCCAATCTTCGACCTGTCCGCGTACAGCGCCGTCACCATCAGCTACTGGCGCTGGTACTCCAACGACGAGGGTTCGTCCCCGAACGCGGATACGTTCCGGGTCGACATCTCCAGCAATGGCGGCAGCACGTGGATCAATGCCGAGACGGTCGGCCCGTCCGGCCCGGAGACCAGCGGCGGCTGGTACTACCACGCGTTTAACGTGGGCAGCTACGTGCCGCTGACGAGCCAGATTCGGCTGCGCTTCGTCGCGGAGGACGCCGGCTCGGGCTCGATCATTGAGGCCGCGGTGGACGACTTCCGCATCGAGACGGTGGACTGCAACCCACCGGCGTTCGATCCCGGCGACCTGAATTGCGACCACGCGGTGGACTTCGGCGACATCAATCCGTTCGTGCTGACGCTCACCGACCCGGCGGGGTACGCCGCCCTCTATCCCGACTGCGACATCAACTTGGCGGACATTAACGGCGACGGCAGCGTGGACTTTGGCGACATCAATCCGTTCGTCAACCTGCTGACCGGCCTGTAGCAGCGGTGGGTTAAGCACCGCCCAGTGGCATTTGTGAAAGCCCCGGCCCAGCGCGACCGGGGCTTTCTTTTGCGCGCGCACGGCTTGCACGCGTGCCACACGCGTACGCCCGATAAACTTGGGCGCGATATTCATTGACTTTAGCCGCATAAGGTTCTAATTTCAGTACTTGTGGGTGATGCCCCGTCGCGTCTGTCACCCACCGTTCATGCCGCCAGCACGCCGCCGGCGGCACCCTGCCTTATGCCGCGAGGACGAGCCATGAAGCTTCCCACTGTATCGATTACGACTTTGCTGGCCGGTCTGGTTGCTGTGACCGTGGTTTGCGCCGATGTCGTCCCGATCGGGGACACTGCGTACCAGCGTTACGAATGGCGGGCCAGCACATTCGCGGCGAGTGCCCAGCACCAGGCCGCACTGGCCGTTTATCCGGACGGGCAATCGGTCGCGGTATGGTCCAGTCGCCGGCAGCTCGGCGGTCGCGCCGGCGTGTACGCGCAGCGGTTCGACGCGGACGGCGTCGCCCGCGGCGGCGAGACGGCGCTTGGGCTCTGGACACAGTCGCACCAGACGGAACCCGCCGTCGCCGTCGACCCGCGCGGCATTACCTGGTGCGTCTGGCAGTCGTTCGGCCAGGACGGCTACGCGGGTGCTATCATCGCCCGCCGGTTCGATGCCGACTTCAATGGCGGCTCGGAAATCGCCGTCAACCAGCAATCCCAGGGTCATCAAACGCAGCCGGCGCTCGCGCCATTGCCCGGCGGCGGCGCGGTCATCGCCTGGACGTCGCAGGCCACGGGGCGCGACCCGGTCCAGGTGTGGGCCCGTATGCTGAGCGCGGACGGCGAGCCGCTGGGCGACGAATTCGCCGTCAGCGCCCAATCAGCCCGCTATGAAACCACCCCAGGTGTCGCGGTCGGACGCGACGGCCGCTTTGCGGTCGTCTTCAGCGTGTTCGATGAAAACATGGACCCGGCCGGCATCCGCATGCAGCGTTTTGCGGCCGACGGCCGGCGGATCGGCGATGAGATCGCGGTCAGTGGCCCGCACAAGGCCAGTCAGATCGAGCCGATGATCGCCGCGACCCGCGACGGCTACCTCGTCGCTTGGCTGGATGCCGAGAGCGACGGGGACGACTACGGCGTCCTGGCCCGGCGCTTCGACCGCGAAGGTCAGCCGTTGTGCGACCCATTCGTGGTGAACACCACGCGGCCGGGCCCGCAGAACGCCGCCGCGCTCGCAGTCGCGCCGGACGGCCGGCTCACGATTTCGTGGAATAGCAGCGACGGCGACAAGAGCGGCGTGTTTGCTCAGTCGTTCGCGGCGGACGGCACACGCCAGGGTGCGGAGTTCCGCCTCACCCACTGTGTCAAGGGCGACCAGGCCATGCGGCCGGCGGCGGCGACGCAACGCCTGGCGTACGGCCCGCGCGGCGAGCTGCTCTGCGTCTGGAACGGCAACGCCGAGCTCGGCGACGAGACCAGCGTTAACGTCACCCTGCTGACAGCACGGCCGCTCGAGCTCGCCGGCCGCGCGCAGGGCGTGACCGAGGGCATGCAGCCGGCGGACCTGGTCGTCGCTAGCGCCGACGGCCCGTCGCCGCACATCCCGCCAACGTTTGACCCGCGGAGGATCGACTACGGCGAGCGCGAGATCAGTCGGGACGCGACTCGTTTCGGGTTTGACGCGATTCTGGACACGGGCTGGACGCCGCCCGACCCGCACATGGCCGTCGGTCCCAACCAGATCGTGGCCATGACGAACGGCGCGATCGCGTTCTTCGACAAGGACGGGACCAAGACGTTCCAGGACGAGATCGAGAACAGCTACGGGTTCTGGGGCAGCGTTGGGGCCACGGGGTTCGTGTTCGACCCCGAGGTGCTCTACGACGAGCTCAGCGGCCGCTTCTTCGCGATGGCGGCCGAGGCCTACGCGCCGCCCGGCTCGTCAAAGTCGTACGTGCTGGTGGCCGTCTCCGACGATTCCGACCCAAACGGCAACTGGTACAAGTACCGCTTTGACACGACGGCCCTGGCCGGCAACCTCTTCGATTCACCCAACATCGGCGTGGACGCTACCACGATGTACATCACCGGCGATGGGTTCGGCATCAGCTCGAATTACCCGGTCTACACCTTCGACAAGGCGTCGCTGCTGGTCGGGGCTCCCCCCGCGATCCAGAAGTCGCTGACCCTGCCCACCTCGACCCAGTCGGCCGGCATTCCGCCGGTCGCCTACGACGACCCGCCCGCGTACTACATGATCGAGCACCAGGAAGGAACCAACCGGACGGCGGTGCGCTTGATCGCCCTGCGCGATCCGCTCGGTTCGCCGTTCTTTACTTACTACAACTTGACCGTGCCCGCCTACAGCGATCCGGAGGATCCGCCGCAGAAAGGCACCAGCGTCCGGCCGGAGACCTTTGACTCGCGTTTCTGGAGCACGGCGTACCGCAACGGCTATCTGTGGGCCACGCAGCACGTCAACAGCAGCAGCGTCCGGGCCCGCTGGTACCAGATCAACATGAACGGCTGGCCCACCTCCGGAAACAACCCACTGCTCGTGCAATCCGGCGAGATCGCCCCCGGCCTCACCGTGCGGACGTTCTTTACGGCGATCACGGTGAACGAGCGCGGCGATGCGGCGATTACCTGCTCGCGCAGCTCGCCGACCGAGTACATCTCGATGTTGACTGCCTTTCGGTACGCGACCGATCCGCTGGGCACGCTCCGTGCACCGGTCATCCACAAGACCAGCTCGGGGGGGGACACCAGCGGGCGGTGGGGCGACTACGGGGCGGTCAACCCGGATCCGGCCATGTCGAACGTGCTGTGGGCGCACCACGAGTACGGGCTGAGCGGCAACTGGCGGACGTGGATCGCGCAGCTCGTGCTGCCGCGCGGCGACCTGAACTGCGACGGGGTCGTCGATTTCGGCGACATCAACCCGTTCGTGCTGGCGCTCGCCGATCCGGCGGGCTATGCCGCCGCGTATCCCGGCTGCCCGCTGGAGAACCGCGACATCAACGGTGACGGCCTGTGCAACTTTGCCGACATCAACCCGTTTATCGCGCTGCTGAGCGGGCTGTAGCGGCCCGCGCCTCGCGTGGCCGATCGCCGGGCAAGATGCGGAGCAGCGCGTCGCCTTCGGTCGTGGTGCCTTTAGGGCAGATGTGTACCTTGCGATCCAGATGTTGTAAAATGAACGTTCAGGGAAGAGGCGGCGATGGTCGTGTCACGCTCGCCCCATTTCCCCTTTTTGCAGGAGGCAGTCATGCGTCGCTGTGCTCGCGTAGGATTGGCGTGGGGATTGCTGGTCGTTTTGGTCGCTCCGGTCTGGGCCCAACTGACGGACGCGGACATCGCCGCCCTCCAGGCCCAAGGCGAGCGCGAAGGGTGGGGGTTTACGGTCTCCAAGAACCCGGCGACGGAATATTCCCTGAAGGAACTCTGCGGGCTCGTCATTCCCGAGAACTGGGCCAAGGGCGCGAAATTCGATCCGTGCACGCCGCGGCGCGACCTGCCGCCGGACTGGGACTGGCGCGCCCCGCCTTACACGCTCCCGCCCGTCCGAAATCAGGCGAGCTGCGGGAGCTGCTGGGCGTTTGGCACGCTCGGGCCGCTCGAGTGTAACATCGCGATCCTGGACGGTAACGTCGTCGATCTGTCCGAGCAGTGGCTGGTCAGTTGCAACAGCGACGGTTGGGGCTGCAACGGCGGGTGGTGGGCACACGACTATCTCCAGTGGAAGACCGATCCCTGCGGCGGCACTGGCGCCGTGCCGGAATCGGCCTTCCCCTATGTCGCGTGGGACGCGCCGTGCAACTGCCCGTATCCGCACGATTACCTGATCAGCGACTGGGTCTTCATCGGCAATGAATACAGCGTCCCTCCGACGGCCAACATCAAGCAGGCCATCTACGATTACGGTCCGGTCTCGGTGGCGTGCTATGTGAATTCCGCCTTCCAGGGCTACAGCGGCGGCATCTTCGGCCTCAACGGCAGCGGCTGCGGCGGCGGCTCGTGCAACCACGCCGTCACGCTGGTCGGTTGGGATGACAACGGCGGCACCAACGGGTACTGGATTATGCGCAACTCCTGGGGCGCCGGCTGGGGCGAGGGCGGGTACATGAAGATCACCTACGGCTGCTCCAGCATCGGCTATGCCGGCTGTTACATCGTCTACCAGGGCATGGGCGGCCTCGATGTCACGCCGGCCGACGGGCTGAATGCGAACGGTCCGGCCGGCGGCCCGTTCACGCCGAATAGCATCGTGTACACGCTCGAGAACACGAGTGGGGTTCCGGTCAACTACAACGTGACCCACGCGGCACCCTGGCTGACCGTGACCAACGCTTCGGGCAGCCTGGCGGGCCATGCCACCGTGCAGGTCACCGTATCCATCAACGCCGGGGCTAATTCGCTGCCCGAAGGCCGCTATACCGACACGCTCGGGTTCGTCAACCTCACCAACCACCGGGGCGATACCACGCGCGACGTCCGGCTCCAGGTCGGCGCCCCGGTGCAAATGTTCAAGTTCAACATGGATGCGAACCCCGGCTGGGCCACGCAAGGTCAGTGGGCCTTTGGCCAACCGACCGGCCAGGGCGGCGGTCAGCACGGCCATCCCGACCCCAGCAGCGGATTCACGGGGAGCAACGTATACGGGGTCAACCTCAGCGGCGACTACTCGACGACGTACGGCGGCCCGTACTACCTGACTGCGGGCCCGCTCAATCTGGGCAATGCGAAGGACGCCGTGCTGTACTTCAAGCGCTGGCTGAACAGCGACTGTCCGCCTTACGTGTACAACATGCTGGAGGCATCCGCCGACGGCAGCTCGTGGAGCACACTCTGGTCGAACCCATGGTTGACGGTGGTCGCGGAGAATGCCTGGTCGTCATGCACGTACGACCTGCCGGCCGCTCTCAACTACCAACCGACCGTCTACGTCCGCTGGGGCTACCGCATCTCCAACGGCGCCTGGGCGTACTCGGGCTGGAACATCGATGACGTGGAGATCTGGGCCTTCGGCCAGCCGCCAGAGTTACTGGGCGACATGAACTGCGACGACGCGGTGAACTTCGGCGACATCAACCCGTTTGTGTTGGCGCTCACGAATCCGGCTGCGTATGCGCAGGCTTTTCCAGGCTGCGACATCAATCACGCCGACATCAACGGAGATGGGAACATCGACTTCGCTGACATCAACCCGTTTATCGGTTTGATCATCACGCCGTAGCGACCGGCGGCTCAGAATTGGGGATTGACGATTGACGATTCGGGATTAAACAGCCGCAATCGCCAATCCCCAATCGTCAATCCCCAATTGGTCGTTACTTGCGCACGAAGATGGTCTGGCCGCTACAATAGGCCAGCGCCTCGTCGCACAACGACACGATGACCGCCGCCACGTCATCCGGGTCGAGTGTTTTGGCCGCCGGAAAGTCGGGGAACGCCGTTCGCATGAGGCTCGTCTCCACCGCGCTGGGCGCGACGCTGAAGACGCGGATGCCGTAGGGCTTCCCCTCGCTCGCGGCCGCCTGGGAGAAGAGGTTGACCCAGGCTTTGCTCGCGCCATAGACCCCAAAACCAGGAAACGGATCGACCGAAGCTAGGGACGACATGTTGATGATCACGCCGCCGCCCTGGGCCTTCATCAGCGGCCAGACCGCGCGGGTCGTGTGAAAGAGCGCGGCCATGTTGACCGCGCAGACGCGGTCGAACTCCGCGGGATCAAGCTGGTCGATCGCCGCCAGCGGCGCTGCCCCCGCATTGTTGACCAGCACGTCGACGCGGCCAAAACGCTGGCGGGCCACGGCAATCGTCCGCCGGGCCTCCTCCGCCTGGCCGATGTCCGCCGTCACCGGCTCACACACGCCGCCGGCCGCAACAATGCGCCGCGCGGCTTCGTCCAATTCGGCTTTCGTGCGGGCGACCGCCACGATATTGCTGCCCGCGTGGGCGAACCGCAGGGCCGTCGCCCGGCCGATACCGCGGCTGGCGCCGGTGATGACGCAGGTTCGGACCGGCATGGGCGCGCCCTCCACATTCGCCTGGGCTCGCTCTTCGACGCTCATCATAGTCGGGTCTACAATCGGGCACCATGATTCGGCTGACGCGCGAGGTGCGCTTCTCCGTCGACCGCGACTGGGCCGGCCACGTCGAGTTTACCCGGCCGGTCACAAACTCCTGGGGCGGCTGGCCGAGCGCCGTCGGTATCGTCCCCTACCTGCGGCTCCGCGCCACGGTTGCGGGCGAGCCTGATCCGCTCACCGGATATCTGTGCAACATCACGGTTCTCGACGACCTGCTGCGGCGACGGGCGATCCCCTTCGCGGCCGACTCGCTCCGCGAGCACGGCTGGCGCATATCCGCCGAGCACCTGCTCGGACACATCTGGCAGCGCGTGGTCCCGGAGTTGCCCGCGCGAGCGCCGCTCGTCAAGTTGGTCCTGTCGGTCACGCCCTGTTTGCGTTACGCGGTAACGTGGGAGAACCCGGCCATGATTCTGCTGACGCAGCAATTCGAGTTCAGTGCCGCGCATCGCCTGCACTGTCCGCAGCTTTCGGACGCGGAGAATCGCCAGACGTTCGGCAAGTGCAACAACCCGCACGGTCATGGACACAATTACCTGCTCGAGGTGACCGTGGCCGGCGAGCCGGAGGCCCGCAGCGGGGCCGTGCTGCCGCTGCCGCGCTTCGAGCAGGTCGTGAAGGAGCGCGTGATCGATCGGCTCGACCACCGCCACTTGAACGAGGATGTGCCCGAGTTCCAGGCGGTGAATCCGAGCGTCGAGAACATCGCACGGGTCATCTGGGGGATGCTGGCCGACCACGTCGCGCCGGCCCGCTTGCAGCGCGTCCGCGTTTGGGAAACGGCCAAGACCTGCGCCGAGTACAGCGGCCCGTAGCGGAGCGCCATGGATAACCTCACCCACAGCCTCCTCGGCGCCGCACTGGCCAAGACCCGGCTTGGCCGCGCATCGCCGTTCGCCCCCGCGGCGCTGGTCGTGGCCGCCAACCTGCCCGACCTCGAGAACCTGGTCCTGGCGTTCTGCGACAAGCCCACCAACATGATCCACCACCGCAGCGTGACTCACGCCGTGGTCGGCGTCGTGATTCTCGCCCCGCTGCTGGCGTTGTTCGTTCGCGGGCTCGAACGCCGCTTCCGCCGGGGCTTGCCCAGCGGGCGTTTTTGGACGTTGCTCCTGGGCATCGGCCTCGCGACCGCCTCACACCCCGTGCTCGACTGGCTCAACACTTATGGCGTGCGGCCCTGGTTGCCCTTCGACGGCACCTGGTATCACGGCGACCTGGTCCACATCGTCGACCCCTGGCTATGGCTGCTGTTCGGCGGCGCAGTGTGCCTTGCAGGGCGACGAACCGCGACGGGCAGCATCACCCTCGGGATCCTCGGCTTGTTGACGACGGTCGTGGTGCTCCTGGCGGACAGCATGATGCCGCGGGTGCTGCCAGTGATTTGGTCCATCGCGCTCCTCGTCCTGGTGAGCGGACGTTGGGGCAACCTGGGTCGGCGACATGCCGGCGCCACGGTTGTGACCGCATTCGCGCTGGCCGCCGGGTACGTCGGTCTCCGCGGTTGGGCCGGACACCGCGCCTGGCAGATGAGCCAGCCCGTCCTCGCGGCGCAGCTTGGCCCCGGTGAGGCCATCATCGCGCACACGCAGAGCCCCGACCCCGCCGATCCGCTGCGCTGGCAGATCATCGCCGAAACACGTGCCGCGGTTTACCGGCACGGGTTCTCGATCACCGAAGCCCCCGGCGGTCTGGTCCGTTTGCCCAAGCGTTTGGATGATCCCCTCGTGCAGAAGGCTGCCGATTCGCCGGAGGGTCGCGCGTGGCGGACCTTCGCGCGCCATCCCGTGGCCGTCATCACCCGCGAGGGCACCGGGCGGCGGGTCTATCTGCTGGATGCCCGTTATCCGATGTTCCCCGCGCACGGCTTCGCGTGCTTCATCCTCGACACGCCGCCCACGCCGCCCGCTGGCCGGGCAGATTGAGCAGCGCCAGGCCTGCCGCAGCGGCCGATTACTTTTGAAAACGGCCCATCAGCCAGTCGCGGAATGGTTCATACGCCGTCGACATGGTCTCGTACGACTCCGGCTTCTGCTCGAGCCCCGCCAGGCTCGGCGGCACGTCCGGAGTCACGCCGATCGTAGCCTGGATTTCCTCCGGGAACTTCGCCGGATGGGCCGTCTCGACGGAGACCGCGAGCCGGTCGGCGGCTTGCGGCTCATCGCGAAGATAATGCTCCAGACCCGCCCAGCCGACCGCCCCGTGCGGCTCGAGGATCGTGCTATAGCGCTCATACGCCGCCTTGATCGCCGCCCGGGTCTCGTCGTCGCTGATGCTGACCGCGTACATGTCGCGGCGCATGCGGTCGAGATCGGGCGGCTCGCGCACTGCCCCGGTCTCGTCCATCCAACCGCCGTACGCGTCCACCAGCCGCGCCAGGTTCGACGGATGCCCGACGTTCATCGCGTTGGAGATGCACACCCGCGAGGGGACGATCTTCCGGTACTCCCCGGTCCGCACGAAAATCGGAAACTCGTCGTTCGCGTTGGTCGCCACGACCAGCCGGGCGACCGGCAGCCCCATCCGCCAGGCGATGATCGCCCCCATCATGTCGCCGAAATTCCCGGACGGCACGCTGACCGTGATCGGCTCGCGGGCGGCGACGTCCGCCAGGTTCACGTACGCGTACACGTAGTACACGGCCTGTGGCAGCAGCCGGCCGATGTTGATCGAGTTCGCCGACGTGAGCCGCAGGCCGCGCAGCGCCGGATCGGCGAACGCCTGCTTCACCATCGCCTGGCAATCATCGAACTGGCCGTCCACACCGATGGTCGTCACGTTTCCGCCGATCGTGGTCATCTGCTTGCGCTGCCGGGCGGAGACTTCCGCGGGCGGAAAGAGCACGACGACCTGCACGTTCGGCACCCCGTGGTAGGCGTGCGCCACGGCACTGCCCGTGTCGCCGGACGTCGCCGTGAGGATCACGAGCTCGCCGCCGCGCTCGCGGATCAACACCCCCATCCAACGGGCCATCATGCGGGCGGCAAAGTCCTTGAACGACGCCGTCGGCCCCTGATCGAGTCGCAGCAGGTGCCGGCGGCCCGTCACGTGCTCGATCGGCACGGCATAGTCGTAGGCGTCCTCGCATAGCTCCCGCAATACCCGGTCCGCGACGATACCCAGCGTGTACGGCCGCAGGAGCGCGAACGCGACCTGCGGGTATGACTGGCCCGAAAGCCTTTTCAGCTCGTCTGGCGCGAACCGGGGGAATCGCTCCGGCATGAACAGCCCGCGGTCGCCGGCCTGACCTTGCAGCAACGCCGCGTCCAGACCGACCACGGGCACGTTACGGTTGGTGCTGTAGTACCGAATCAGCTCGCCCATGCGCCTCACCGCTCCCCAATCAGAGCCGCGAGCGCAACCGGGGGGGTACATACGTCATCGCGCTGCCTGTCCGAAACCCGTCGCTTGCGCTCCGGGCTCTGATTACTAGCGCAGGGTGGTATACGGCGGCGCGATGGGCATTGCAAGGAGATGAGGAACTACGCCGGCGGGTCTGCTGCTGCGCCGGCCACCCGCGGATCAGGCGGCCTTCGTGGGCAGCGCATAAAAAATGCGGCGTGAAGTCGTCGGTGCTCGTCCTGCCCTTCAGAGTTTTCGGGTACGTTGCTCGCCGCCCGGCGTTGCCGTCTTACGGCGTCCTCTCGGAATTCGCTGCTCGTTCAGAGTCCTGAGCCCGCCGGGGTACCGCACTTATTGGTTCTGTGGTCCCACTTTGCCGTTGGCCGTTTCCTCGGCTGTGTGGTCTTCCCTCGCCGGGCCGCGCTGGCCGCGTTTAGCAACCAGTGCACACTCTCATCGAGTTTCGCGTTCCTCCAGAGTCTTACTCAACGTATCCTAGCCCGTCGGCCGCAGCCGACAGGCTCCTCTCTTGGGCTTTTACTCCCTACAGCACTCGAAGGTCCGGAAGTCCACATGCCGCAGGCGCTGCCGACACCCGCTACGTTCCGCCTTCAGGGTTTGGTTACCCTCTGGGCGGCTTACTCCTTCCGAGCCCGTGCCGGTTCTATTTCACACCGGCGGCGCTCCTGGGATTCGCCCTTCGGAGCCTTCGCCTCCCGAAAGGTATCCGCCGCGTTTCCGGGCGGAAGAACCCACGTACCGTTTCGCCCACCGGTGCTCCCGTCGCTGAAAGCGCTGGGCCGGCCCAGTGGGCCGCGGTTTCTGGGCTTTTACCCTTCCGGGAATCCCTGGCAGCCGCCGCAGGGTTAGTGCGACGACTACTGGTTGCTCCCTTGGGCTTCGCCCTTCTAGGGTCTTCGGGCGGAAACCTTGCCCGGGCTCTCACCCGAACTCCTCCCTCGCGCTTCGCAGAAGTCAGCCTTGCAGCCGACGCCCGCCGGCGCCCCGGAGTATCACTCGGTGTCCGCTTGGCCCCACCCGGACCCCCGGCAAACCGGGGCTCCGCATGAGGCAACCCTTTTAGGGTTCTCGCACCGGCACGTTCCCAAGCATTTGAACTGGCCGCCGCCCGGGCTATTGGTTCACCGCGCGCCGCGCCGCACATCGCTGCCGGCTGGCCGACGCTCTTGGGGCGATCATGCCTCGCTCGACCGGAGTCGCTCGGGAAACGCCTGAGGTGCCGAGCACTTCGCGACCTTCACGTCGCAACACCTAATATAGCACGGACTAACGAATTCGTCAATAAAACTTGGCCCGCGCGCGACATAGACAGGCTGTCACCAACGACTTACGAACGGCCGGCAAGGAGTAACCCTTTGCGTTTTTTGCGCTAGTGGTTGTCACATCGTTCACAACTTCTTTGCAGAAATCTGGCTCTCTACACGTTGTCCACAGGCCATCCACAAGCAACGCCCGGGAGTCCCTTGCCTGCCGCGCGCTCGCAGACGCCCGGCTACAGCAGGTTGGCGGCCAGCTCCGCCAGCGAGCTGCGTTCCCCCTTGCGCAGCTCCACGTGCGCCGCGATGGCCTCGTTGCTGAAGCGGTTGATCAGGTACGTGAAGCCATTGCTGTTGCGGTCCACGTACGGGTTGTCGATCTGCCACGGGTCGCCGGTCAGGACCACCCTGGCGGCCTCGCCGGTGCGCGTGATGACCGTCTTGATCTCCAGCGGCGTGAGGTTCTGGGCCTCGTCGATCAGGACGAAGCGTTTGGCAATGTTGCGGCCACGGATGTAGGTCAGCGGTTGGATCTCAATCAGGCCCGCCCGCATCAGGCTGGCGCTTTCCATGTGCCCCCGCACCGGCCCGCCCATGTCCAGCAGGAATTCCACCGTATCCGTGATCGGTTTCATCCACGGGGCCAGCTTGCTGCCTATGTCGCCAGGCAGGTAGCCGAGATCGCGTCCGACCGGCACAATCGGCCGGCACACCAGAATGCCGCGGTGGAGCTTCTTCTTGAACGTCAGGTGCATCCCGGCGGCCAGCGCCAGGAGCGTCTTGCCGGTGCCCGCCTTGCCCATGAGCGACACGAGCCCGATCCGCGGGTCCAACAGGGCGTCCACCGCGTAATACTGCTCTTTGTTGCGTGGCCGAATCCCCCAGAGCCCGTGAGGTGGGTCGTGGAGGGCAATGATCTGCTCCGCCTCGGGATCCTTCCGCGCCAACGCGGTGCCGCGCTCGCCATCGCGGGCCCGCATCAGCAGGTATTCGTTGGGCCGGAGCGTCGTGCCGGGGAGCACCAGCCGACCTTGATGGCGGAATTCGTCCAGTTGCTCGCGGCTGACGACTAACTCCTCGTCGCCGGTGGGAACGTCGGTGAGCCGTACGTGGTCGGACTCGTAATCCTCGGCCCGCAGGCCGGCGGCGTCCGCGCGGATGCGCAGGTTGATGTCCTTGGTTACGATGATCACGGGCCGGTCGGGCTCGGTCTCCTGGATGACGCGGGCCACACGGAGGATCTCGACGTCGGCCGGTGCGCTGCTGCCCTCCAGGACCCGGTCCGGCTCACAGTAGACGCGCAGACGCCCGCCATTCTCCAGCGCAACCCCCGTGGCGAGGCTTTGGCCGTTGCGCAGGCCGTCGAGCAGGCGGACGACCGCCCGCGCGCTGAACCCGCGGTCGGTCGGCTCTTTCTTGAAGTGGTCGAGCTCGCCGATGACCCCGACGGGGATGATGACCGTATTGTCGGCGAACTGAAATATCGAATAAGGATCGTGAATAAGGATATTCGCATCCAGAATGTAGTTCTTTTGCATCACGGCAGTGTAGCATGCGGCCGACGCTTGACAATGCGCAGCCGGGCCGTTGTCCCGCAGGGGCTTGTGGAAGCGGGCCCAATGCGTATGATGTAAGGTTTCGTGGATTGGGCGACGGAACACTAGGAACGGCTTCGGCCACTCGGGACATGCCGACATGAGATTCCGCAAATTCCTCCGCGACAACAGCCGCACCCTCCTCATGATCTTCATGTCGCTGCTGCTCGTCGCCTTTCTGATTCCGAACACGATCCAGAACATGGCGGACCGCGAGCGCCAGTTGAGCCGGAAGCTGGGCCGGGCGTTTGGCCGCGAGATCACGGACAATGACCTGGAGCAGGCCCGCAGCGACCTGCGCGTGCTCACGAACGCCGGCTTCGAGCGCTTCTCGGAGGGGGCCACGTTCGGTTACTACCTGCTGATGCAGGAGGCCGAGCGCGCCGGCGTGCGGGTGGGGCGCGACGAGGTCAAGGCGTTCCTGGTCGAGCGTGGCCGGCAGGACCCGCTGTGGCAGCAGCCCGACGAGACTTTGAAGGCTATTCAACGCGCCACACGCCGCAGCTATGACCAAGTCTACGATGCGGTCGGCCGCTGGCTAGCGGTCCGCCGCCTGCGGGATCTCCAGGCGGACGGCCTGCTCAACACGCTCCCACGCGAGGAACTGGCTTACCGGGACCGCACGCAGGAGGCCAGCGCCCAGGTTTCGCTCATTGACGACAAGGCCTTCCTGGCCCAGGTCCCGGAGCCGACCGAAGAGCAACTGCAGGCGTTCTTCGACGAGTGCAAGGGCCGGAAAACGGCGCACACGGACCGGGAGCTGGTTTTCGGCTACCTCCTGCCGGACCGTGTGCAAATCCAGTACCTGACGGTCGACCCACAAAAGATCAAGGGCCAGATCACGATCCAGGCCACCCAGGTGCGGCGCTTCTTCGAGGAGAACGCCCAGCGGTACATGAAGCCCGATCCCCTGGCGACCCAACCCGTCGCCGGGCAGGTGCCGCAGGTGCCCATGACGTTTGAGGAGGCGCGCGACCGGGCCCGCGAGGATTACCGCGAGGCGCGAGCCACTGAACTTGCGCAAAGCCTCGTGAACGAGCTGTACCGCGAAGCGCATCGCCCGTGGGGGTCATCCCCGCGCGACGCCGACGGTTTTCTCGAGACGCCGCCCGGCGAGCTGGGCTCCTTTCAGGACCTCAAGCAGAAACTCTCGACAACGTATGAAGTGACCTATGCCGAAACCGGTCTCATGGACGCTGACCAGTTGAAAACGGCCACCGGAATTGGCGGCGCCGGGCAGCAGATCGGCCGGCAGGTTCTGCGTCTGCCCGAGTTGGCGATGCGCATTAAGGGCATCCTTCCCAAGGATCCCGGCGACGGTAAGCCGGTGCTGAGCGTGATGGAGCCGGCGGTTGTTCTGACCTACATCCTCGACCCGAAAACTCGCCAATGGTCGCCCCGCCAAGCGTACCTCTTCCGCGTGGCCGACGCGCGCCCGAGCGCACCGCCGGAAGACATGGGGATCCGGCGCGAGGAAACCATCGGCGACTGGAAGCTGGTCCAGGCGCACGAGCTGGCCCGCCAGCGTGCCGAGGCGTTGGCCGCTCGCGCGCTGCAGGTCGGCCTCCCGGCGGCGGTGGAGCAAGACACCGAGCTCAAGCAGATGCTGACGGAGGCGGACCAGTCCACGTCGCGGCCCGTGGTTACCCTGCCGCCCGAACCGACGCGGTACGCCCAGGATCTGGAGCCGTTCGTGCCCCAGAACCGGCTGACGCGTTCCGTCACCTTCCTCCAGTCGCGGCTGGAGACGGTCAAGGACATCCCGGAAATCCCGCGCGCCATCTTCGATCTGGCCGAGACGCCGGTGGATGAGGCTGCGCCGCACTGGGCAGCCGCTTTTCCGATCGCCAAGCAGTACCGCTGGCTGGTCGCCGAGCTGCTCGAGGTCAAGCCGCTGTACGAGGGACCGTTCGAGAAGCAGCTCGCCGCGAGCGTGCAGGACGAGCGCTTGCGTGCGCAGGAGGTCGAGTCCTTTGCCCGCCAGTGGGGCAGCGCGGAGAATGTTGAACAGCGCACGGGCTTCGTGCCTGACCGGCCGCCGGGCCAGCAGCCCGCGCCCGGCGGTGAATCCGAGTGACGCCGGCCCTGCGCGACAGGACAGGACGCACCGTTCATGAGCAGCCACTACGCCTTCACGGAAATTGAGCCGCGCTGGCAGGAGTATTGGCGGCAGCACAAGACGTTCCGGGCCGCCAACCCGGGCGAGCCGGGGAGCGAGTGCCCCAAGTTTTACATCCTGGACTTCTTTCCCTACCCGTCCGGGGCCGGCCTGCACGTGGGCCACCCGCTCGGCTACATCGCGTCCGACATCATGGCCCGCTTCCTGCACATGCGCGGCTACAACGTGCTGCACCCGATGGGCTGGGATGCCTTCGGCCTGCCGGCCGAGCAATACGCCGTCGAAACCGGCGTTCACCCGCGGGTCACGACGCAGAAGAACATCGCCACGTACACCCGGCAACTCAAGCTGCTCGGTCTGGCGTACGACTGGGACCGCGAAATCACCACCTGTGACGAGAAGTACTACCGCTGGACGCAGTGGATCTTCCTGAAAATCTATAACTCGTGGTACGACCCCGAGTGGCGCTGGACGGACAAGGAAGGGCGGCTGGTGGTCGGCGCCGCGCGGCCCATCGAGCAGTTGCCGATCCCGCCCGAAGTGCAGGCCCAAGGCCCGCAGGCCGTCGAGCAATACCGGGCGGAGCACCGCCTCGCATACCTGGCCGAGGTGCCGGTCAACTGGTGCCCCGCCCTGGGCACGGTGCTCGCTAACGAGGAAGTCACCGGTGAAGGGTTGAGTGACCGCGGCAACTACCCGGTGTACCGCCGGCCCATGCGGCAGTGGATGCTGCGGATCACCGAGTATGCCGAGCGGCTCCTCGAGAACCTCGCCGAGCTGGACTGGCCCGAGCCGATCAAGCTGGCGCAGCGCAACTGGATCGGCCGCAGCGCGGGGGCCTACGTGGATTTCGCGCTCGAGGGCACGGGCCCGGCAGCAGGGCAGACGGTTCGTGTCTTTACCACGCGCCCCGACACGCTCTTCGGGGCCACCTATATGGTCCTGGCCCCGGAACATCGCTTAGTCCCGATCATCACTACTCCCGAGCGACGCGAGGAGGTCTTCGCCTACGTCAACCAGGCCAAGCAGAAGTCGGAGCTCGACCGCACGGCGGAAACCAAGACCAAGACCGGCGTGTTCACCGGGGCCTACGCGATCAACCCCGTCAACCGCCAGCGCGCCCCAATCTGGGTCGCCGATTATGTGCTGGTCAGCTACGGGACCGGTTCCATCATGGCCGTTCCGGCGCACGACACGCGCGATCTCGAATTCGCCCAGAAGTTCGGCATCGATGTGATTCAGGTCGTGCAGCCGCCCGCAGGCGTGGACTGGCGCGGGTTCGTGGGCGACGGTATCGCCATGAACTCACCGCCCGCTGCGGAGGCACACTTCCCAGGTCAATGCGTGCTCAATGGCCTGCCGACCCCCGCGGCGAAGCAAGCCATGACGCGCTGGCTGGAGGATCATGGTCTCGGCGAGGGCACCGTCCAGTACAAGCTCCGCGACTGGCTGTTCTCCCGGCAACGCTATTGGGGCGAACCCTTTCCGATCGTCTACGACCCGGACGACTGCATCGTGTCCCTCGACGAGTCCGAGCTCCCCGTGGTCTTGCCCGAGATGGAGGACTTTCGCCCCACCGCCAGCGATGACCCGAACGCCCGGCCGCAGACGCCCCTGAGCCGGGCCACCGCCTGGCTGACGGTCCGACGGGACGGCGAGTCGTTCCGCCGCGAGGCGAACACCATGCCGCAGTGGGCCGGCTCTTGCTGGTATTACCTGCGCTTCTGCGACCCCCACAACGACCGGGCCATGATCGATCCCGTGGTCGAACGTTACTGGCTGGGCGGCCGCCGCCCCGATGGCCGGCCGCAGATCGGCGGCGTCGACTTGTACATGGGCGGCGAAGAGCACGCCGTACTGCACCTGCTGTACGCCCGCTTCTGGCACATGGTCCTCTACGACCTGGGCTACGTGTCCACCCCCGAGCCCTTTCATGAGCTTTTCAACCAAGGCATGATCGGGTCATACACCTATCGCGATTCCCGCGGCGTGTGCGTCGCGCATGACCAGGTCGAGTCTCGCGGCGAGGACGCCTATCACAAGCAAACCGGCGAAAAGCTCGCGGTGAGCCTGGAGAAGATGTCCAAGTCGCTCAAGAACGTCATCAACCCGGACGCCATCATCCAGGAGTACGGCGCCGATACCCTGCGGCTGTACGAGATGTACATGGGGCCGCTCGACAAGGACAAGCCCTGGAACACCCGCGACATCATCGGCATGCATCGCTTCCTGCAGCGTGTCTGGCGGCTCGTCGTGCCGCCCGCGGAAACGGAGGCAGCGGCCGGCGCCGCAGGCCCGCGCTGGCCGCTGGATCCCAGAATCAAGCCGCAGCGCAATGAGACGCTCGAGCGCCTGTTGCACAAGACCATTAAGAAGGTCACGGAGGACATCGAACGGCTGGCGTACAATACCGCCATCGCCCAGATGATCGTGTGGGTGAACGAGGTGGGCAGAGCCGAAACCATCGGGCGCGATCAGATCGAACGGTTCCTGCTAATTCTGTCGCCGATGGCGCCGCACATCTGCGAGGAGCTCTGGCACAGTCTGGGGCATGGGCACTCGCTCACCAGCGAGCCGTGGCCGAGCTACGCTGAGGCCCTCACCCGCGACGAGACGGTCGAGCTGGCTGTCCAAGTCCGCGGGAAGGTCCGTGGGCACATCACGGTGTCCGTGAACGCCACGGAGGACGAGATCGTCGCAGAGGCCAAGAGGCTCGAGCCGGTTGCCCGCGAGATTGAGGGGAAGCCCGTCAAACGGGCTATCGTGGCCAAGCGGCGACTGGTTAACTTGGTTATTTAGCGCACAATCGCGTGGCGGTTCCGTGAGCGCGCACGATAACGATCAAAAACTCCGCCCGACTAAACAGCGACGTGCCAGCGGCCGATAACGCCAATAGTCGTTTTTTCCTAAAGCACGTGTGGCCCAGCGTTTGTGTGGCAGCGTTGTGCGTCACTCGCATGGCCTGGGCCCCGAGTCTGCGACGTTTGGTTGATGGAGAAACCCGGTAACAGCCCGAGTCGGCGTCCCGCGCGGCAGCCGTCGATACGCAATATCGGCGCTGCCTCCGAAAAAATCGCTTGCAGAACGTGCCGGAGCGGTTATCCTTAAAGATAGAGAGAGATGTACCCGATCCGACCGTAGCGCGGGAGCCGGCCGGATCGAACACTTGACGCCGTGGACGTGGGCGGCGGCGCGCCAGCGTTTAACAGCTCGACGCCACCCCGTCGGATGCGTGGACAGGTCATGCATCAACGTCGGTCGCGCTTTCGGTTCCGTGGCGGGGGGAAACGGGGATTCTCTTTGCCGGAACTGCTGATCGTGGTCGGCATCCTCGCGCTGCTCATGGCGATTCTGCTGCCGCCCATCCAGTTCGTGCATCGCGAAGCCACCGCGGCACGTTGTGCGACGCAGCTCAGGCAAATCGGCTACGCCCTGGAGAGCACGAAGAACGGTTATAGAGGCTATTACCCCATCTGGGATGACGACACCAGCCCGGTCCGCTTTACGTGGGTCGACATCCTGCTTCAAAAACGGGAGCTTGGCGACCGGCGGGTCGCCTATTGCCCCGACGACCCCCGACCATGCGACCTCAACGCCGCCCGCGCCGCTGACCAACCCCAACAACTGATTTACCCTGGCCAGAGCGGGCGCTTCGGCGTGGATTACAGCTACGGCATCGCCGTGCCGCTGTCAGC
>Ga0315285_10000977_pt1 | contig 29714 bp, 26 predicted proteins | sample YL17G09_36_MG_FD_203698 | JGI IMG/M metagenome (GOLD analysis project Ga0315285, IMG submission 203698) | Sediment microbial communities from Yellowstone Lake, YNP, Wyoming, USA - YL17G09_36 | ecosystem: Environmental > Aquatic > Freshwater > Lake > Sediment | place: USA: Wyoming | collected...
CCACTACTGTTGAACCCTGTCCCACAGAAACGCTGTATGGTGAGCACTCAGAAGAGGCAGAGCTATTAAGATATTTCCGAGATAACGTACTTAGCCAAACCCCTGAAGGTCGGGAACTCATAAAGTTCTACTATGAGTTAAGTGCATCCATAGTGAAGGCAATGGAAGAAGATGAGGAATTTAAAGCCCAGGTGAAGGAAATGATTGATGGGGTGTTACCGTTGATTAGATGAGAAGTAGAATAGATTATTCGATTTCGTAGCAGATTTTCTAAAAGGCAGGGGTCTTAAGTGGCTTCTGCCTATTTTTTTTCATAAACCCATATTGTGTCAACTGAACTTAAAAAATAAAATCAAAAAGGACTCAACTATCTCAAATAATTGCCGATGGTTTTATAAGTGTGTAATATTAAGATAGTCATATAGGAAATTTAAACAGAAAGGAGGAGCAAGAACATGGACGCAAGAGCGAAGACAATAATGGTAGTTACTGTTTACACGGTTCTTTTACTGACACCGCTTGTGTTTAATTCGGCCTGGGCGCAAGATCAATCTTGTCCACCAGAGTTTCCTCAAGAATGCGCCGACGTCGGATGGGGTATTGAGTGTTGTGTAAGTATTGTGGATTGTGTATTTCTCCCTGAGGATCGTTGTACAATATACTGCGTCCTAGAACAAATCTACGGCGAGCATTCAGAAAAAACAGAACTCCTGAGATACTTCCGTGATAACGTACTCAGTCAAACCCCGGAGGGTCAGGAGATAATCAAATTATACTACGAAATGAGTCCCGTTATAGTTGAAATGATGGAAAAAGACGAATCATTTAAGCAAGAAGTGAAACATGGTATTGATGGGGTTTTGGAGTTGATTAAAGAAGCGGAATAGAGTAGTCGAGTAGAGCGGGGGAGTTACACCCCCACCCCCTCACAGATCCGGACGTGAGCCTCGCGACTCATCCGGCTCCTATCGTCCAGCCGACGGTCGAAAACGGCTTTGCCTTATCCAAAAAATTCCTCCCATTTCCTGGTTGATCTATCAGATAGAACTGGACAATCCAACCCCTTCGCTCCATCTCCATTACAGAGACTTCATCACTACTACAAGTTGGTCCGCCCCCGTTTCCCGCATCGGTACTCTCACTCTCGTGGGGCCTCCACTTGAGTTTCTCCCTTACCATCGGGACGACAGGTTCCCACGTTCCGCACAAGAGCCTAGATCAGGTTCACACCACCTTTATGCCGGACGCCGCCCAGGCAGTATGCAGGTTTCCCCTGGACTTATCCTGGAGTAATTAAAGCCTCCAGTTTTGACGTCATCCATTACGTTTCGACACCTCAGCAGTGGTTCGCTTTTGCTCGTCTCCCTGAACCTTACCTGCCATGATCCTTTGTCATGACTTTTCCTTAACGCTCACCACCGTGGCTCTTTACCACAGCTGCTTAAGGTGGTTTGGAACCTACTCCTGCAAGCCGGTTCCGAGGGGCCTTCCCTCATCTCTTATGCAGCCTCGTGGCGCACTTTGATTTCGTAGCAGATTTTCAAAAAGGCAGGGTTTAGGCTCTGCCCTTTCTTTAATATGTCTATATACTGTATGTCTACTTTTCAACCAGAAATTTACAACTACCATCCACAGTCAACATTTGAAGTCCGAATTTATCAACGTTACTGAACGAATCTTCCAATAAACACCTGCCTGAAAACTAGTGGAGGGGCTTGCAAGTAATATGTGCTCTGCATTTGGCAAGGCTTCCAGGGATTTAAAAAACGTAGTAGTCGAAAGCAAATTAAAAGTGCGACAATTCATGTTTTATCTTTGGGGAAGCTGAAGTGAAGCTGAAAAATCCCCCTTTAGAAAAATTATCTAAAGGGTTAAAAAAATTATGCCGATATGTATTCAACCGCTCAATAGAATATCCGCATAAGCTTATTCGCTTACTCACAAAAATTTTAAAATTATATAGGATTCAACCATGGAAGAGAAAAAGGGTTTTAAAAGAAGTGCAGGGTTAATTTCAAATCTTTTAGTTATTTCCTGCCTCATGTTTTTCTCCGATCATTACTTGAAAACTGCTTACGGAGGAGAGCGCTGTGACCATGCATCCCCACAAATCTACCAGCATCAATCACCTCTCCCTTTCAATGCAGTTGATGATGAAGGGTATACCATCTGGAAAACGGAAGGCACATCTTCCTGTGAGTTCTCTGACCATCAGCTTGAAATCAACGTTGATGTGAGTGATCCAAAAAACAGTATTAGTGACCTTAGCCTGATTGTGAACGCTTTTGATGTAGATTTTACAGATGATAGTGGAGTCTGCGAAGATGGACCAGAGGTAGATCTGGTATCCATTAATAACTATCAGCTGCCCGGCAAGCTGCGCGGGGCCAGTGATTCCTGGAGCACCACAACCTTTAAAGTTGATCCAAGCAAGATCAAAGAGGGCATTAATACGGTATTTATAGATACGGATTCAACCGGTACGGACTGCTGGTGTCTGGGGATCGGTTATGTAGCTTTGCGAGGGAAAGTGGGATTTCAGATTGTTAACACAACTCCTCCAAATGACGCAGAGAAGGTTGACTATGACAGGCCAAACATTACCGTTACCTTTTCAGGGAAATATGATACGAGCACAGTGAACGCGGACACATTTGAGGTTTTTTTCTAGGGAAGCAACGGCAGCAAGACCATGGTAAGTGGCACTATCGCGCACACGTCTGATACTAACGCCACCTTCTATCCAAATCAGAAGCTCAAGGACGGAGTGTATCATGTTGCAACTGTGTGGGGTAAAACTGAAGCTGACGCCTCAGGAAAGTCAAGCTGGGTAAAAGGGCCAGGAGGAACTGACCTTAAACAGGGCAGAATCTGGGCATTCTGGACAATGCCAGACCTAACCGGAAAAGTCACTATTGTGCCTGTTCAGTCGGTAGAAAATGTCAATTTGATCCTTAACAAGCCTACTGTTCTAAAAACATATATCCGCTGGGAGACTAAGCAAGACGTTGCTTCCAACCGGCAGGTTAAATCAATGGACGTTGATACTATTACGTTTTCGTACCCCTCAGGATCTGCTGTGTGGGGAGGACAGTTACCAGCAAGGGATGTATGGGTACCATATTACGGAACACGTAATGCACGAAGGAAACGGGAATACCAAAATTTTACTTCAGCTGATGAATCATACACAAAACTCGAAAAATTCCGGACATTTGACAGTGTAAATTATTACGGGTTTACTCCAACGAGTACCGGTTCTGCTTCTTTTTCAGCTAAAGTAGAGCTTAAAACACCGGATGGAAACAACCGCACTTTTACTTCGGATACCGTAATCTGCGATGTGATCGCAACAAAAAAATTTAGCTATAAGTATATGCCCATAAAAGTTGGTGACTGGAGTGCTACGGGTATTACTGATGCCACAGGCAATTTTGTCAATATTCAGGAAAAGGCTACAAAAAATCACCAAATTTTAAGTTCGCTCTATCCACTTTCACCTGCCAATGTTACCTATAAAAACCAGAATCTTACCAATCTTGACATTGTTAATGTCCCGGGTAACTTTAGCTACCCTTCTGGAGGGATGCTTGACAAGACAAAGCTCCTGATAGTCCTTACCAGGATAGCAGAAATGAGCAAACTGGATGCAATGGTTGGTGTGGTTCCCCTCACTTGGCTTCAAGCCATTGGGCTTACCCAAACAGAATTTTTTCTAATTGGATTGGATATAGCCAGGCGATCAACCTTGATCGCACATGGTGCGGACAGTTTCGTTTTATCTCACGAGTTCGGTCATATGCTCCGTGATTGGGGGCACAAGGAAGATGAAGCGGATGAAGGTTTTTATGTTGAGACGCGAGAGGACAAGCGTACCACCGTTGCTAAAATGTCGGGGAGGCCTCCGTCAAGTCCAATTCTTAATATTATGGTAACAGACCCCGTAGAAAGTGCTCAAACTGCTCTCTGGATTGATGAGGATCAGTTTACAGAACTTTATAACAACGAGCTCGCTGCTGCCCCTTCTAGACGGGGGATAACTGCCTTGCAGTCTGAAACTTCCATGCTGCTCGCTTCAGGACTCATCAATACATCTACCAATGATGTCACGCTGGATCCATGGTATATCATCGAGGATACAGAATGGAAACAGCCGTCGGCTGGTGAATATGCTTTAGAGTTTTATGACCAGAGCAACACTAAGCTATCAGAATATTCTTTTTCAGGGAGTCAGCCTATTGACAACGTAGTTCTTTTTCTGATGAAGGTGCCCTATCCAGCGGATACAAATAAAATTCTTATAAAAAAGGGTGCTATCGAGCTTAAAGAGATACTAAAGAGTACCAATGCTCCGCAGGTTACGATTAGCTCTCCCACACAGGGGTCTACACTCTCTGGAACCAAGAATATTACCTGGACGGCAACTGATGGAGATGGTGATGTCCTCACATACTCTGTCTCATGCAGCGCTGATGGCGGACAAACATGGGTGCCTCTATTAACAGACGGAACTGATACCAGTTATTCATGGAATACTGATGCTACCATATCAAACGGAACAGATCGTATAGTAAGGGTATTAGCGACCGATGGGCTTAATACCACTTCCCGGACTGTAGGTTCCCTTACCATCTCCAATGCACCCTACATAGTGAGCAGTTCACCTGCTCCAGATGAACAGGACGTCCCGGTAGGAATGCCCCTTACCATTGTTTTCAGCGACGATATGGATTCCGAAAGCATTACGGTTGGTTCCATTACCTTAGAAGATAGTGGTGCTGCCGAAGTGCAGGGCTCACTATCATATGATAGTGACTTGCGGCAGGTCCTTTTTATTCCTGCTCAGTCTTTGAGGGCGGAAACTACCTATACAGTAAAAGTTGCGGATGCGGTTCAAAACACTTCTGCTGCTCCCTTAAGCGGCACGACATCATGGTCCTTTACCACTGAAGATGATGTGTATCCTCCACAGGTAACCATGGTAACACCACAGGATGGTGCACTTGATGTTCCGCTTAATACAATCGTTGCTATCATATTTGATGAGGGTATAGATTCTTCCACCATCACACAGGATACATTCTGTGTAACTAACACAAGTGGAACAGTGCAGACAGGAACTACAAACTATAACGAGAGTACAAAAATAGCCTCCATAACGTTTGACGCCAATTTAGGCTCGGATACTACCTATACTGCGACTTTGAAGGCCGGTGTCAAGGATATGGCAGGAAATGATACATCAGGAGACTATGAATGGTCATTTCAGACTGGATCGGACACTATTGATCAGATAGGTTTTTCTGGTGCCTACGCAGACCAGGCCTTAGACGAGAAAGACGATGAATTATACGATACGCTGCTTATTGACGTTGGTGTGATTGTTTTATCCAATGGTACCTATAACTTAAATGGCAGGCTTGTTGATATGAACGGTGAGGAGATTGACTGGGCGACGACTGGAGATGTATCCCTGGATGGCGGTGTAAGCATCATGACATTATCCTTCCAGAGTAATCCTATCCGCAGCCATGGTGTGGATGGTCCCTATACGCTCCGTGACGTCCAGTTTTATAACTCATATGACACGAGTCTGTACGCATGGAAAGCAAATGCGTACAATACCAGGGCATATGACGTAACACAGTTCAGCGCAGTAATCACTCTCACCGGCCTTCCAGACATAAATTTAAGTGTTGATGAAAGCCGGGACAATGCGTTCAACTTGAACGAGTATGCTGAACATGCCACATTGGCTGATGACCAGCTCACCTACGAGATTGAGGTAAGCACTGATCCTGGTTGCGGTGTATCTATCGACAGCGAGGATAACATTGATGTCAATCCTGACTCAGGCTGGGTAGGCACAAGTGATGTTACCGTTAAGGTGACAGGTGGAACAGACATTGCTCGTGACACCTTCAAGATTACCGCAAGTGAAGACGAAACTACAACTACCTCTAGTACCACAACGACAACTACGGCAGGGTGTTCTATCAGCTTGCTACCCAATACTGCTGAAGTGGTGTCATGGCAGTCCCTATCATTTACCATTGCTCCCTCAGGTGACTGTAATTATCCACCAAGCAATGTGTGGGGAGTACAATCTATTATAGGAAGTACCATAGATTTAAAAAGCGGTATCTATGTCGCGGGTCTAAATCTTGATCCATTTAACAGGGCAACCGATCTTGTGGTAGTGACTGACCTGGCAAACGGCAGCATTACTGCGCAGGCAATTGTTACAGTTTGGGACTGCTTAATGCTGCAAATCTACGGTGAAAACTCAGAAGAAGCTGAACTTCTGAGATTGTTCAGGGATAGTGTGCTTGCCACAATACCTGAAGGCAAGGAATTGATCAACCTATACTATCAATGGAGTCCTGTGATTGTTCAGATGATGAATGGAAATGAGGAGTTCAAGAAAGAAGTAAAGGAAATGATTGATGGGGTGTTACCGTTGATTAGGGAAATAGTGGAATAGAGATTATTATTCTAAATGACAGATTTTCAAAAAAGGTAGGGTTTCGGCTCTGCCTTTTTCATTGCCTATCAATATAGTGTGGTCTCTATCTATCTTCAAAAATTTAAGATACTACCATCTATACGTAACAAATTGAGAGTAATAGTTCGTTAACGTTACTGCTATAAACATTGATTACAATGTAAACAAAATCCACCCTCTCCAGCCCACCCATTAACTTTAAGCAAAAAAAGAGAATGGCGAAGGTTACTACTCTCTCATTTATTCCCCCTTATACCCACCGGATGGTATGAGGAGAAGTCTAAACTTTTAAAAGAGTAGGGAAAATAGTATTGACAGCTATCATAAAAAAATATAGTTATGTAATCAAATCACCGGGACACGAGGAGCTTGCATATGCTTGGAGTCGGGATGCAGGAAATAATTATAATTTTTATTGTGGCGCTGATTGTCATTGGTCCCAAAAAATTACCTGAACTGGCGAGGGCATTGGGGAGGGCTATGGCAGAATTTAGAAGGGCTGCTGATGATCTCAAAAAGAATTTGGATATCAACGGGGTGAGGGAGGCAAAAGAAAAGTTGCTCCATGATGTACAAAAGCCTCAACCACCGAGAGCTACCGCAGGAAAAAAAGATCAAGGTCCCCAACCCGGAGAAAAAGAGAAAGAAGGTTAAGACACCAATGACTGAGGAAAAAATAAGTTTCACTAGTCACCTCGAAGAATTGAGAAAGAGACTTATTATATGCATAGGTGCTGTTATCGCAGGCTTCTTGCTCTCTTATGCCTTTTCCGATCAGGTCTTTGCCCTACTGGTGAGACCTTTGAAAGCACAACTCCCTCATGATAGTGCTCTCATCTACACAGGATTGACAGAGGCATTTCTGGTATACTTAAAGCTCTCATTTTTCGCCGGCATTTTTCTCGCAAGCCCCGTTATCCTATGGGAATTCTGGTGTTTTCTTGCACCTGGCCTCTATGATCATGAAAAGAAATACGCATTCCCCTTTGTGATCTCCTCAACCATACTGTTTGTAGCGGGAATAATATTCTGCTACTTTATCGTGTTCCCAACAGCCTTCAAGTTTTTTATGGGCTATGGCTCTGACTCACTAAAACCGCTCCCCTCCATCAAAGAATACCTTTCCTTCTCTTGCAAAATGTTACTTGGCTTCGGCATCATTTTTGAACTTCCCATCTTTGCCGTTTTCCTTTCTAAAATAGGTATCATCAATGAAAAAATGCTCCGCAATCAACGGAAATTTGCCATCGTAGGTATTTTTATCGTTGCTGCCATTCTCACTCCCTCACCCGATGCAGCCAGTCAGCTCCTGATGGCCCTTCCACTTCTAGTGCTCTATGAAACAAGCATCATCGCCGTTAAATTATTAGGGAAAAAAGCTGAGGAAGGAAAAACTGAAGGACAAGAAGAGAAGGAAGACGAGACTTAAGGAAAAGAGTTTATTATCTTATTGAGCACGCCTTCTGCGTACTTTCTTTTCTGTTGATGTTGATCGTGACCTTGTGTGTACTTCTATGATTACCTGCTGATCACCCCGTTCCACACCCTGCGCGTAGGGGATACCTTTTCGCCTAAGTTTCATAACATAACCCGAATGAGTTCCTGGAGGAATATCAAGCCACACCGTTCCTTCCAAGGTTGGTACCTCGAGGTGACACCCCTGATTGGCTTTACGATAGCTAAGGGGCAGATGATAAATAATATCATTTCCTTTTCTCTTAAAGAGGGGGTGGGAATCTACATTCACCACCACTGAGAGGTCACCAGCAGAGCCACCATTGAGACCGGGATTCCCTTTTCCTGCTATCCACAGGCGATGTCCCGTTTCCGTTCCTGGGGGAATCTCCAGGGTAAGAGATCTGAGGATAACAACCTCGCCTTCTCCTCTACACTTCGCGCAAGGGTAGATAATAGCCTTCCCCGTCCCCTCGCACTTGCCACAAAGGTGTCCAACTGAACGCTTCCCTCGTTTTTTTTTACCTTTCCTCTTCCCTTGCAGCGAGAGCACTGGGTGAAACCAGTCCCTGGCTGCGCCTTCAACCCACTGCAGGTAGGACAGCGCTTACGGTAGGGTACTTCTATTTCTACCTCTTTCCCTAACGCAGCTACCTCAAAAGGAACCGTAAGGTGGTATCGTGTGTTTTCTCCCTTCTGTGCCTTCTCTCTCTTTTTAAAGGGATAGCCTAAAATATCCTTAAAAACATCTCTGAGCAATTCATTTGATATATCCATTCCATAGTAGTATTGTTCATCAGCGAAAGTGCTATAGTTCTTCTCCTGCGGGTGAGGAGCATGGCGGGCATCATATCTTGATCTCTTTCGTGGATTGCTCAAGACACTGTAGGCTTCCGTTATCTCTTTAAACCTCTCTTCTGAACTCTTATCGTAAGGATTTCGGTCAGGGTGGTACTTGAGTGCAAGTCGGTGATAAGCTTTTTTCACCTCATACTGACTGGCAAGTAGGGCAACTCCTAATATTTCATAATAGTTTCGTTCAGACAAATGGCACCACTATATCGAGTGTTCTACTATCCTTCCTCAATTTCACTATTGGGAACCTTAGAAACGGTAACCAAGGCGGGACGCAGTAATCGATCATGCAGAAAGTACCCTTTCTGTGATTCTGCAATAATGGTAGTAGGTTCGTGTTCAGAACTTTCCACCTGCACTACTGCTTCGTGTCTGGTGGGATCAAACTTTTCACCCATCGAAATGAATCCCCTCACCCCAAATCTCTCCAGACCCTTGTGCAATTGTTTTAAAACGATCTCTACTCCCTCGAGGATGCTCTCTGTGTGATCAGTCTCCCTCGCGTGTTTTATCGCCATCTCAAGGTTGTCAACAGTAGGGAGAATTTCTTTAAGGAGCTCCTCGTTGGCATACCTCATGACATCATTCTTCTCTTTAACCATTCTCTTTTTATAATTCTCAAACTCCGCCTGAGTTCTCAATAACCTATCGTAGAGCGCCTTTGCCTCCTCTTCTTTCTCTTCGAACTTTTTCTTAAGCTCCTTAGCGGTCACCCTCTTATCCTTGCCCACGCTCTCATCACCCTCCACTGGTGGTGAGGCACCAGCACTTTTTTCCTTGGCCTCAGGTGAGATGTCAACTTCAAAATCTTTGTGTTCTCCTTCCATAGCCACTCCTTACTACATCTGTTGAAATCTGGTGTTGAGAAACTCTGTAACTAACTGAGCAGAGTATTCAACAATAGGGATGAGTTTAAGGTAGTTCATCCTGGTCGGTCCAATAATTCCCAATACTCCAATGACATCACTGCCATGGTGATAGGGTGAAGTAATGATACTGCACTCCTGCATATCTAAGAAATCGGTTTCCGAACCGATAAAAATCTGCACACCCTGTGCATCCCTCGATTTATCGAGGAGCGAGACAATTTTATTTTTTTCTTCGAGCGCGTGAAAGAGTGACTTCATTTTCTCAATTTCAGAAAACTCTGGGCATTCCAAGAGATTTGCACGACCCTCTATATAGAGTTCAGTTTCTACCTGCTGTCCTAAGGCTTCTTTACCCAGCGTGAGGGCTTTTGAGAGAAGCTGGTCGTAGATAATTTTCTCCTGCTTCATCTCATTCTCTATTTTTAACCTGACCTCCTCCAGACTGAGCCCTACTAAAATCTCATTGAGGTAGTGTGAATACGTATCTAGTTCGTCCTGGGAAATACCATCATGGTCCTCTATAATTCGATTCTGAACAAAACCAGACTGGGAGACGAAAATTACCAGAATACGATCTTTAGTTATCTTAATAAATTCAATGTGTCTAAGAATGGTACCGATAATCTTGGGCGCTGAAACAACACTTATATGGTGGGAAAGAACCGAAAGCACTTCAGAGGTCTGTTTAATAACATCTGTCGCCTCCATTTCCGAGAAGTGATACTTCCCTCTGATACGTTTCCTTGCAGTAGGATTTAAATTTTTTACCTTTAAAATGCTATCTACATAGAACCGTAGTGCCTTTTCTGTGGGAACCCTTCCCGCTGAGGTATGAGGCTGGTGAAGAAGTCCCATCTCCTCCAGATCAGACATAATATTTCTTATAGTAGCTGAACTGAGATTAATATACTTCTTGGCAATCCTGCGGGACCCAACCGGTTCTGCAGTAAGAATATATTCCGTAATGAGCGAGGTTAAAATCTGTCTATCCCTCTCGCTTAACAGCTCAATACTCACTTGAAATTACTCCCGTCTTGTTGATATACATTACTAATTCTATTAATTTTATCAGGAAATCCCTGTAGCTAAAAAATCATATATAAGGGAACCTCTAATAATTCCCCATCTGTCACTTCCGCGCAGGCGGGAGTCCAGTAATTTCAACATGTTATGGATTTCTGCTTTCGCAGGAATGACATTTTTAGAGGTAGCCATAAGTCTTTAATTATAGAAAATTATTTCATAATAATCAAGTCAAAGATTCTCTTGACAGAGTCTATAAAAGGTTTTATGTTTGCTCCGATATGTGGAAAGCTACACCTTCTTCCTGTTTAACTAAGTACCTTCCAAAGCCTTGACCTATAGCTTCTCATTAGAGAAGCAAGGTTTTGTCATTTGAATTGTCGCTTCTCCTGTGAAAACTAAGTTTACCATAGCTCAATCGCCTGAAAAAAGCCTTCTCTACCGCGCAATAAAAGTAGTGGTGGGCTGCTGGTACACCTGCTTTTACCAGGGTGAAGTCTTTGGTAAAAACCATCTCCCCACAGAAGGTCCCGTAATTATTTTACCAAAGCACCAGTATTGGACGGATATACCTCTCGTTGGTCTCGCCTTCCGTAAAACCTATCTCTACTACATCGCTAAAATTGAACTCTTCCGCTTTCCTCTGATCAGAAAATTTTTATCCGCACTGGGCGGTATTCCCATTGATCGAAAGATACCTATAAAAAGCCTTGATTCTTTTAAACACCTCTCTCTACTTTTAAGAGAGAGAAAAAAAATTGTTATCTTCCCTGAAGGCACTTACTACAGGGGGACAGTAGGAAGGGGAAAATCAGGGATAATCAAACTTATCCTCAGATTTCAAGAAAAAGAATACCTCTCACACCCTATCCCCTTCCTCCCCGTAGGCATTGCGTATCGTAAGAAAGGCCTCAGACAAAAAGTAACCATTACCATAGGGGAACCTCTCTACGCACAAAGAGGATCTGAGGCAGAGGAATTTACTCAAGAAATCATTAAGGCGATAGCTGGTTTAAGCGGTCTGGAGGCAAACGGTGAAAAAGGATAACCATACCCATCTCTTTGACCCTGATAATGAGCTAATGAAAAGAGTCGGAAGGGGAGAGCTTACTGCCTTCAAACAGCTAGTAGAAAAATACCAAAAGAAAGTAATGGGCACCATCTACCGGTATTGCGGAAATCGCCAGGAGACAGAAGATGTGGCACAAGAGATATTTTTTAAGGTGTACAAAGCAGCTCCTCACTATACTCCTCGCGCACACTTTACAACCTGGCTCTATAAAGTTGTAGTCAATCACTGCCTCAACTATCTACGCAATCAAAAGAAAGATGCCCTTTTTGCCTCACCTGACACCCTCTCCCGTGGTGAAGAAAATATTTTCTCACCATTTCCACAGCTACAAGGAGAGCAACCCGAATCACTATTGCAGCAACAGGAGCTCCAGGAAATACTCAAAAAGGCAATAGGTGAACTTCCTGAGAGGCAGAGGATGGCCCTCATCCTCCACCGCTTTGAGGGCCTCTCTTATAAAGAAATTGCTCTAGTGTTGGGATGTTCGCTTTCCGCAGTGGAGTCCCTGCTTTTCCGTGCTATGATCAGCCTTAAAGAAAAACTCAAAATATATTTTACATGAGCAAGTTTGAAGCTGGATTCGTGTTTAAATAAGGAGGAGGTATTGTATAGTGAAACGAGCGTGTAAAAGGATACAAAAAAAGATGCTCGCCTTCCTCAACCATGAGCTTGAGGAGAAAAAAGCCAAGGTTATTGAGCATCATCTCGCGAGTTGTACCCTCTGCCAAGAAGAGGTAAAACAACTGCAGTCAGCCTGGAACATCATCGGTAACTATGAAGTAGATGAAGAATTTTCAGACCTCTTTAGTGGCATCCTTAAGAGGATTGAAAGGGGAGATCAAAAAGCTCCACTTTTCCACCACCTCATAGAAAAGATTATCCGGATCCCCGCACCTGCCCTCTACTCCCTTATTTTTCTTCTCGGCATACTTCCAGGTGTCCTTCTCGGTAAAAATTTCTACCTCACCTTTAGTGACGCGTACCATGCTCCCTCTCTAGATAGGTGGAGCATCTCTCAGGATGAGATGTCCTTTGATATGTTCTCTGATGTTCCTAATCAATCTCTGGGGAACGCCTATTTAAGTATTGTTACAAATTCATTCAAGGAGAAACCATGAAGGAGAAACTTATCACCTTTTTACTCATTTTCTCTCTCACGGTTAACATTGCCGCCCTGTGTACCATAGGTTACTTCTGGGGGAAAAATTACCGTGATACAGAGAGCATCATAAGAAGGGGTGGACCACCTCCGGAGGAGAGGCTTGCTCTGAACAGAGGGCAACAGGGTAGGATGCAAGAATTGAGGGAATTATTTCTTAAAGAGATCGACCCCATTCGAGGTGAGTTGGTTACTAAGAGAGAAGAACTACTTACCCTTCTCTCCTCAGAAGACCCCGATCGCGATGCGATAAACCAAAAGCTTGCTCAAATTAATCAACTCCAAGCCAAGACCGAACATGCAGCGGTTGACTACCTAATTGAGGAAAAAACATTTCTCACCCCCTGGCAGCAAAAACAATACTTTGATCTCATTAATGAGAGGTGTTGCTGCAGACCCCCCTTCCACAGGGGAAGAGGACCAGGAGGTGGAATGGGTATGGGAGAGGGCAAAGGGAGGAAATCGAACCTACCTCCTGACTAACGCATAGCCCCTCGATTGAAATATCGAGGGGCTATTACCATTTTAATCATCACACCGTAAGGGTTCTTACTTCACTTCTCCCCTCATCAGGTATAAGATTGCATCAATCACTCCTTTTACCTCTTCCTTAAACTCACTATCCTCCTTCATTACCTTAACTACCAGAGGACTCAAAGCGTAATATAGCCTTATCATCTCCTGACCTTCAGGTGTCTTGTTCAAGCCTGTATCACGGAAATAGCGGAGTAGTTCGGTTTCAACCGGATCCCTCCATTTTTTTAATTTTGATATGCCCTCTCTGTTTCTTGTTCATTCCCCATGGGAAAACAGTTGCATGGCGAGGGGGAGAGTGCTATGGTAATCCTATTTCAAAACGCTTTAAGTCACTCGTGTAACATCTTACCTGAGGAGAAGGTGCAATGTCTCTAAGAGAAGATTTGGTTTCCCTACTTGGTGAGGATTCGGTCTTTGACGATGCATTAACACTCTCCGGTTACTCCTCTGACCAGAGTTTTGTTGACCCGCGCACACCGGATGTGGTGGTATATGCAAAAACGGTGGAGGAAATACAGGCAATAGTTATCTATTGCAATAAAACTCGTACACCCATTGTTCCCTTTAGTTCCGGGCTAAACTTACATGGGGGCACCATTCCGAGAGAAGGCGGTATTATCCTCAACCTCTCTAAAATGAAACATATCCAGGTCGATGATAAGAATTGGCACACCGTGATTGAACCGGGTGTAACGGCGAGCCAGCTTCAGGATGAACTGAACACACATCAGCTTCGCGCCATGCTTCCCTTTGGGATACACCCCAACCGCTCGGTGCTCACCAGTTATCTAGAGAGAGATCCCACCGTGGCTGCGGCAAGTTTTGAGTTCGGCAATGAGCTTATCATGGACACCGAATTGGTACTGCCTACTGGTGAAATCTTCAGAACCGGGTTGTGGTCTACCGGTGGAAGTCCTGGCTCACCCATGGGGCCAGTGCGCGCCATGATCAACCGGCTTTGGACGGGAGCTCAGGGAACATTGGGAATCCTTACCAAGATGAATATCAAAGTGGAGCATTTGCCGAGGAAGAAAAAAATTTTTCTTATCCAGTTTGACTCATTCCCAGAGGCTATGGAACCTTTGAGGATGATCCAGCGAAAGGAAATCGGGCATGAGTGTTTCCTCATCAACAACTTTAATCTCGCAGCCATACTCTGTAAAGAGTGGAAGGTGCCTGAACAGTTCCCCGCCGAAAGAATGGAAACCAAAGAATTTGAATCACTCCGTGAAAAGCTCCCTCCCTGGCTGCTCGTGCTCTGTTCCAATGGAGGCCCCAGAATGCCGGAGGGAAAAATTGCCTATGAAGAGGAAGCACTCAAAGAAATCTGTGCAATGGCACATCTTCACTTCTACAATGGCGGACACCTTGAAGAGCTGTTTCTCACTGAAATGCTACGACCGTGGGGAATAGTGAAAAAGTTCTGCTACCGGGGCTCTGTGCATGATCTGTCTTTCAAAACACCACTCAAGAGAGTTCCTGAGTTCCAAAGAATTGTCCAGGAAATTACCAACAAATACAATTACCCCATGCAGAATATTGGCGTCTACATTCTCCCCCTCGAACGCGGGCGGGCAGTCCACTGCGAATTTGATTTTCACTGTGACCTGGGCAACAGAGACGAAACCCAGCAGGTAAAGAACCTGTGGCTTGAGGTCAGTAGAAGGCTGATTGATGAGGGAGCATTTTTTGACAGACCCTATGGGGCGTGGGCAGATATGATATATAGTCGTGCGGGAACCTACACCCACAAGCTCAAGCAATTGAAAAAAGAACTCGATCCAAACAATATCTTAAATCCGGGACACCTTTGCTTCTAAAGTACACTAAGAGGTAGACGTATCATGACCTACTATGAAAAAAAACCAGTCAAAAAGTTTTTTGAAAAACAGCTCGAAGATTACCGGGATTCCATATGGGGATGTGCCAGGTGTAACTGGTGCCAGAATCAGTGGGGGTGGAACGTGAAGAGCGCTGAGTATTCCGAGATCTGTCCTGCCTTTCATGAATACAGGATCTTCCCCTACTCTGGTATGGGGAAGATGCACATCGCTCGCGCACTGCTTGAGGGTGATTTTGATTACGATGAGGCACCCGAACTAATCAAATTTATCTACACCTGCACTACCTGCGGTGCCTGCGAAATGAACTGCCAGCGACTTCAAGATAAAGAACCCCTCCAGGTCAATGAAACCCTGCGCGCGCAACTGGTGAAGGAGGGGATTGGTCCCATGCCGGAGCACAGGACCCTTATTAAAAGTGTCAGAAACTACGATAACCCTTGGATGCAACCACGGACCCAAAGAGACCGCTGGGCACGGAAAATTGCCATAAAGGACGTAAATAAAGAAAGGGCAGAAACGCTCTTCTTCGTTGGCTGCACCTCCGCATTCGATAATACCTTGTGGCATGTGGCACAGAATACCGCCACCATTCTGATTCACGCAGGGGTAGACCTGGGCATGCTCGGTAAAAACGAGGTATGTTGTGGCAGCCCGGTTGCACGCATTGGTGATCGGGAAACATATATGGCGCTTGCGAAACGGAATACAGAACTTTTAAATGAGAGTGGGATACAGGAGATTGTCACTTTCTGCCCCGGATGCTACCGAGCTATTACCCATGACTACAAGGAAATTCCCGGAATCGCTGAGCTTAAGGCAAAGGTGTATCACACCGCTGAATACATCGATAAGCTCATTCAAGAGGGAAGGCTTAAAATAACAAGAGAACTAAAGATGAGGGTGACCTGGCATGATCCCTGTCATTTGGGTAGGCACTGCGGCATTTATGAAGCGCCACGGAATATCTTAAAGGCTATCCCAGGCGTGGAGGTGGTAGAAATGGAGCGGATAAAGGATCAATCCTGGTGTTGCGGTGGGGGCGGGGGGGCAAGGACTGCCTTCATCGATTTTTCCCAAAAGACGGCAATGAAAAGAATCCAAGAGGCAAAAAAAACAGGTGCCCAAGCTCTCGTTACTCAGTGTCCCTTCTGCGAGCAGAATATGGGCGAGGCACTCACTAAAATGGATGATGGTATAGAACTCTACGACCTCACTGAACTTCTCATAAAGGTCCTTGGAATAGAATGAGGAGAAGGGTTCAAGGGGTCTAGCCAAGTGAAATACCCACACCTGAAACCTTGAATCTTCGAACCCTTGAACCCTAGTGAGTAACAAAAAAATGTAGGAGTATATGATGAGCAGCATTAAGCAGAAAGTCATTCAGAAAAAGTTACCCCGTGAAGTCTATAACGCACTTAAAAATGTGGTGGGGGAGCAATGGATATATGAGCAGCGCTCGGTAGTGGAAACCTACAGCAAGCTCTCCATTGAGGCGAGAAGCTTTGTGAGAAAGCATGAAAAGGACGCCACCGTGCTTCCGGCATGTGTGGTGCTCCCCGCATCAACCAACGAGATTCAGGCCATAGTAAAAATCTGCAACCGCTACCAGATCCCTTTTATTCCCTTTACCAATGGTCAAGTCTTTTGCAACCCTACTAACCCCTCACCTACCCTCATTATTCACCTTTCGAGGATGAACAGCATCCTCCACATTGACACCCAAAACATGTGTGCTACCCTGGAACCCTACGTAGACTATGCCCAGCTCCAGTCTGAAACCATGAAGCGAGGATTGTGGAATGGGGGAAGTCCACTGGCAACCTCTCTTTGTAAACTCGCCTCCCAATTCGCGTTCGCAGGGCTCTGGCAGACTGACTTGAAATATGGACTCTTCAACCGCAACATCGTCAGTGTCACCATGGTACTCCCTGATGGAGATATCCTCACCACTGGTTCGAAATGCATCCCCAAGGCCGGTGATTTTTGGGAGTATGGACCTGGTCCTGACCTTTTGGGGCTTCAGAGGGCAGCCATTGGCACGAGTGGAATCGTCACTGAAATCACAGTGAAACTTCACCCCTGGGTTGGCGATCAATCCTTTCCCGAAATTCCCGCAGGAAGGCCCAGTTTGATCGATGTGCACGACCCCAAATATGATAACCCACCTTCTCCTCCAAAAAATCACAAGCTCTACTGGGTGGAATTTAAGGACTTTGAAACCCAGGTTAAGGCCATGCAGGAGATTGCCCACTCAGGTGTCGCCATTGGCTTGAACGCAACAGGGGTATACTCTGCCTACTACTGCTCCCAGACCCAGGAGATGACTATCGATCGGTGTAAAAAACACTTCTTCCCTGCATGGAATTGTTACGTCATTCTGGCAAATGTCACCTCAGATAAGCAGATTGAATATGAAGAAAAGGTCTTGAAGCAGATCTTGGAAGAGTATGGTGGTATCCTTCTCTCCCCCTTTCATAAGCCAGAGGTACTTGAAGCCCTGAAACCTTGGAACTATGATTGCATCCGTCACACTACCGGTTTCCGGATGAACAGAAAGATGTATGCTAACGCCTGGTTGCCGGTAGGACCTTTTTCCTCTGCCTTCACTACCTCAAGAGAATGGAAAAAGGCACTCGACACCTTTGGGGAACTCGATATCACCGACAGAGGAGGTGCTGATGATACGCCTTTTATTTATGCGCTCCAGCGGGGGCATTTCTGCCTGTTTGAAACCGATAATTACCCTGATCCCACCCTCCCTGATGAGATTAAGAAGGCACAAGCCTATGGAATCTATGGCGCGGCAGTATTTACTAAAAATAATTTAGGACCAATGCTCATGGCTTTTTTAAACGCCGAACCTTTAACCTCCATGTTTCCTGAAATCGGTCCCAATTCGCACCTGTTAATGAGAAAGATAAGAAAAGTATTTGATCCCAACGGAGTTGCCTCCCCCGGCCGCCAGGTCTTTACCGAGGAGGAGTGGCAGCAATTCCCCCAAGAAATCAAAGCATTAATTAATCAGATGAGAAAAATGCAGGATATGGAGCCAGTACTATAGTAGAAATCCAAAATTCTAAACCCTAAACTAAAAACAGCTTAGATATGGGACATACGATTAAAATCAACTTTTATCCCACATCACAGATCTCACATCACACATCATCAAATGTTTTTCGGCTTTAAAAGTATGTTTCTACTTGACACTGTGAGATTCATATTATACATTTCCACTACTTATCAATCAGACCCTTAAATTACCCTAATCTCAATGAGGAGTGAAAACCTTGGCAAAAAAGTTAAAAGTTGTGAAGAGTACCATCTCACACACCTGGGATCATACCAAAGTTGGGTGTGTATTGTTAGAGGAAGGGAAGGCAGAACCCTTTGAACCTGGCCAGAAACCCACACTTGTTCCCGTGTGGGATAAGAACATGTGTGTGCGGTGCGGGCTTTGCTATCTCTTCTGCCCCGACGCTGCAATCAAGAGGGGTGAAGATGGCTACTTTGAAGCTAACCTCAACTATTGCAAAGGATGTAGCATCTGCCACAAGGAGTGCTGGTTTGGTGCCATCAGCATGATGGAGGAGAGATAATGGATAAGTTCGCATTATATGTGCCACAGCTCTTACCCTTCAAGGAACATTTTTTGCCTGAAGCCCATCGTGCCTGTATGGGCTGCGGTGTTGCCTTAGGGGTACGGCAGGTATACAAGGCTTTAGAAGAAAAGAGAGAGTGGATGAAGGGTGCACGCTGGGAAATCCCCTATAAGCAACCCCTCCCGGGGAACCTTACCAAGAGTGAGCAGGAGGGGAAGGAAGGGCTACGCCCGGCACTTCTTCAAATTGATAAGGGTAATCAGACACATCTCTTTCTCTGTTTCGATAATGAAGCAGTTGAAGGAAAATACTCCCCCAAAGTGTTTAAGAAAGCCCACCCTGCTGTAGCGGTGGCTAGAGGGTTTCACTATGTAGCAACGGCCTGCCCCAGTTACCCTTTTGACCTGATTGATAAAGTGAGAAGGGGCATGGAGAGTGAGGGAAACAGTTACCTGCACATCCTTTCTCCCTGTCCCGTGGGGTGGGGATTCGAGAGTGAACTTACCATTAATATCGGCCGTTATGCCGTAGAATGTGCGCTATACCCACTCTATGAAGTTGTTTTAGGAAGCTATCGTCTTACCATTGACCACCCTAAGCTAAGACCTGTAGAGCAGTACCTTAGCATGCAGAAACGTTTCGCCCATTTTAAACAGAAGGAGATTTCAGCGCTACAAGTTGAAGTGGGAAAAATATATGACAAACTAAGAGCAGGAAAGATGTAAGGAGGAAAAGATGGCTCTTTCAAACTGGGATAAAAAGGCTCAGGCAACCTTTGCCAAGATTATGGAGATAATACCTGAACCCTTGAAAGAAACGATGAAGCCAAAGCTCATCGATATGATAGAAAATAAGGCAGCGGGTTCAGCGGTCACCGTTGAGGTAATAGAAAGGCTAGTGAGGGAAGACCTGCCTGAACCCCAGAGAAGTGTAATTATGAACACCTTAGGGCTGTCTGATACTGCACCTAAGAAAGCTGAGGCCAAGGCAGCTGAAACTGTCCAACTCACCTGGGAAGGTGAGAGCGAGAAGATGGTAGAGAAAATTCTGGGTATCATCCCTGAGATGCTCAGAGGCGCAGTGAGACCTAAGCTTTTAGATTTTATAAAAACCAAGGCTGGTCCCTCTGGGGTAGTAACAGACAATTTAGTGGTATCCGCTATTCAAGAGATGAAACCACCAGAGCCCTATATGAGTCAGATTATGAAGGCCCTCTCTGAGGGTACTGGCGTTGATTTAAGTAAAGTAGACGGTATCCTCTCAGCTCACCAGCGAAGGCAGGAAGAACTTCTGCCCATACTTCACAAATTACAGAGAGAATACGGGCATCTGCCCAAAGGAGCACTCGATAAGGTGAGTGGATATCTAAACCTTCCTTTAAGTAGAGTCTACCGGGTTGTCACCTCTTATCAAGCCTTCAGCTTGGAACCAAAAGCGAAACACCTGGTGAAGGTATGTAGTGGAGTCGCCTGCTATCTAAAACAGTCAGACAAACTTTATGAAGAATTAAAATCGTCTGCAGATAACCGTTTCAGCCTTGAAAAAGTCCGGTGTACAGGCTGCTGTGGGCTGGCACCTTCGGTGGTGGTCGACGAAGAGTGTGGTGATAGTACCTGGGCTAAGGAAAAGATTGCACAATTCTAGCGTTACCAAAGAGGAGCTACTATGAAGATTAAAGACGAGGGTGAGCTTAAAAAAATATCTGAGCAGGCCAAGAGCATGCTCGCACCTTCAGAGGTGAGAATACAAATAGGTGCGGCTACCTGTGGGCTGGCAAAGAGAGCTAAAGCATTAAAAGAAGCGATTGCATCAGAAGTGAAAAAGCTAAAGGTAAAGGCCCAGATCGTGGAAGTTGGTTGTAATGGGATGTGCTATCAAGAACCTATCGTGGAGGTGATTCAAAAGGGTAAGCCAAAACTCACCTACGGTGCCATGACTGCTGAAAAAGCTGTCCCTCTGGTGAAGGCAATTAAAGATGGAACCACGATGAGAGAGAACCTACTTTTTAAGACAGAGAGAGAGGAAATACTCACCACCGGTGAAAGCATCGGCTACCTCTCCGATCAGGCTTCAGGATCCCTCCCAGAGATAACTGAGTTTAACAAGTACCCCTTCTACCAAAAACAGAAAAAGGTGGTATTGAGAAACTCAGGACGTATTGATCCCATGAGCATTGAGGAGTACATAGCCTGTGGTGGATATAGGGGCTTAGCCAAAGCATTGCGCATGTCCGCTCAAGAAATCATCAAAGAAGTGACCGATTCCGGCTTACGGGGCAGAGGCGGTGCAGGATTCCCTACGGGAGCCAAATGGAAGGCCTGTCAGGAAGCAAAAGGAGAAACTAAATACATCGTTGCCAATGGAAGCGAAGGAGATCCCGACATCGGGATGCACCGGAGTATGCTGGAGGGAGATCCCCACAGTGTGCTTGAGGGCATGATTATCGCAGCTTACGCGGTGGGAGCGTCAAAAGGATACCTCTATGTGAGTAACAATTATCCCCTTGCCTTTATGCGCAGCAAAGAAGCGGTGCGCCAAGCAAAGGAGTACGGACTCCTAGGTGAAACTATTTTAGGAAGTGGTTTTAATTTCGAGGTGGAAGTCGATGAGGGAGGAGGTGCGTATGTGTGTGGAGAAGAAACCGCACTCATCTCTTCACTTGAAGGCAACTACGGCGAACCGAAACCTCGTCCCCCCTTCCCCGCCCAAAAGGGTTTGTGGGGAAAACCAACGGTAGTAAATAATATTGAAACCTTGGCTAACATCCCCGTAATCATCGCCAAGGGTGGAAGCTGGTTCAGCAGCATCGGTATCAAGGGAAATACCGGCACCAAGGTAATCTCTCTGAGTGGCAGTATCACCCACCCCTGTCTCATTGAAGTACCGCTCGGTATGAAAATAAAAGAAATCATTGAGATAGGTGGTGGCGTGCCTGAAGGAAAGAAGTGCAAGGCACTCGCCACCGGTGGTCCTTCTGGTGGGGTACTACCAGCACAGTCAACCTCATTACCATTAAGCTATGATGAACTGAGCAGAGCTGGTTCCCTTCTTGGTTCGGGTATTACGGTGATAGACGAAGACACCAACATGGTTGACCTCGCGCACTACTTTCTTTCCTTTTTTAAAGAGGAAACGTGCGGGAAGTGCACTACCTGCCGGGAAGGAGTTAAGAAAATGTATGAAATCCTCTATGAGATCTGTCAAGGACATGGAGAGGATGGAGATCTCGCTCTTTTAGAGAGGATGTCACAACCGATGAGTGACGGATCCCTCTGCGCACTAGGGAAGACTGTTCCTCGTGTGGTCACTTCAACCATTAAACACTTTAAAAAAGATTACGAAGCCTATATCAAGGGGAAAAAGTAGCATCGGAAGATGAGAAGCTCATCTAATCGCAGGAGGTAAAAGCACACAATGATCACACTCACCATCAATGGAAAACAGGTTAATGCTCAAGAGGGGAAAACCATTTTGGAGGTTGCCCGGGATAATGGTATTTACATTCCCAGTCTCTGCTATAATGAAGCACTGGCACCCGCGGGCAACTGCAGACTCTGTACAGTAGAGGTAACCATAGGAAACCGTACTACCTTGGAGACCTCATGCAACTACCCCATTCTGGAGGGAATGGTGGTTAAAACCGATTCTCAAAGGGTAAGCGCAGTACGACAACTGGTGATGGAACTTCTCCTCGCCCGCTGTCCCAATCCCAAGAAGGTAAAAGAGGTGGCGGAAGAGGTAGGGGTAGAGGCTCCTCCCCTGCGCTTCAGCTTAGAGAATGAATACTGTATCCTCTGTGGATTGTGTGTGAGAACTTGTACAGAGGTGGTGCAGGCTTATGCCCTTGATTTTGAGGGAAGTGGAGTCAATAAAAGGGTCACAGTACCCTTCAATGAAGCTTCGCAAGACTGCATTGGCTGTGGAAGCTGCGTGTTTATATGTCCCACGCAAGTCATCAAGATGCGAGAGATTGAAAATGCCAAGGTTATCTATCCTGAGGGAGAAGACAACCTCGGTCCACAGCGGATGATGCAAAGTTGGAAGACGGAGCTAAACCTCACCAAGTGTAAAGAATGCGGCAATCCAATCGCACCAGAGAAACAGCTCACCTGGCTTAGGGAAAAGATGCTCTTACCTTTGGATTTTTTCACCTACTGCCAGACCTGCCGTACCTATCCCCACATTGACGAAGAAAAGTGTCTCGGTTGTGGTGGTTGTGCTGATAATTGTCCTTGTGGTGCATTAGAGTTAAAGGAAGAAGACGACGAGATAAAAGCCAACTGCTATACTGTTAACTGCACTGGTTGCCGAATTTGCGTGGACATCTGTCCTAGAGATGCAATAAGTTAGTAACGCGAGCGATGTGAAAGCGTGCATTTTTAATAACCCGAAACTCGCGACCCACAACTCGCAACATTCATTTTACATCATATCTCACTCGGTACTCACCACTTTTCATTAACCTCTCCTCAATTACCCACAACGCTCATCCTATATTTCATATCGCATAACCGGCACCATTTTATTTTTTCCCTTTTCTTCTCACCGGATTTTCTTGTAAGTATCGCTCTAGTTGTTTCAATGTCCTTATTTCCCTCACCGCACTTCGATAATGGTATTCACACTCTAACACATTGTGCTTTCGACAGATTGCAGGACGCTCATCATAGACTTTACAGCGACCATTACCTGCGAGGTGTTTACATCGATTCCCCACTTTCAAATACCATCCCTTTTCCTGAATAAAAATAGCCACCTTGTGGTGGCTGAGATACCAGCGGATATTTTCCAGATCACCTCTGGTGGTGGGTCTATCAATCTCTAGTGCAAAATATTTACAACAGAGCGCACCACAGGTTTTACAGAGCTTATTCACTATTTCTCCTGAAAAGAGCTCTTCCTTAGAGGAACACTGCGTTTAAGGAGCGCTAACCTTGAGGATGCCTCAAGGTTAGCGCTCCTTAAAGCCAAAAGGTTGCTCACTACTTAGTGCGTGGCATATCTCAGTGTGATAGTCAAAGGGGTTTTGCACATCTAATCGCACTTCTCCTTTAAACCCCTCATCTCTCAACTGTATAAACTGAGTTCTGCGTGATCTTTCAACTATTTCGCTTAAGCGTTCTTTAAAAATATTACCCAGCACCTTCGGATGGAATTCACACGGCTTCACTTCCCCCCAAGGATTAATGGAATATCTTCCCTTGCAGAATAGATCAATACCCGCTAAGTCTTTTTCAGTAATTTTATAGAGATCTGTCACTAAAAAGGCTTCCCGATTGACTCCCAGGTCCCCCAGTTTCTTATAGACCTCTTCACTCTCTTCCCTGGTAAGCAAAATGTCCCAGTTGTTTTTAGCTCTCCCCACAGGAATTAATGCATTAAAATGAAGCAGCGCCCGGTATTGTCCAGCTAATTCAATAATTGCATCAATCTGTGGAACCACGCCCTTCCAGAGAGTAACGATAATTTCCTTAGGTAATTCCTTGGTAAGCTCAAGTGAGTGGAGGAGTTTTTGATAAGCGCCTGGTTTCCCTCGATAACGATCATGAACTTCACCAATGCCATCAACTCCGAACACCAACACCATGTTCCCTCGTAATTTCTTGATCTGCTCCTTGCCCAGAAAGTAACCGGAGGTGGTGATAAACACTACAAAATCTTTAGCGTAGTGAGTCAATTCAAAGAGATTAGGATGAAGAAATGGTTCACCGCCTGAGAACACAATGCAGTCAAAGTAATCATGGGCTTCATCAATCAATTCCATTACCTTCTTCTTAGGCAGTTCCCCCTTCTTCGGGAAGGCCCCATAACAGTGCTGACAGTGGTAAGTGCACTTACCCGTTATTTCAAGCTCTAAGAATCTCGCATTCATAGAAGTAAACATGGTAAATAAAAAGTACCAAACTTCAAATCCCTCAATACCTGAATCCCTAATTCCTTAATTGTTTCTACTCATGACTGACTCGAAACACGCAACCCGTATTACTTTAACACCCCTGCCTTCTCCAATTCACCCCAGAGAAAACTGAGCCCAAGATCTTGCAATTTTTCTTTTGTCTGAAAACCACTTTCCACATCCCATCCTCTCAACTGATAGTACTCATCTTTCATTTGCTCAAATTCTTGCCTATCCACGGTCTTCCCCTTGCGGGAGAAGATCTCACCTCCTGTCCCCGGCAACTCCAGATCAGGATTAAACATACCAAACACACCTTCAGAGGTTTCTACCGGCTCAGTAAAATTAAACTCGCCCAGTGTGTCATCCTTCCTGCCCCCTCTTCCCTCCCGCATCATGATAGCCCTCTGAAGATTAACCGAGCGCTCACCTAATTTGTAATAGTCATTCTCACTTAATTCTCTTCCGGTCACTGCGTGATATAGTTGCGCTTCCAGGGTAGGATCCCCCAGGTGATCTTCTGTTTGATCGGTATCGAGTATGGGGAAATAGCGGTCGCACGCGATTAAACTTTCTTTAGCATGCTGACGATTCTGGATTATAAAGGCTGCCTTTGCCTTCCCCTCATAGGTTGAGAAATCAACCGCCTTTTCTCCTCCCCAGGAACGCTTTGCAATTCTCCTTAAATCATCGGTAGTGATAGGCGACATTGCACCGGAGGTAGTATACCAGAGTGCCCACTTGAGCAGCAGGAAGTTAACCTCATGGAGTTGAATAATGGGATTCTTTGCTTCTGTTGCATAAAACAGAGAGGTAATCAGAAACACTCTGGCGCCGTAGGCATCATTTACATACCCAGAGCGGGTTACACGAGCCAAACCTAATTCCTCCATAGCCTTGCCCCTGGCAATTGAGGCTCTCCTAGTGCCTTCAGCAAGCAGTTCACCAAAACCCCTTCTCTTAACTATCTGGTCAACCAGTGACTCAAAAAACTCAAGGCTTCCGATCTTAGAAAGGGGAAGGGCGGTTTCCCCTTCACTCAACACCCCCTTTTTAAAACAGTCATAGAGCCAGTGAATGATATTACTCACTTCTCCGGTACAGAGTCCCATGCGGTCACACAGTGAGGTTGCCAGAAAGGGAATCTCTGTTGACTTTCCGTGATAGAGCAGGTCCCAAGGCATATAAACAAACGCTGAGGCACAGGTCTTTCTAATCTCTACCAACCCCGAGGTGTGTTTGAAGCTCGCCCTCATGCATCCCGCCGGACAGGCGTAACAGGGGGTTGCTTTAATCTTTTCTATCCCCTCAATCATAGGTTCGGTCATGTAGACACTCTCGTGGAGCCCCTTACGTAAAAAGCGTGCCCTCCTATTCACCTCGCTGAGTTTTTCAGGGTGAGCTACGGGAACCTTCTTACTCCCTCTCACCACTACTGCTTTAAGGTTTTTTGATCCCATCACTGCGCCAATCCCATTGGAGAGGGCGCCACCCTGATCAGTAACCGCAATGGCAAAGCGCACCAGGTTTTCTCCAGCAGGTCCGATACATACTACCCGTGCGGTGCTGCCATGGGCTTCTCGTAATTTTTTCATGGTCTCTTCAGTGGTAAGTCCCCAGAGACCACATGCATCTTTGATCTCCACATGCTCATCCTCAATCAAAAGGTATGAGGGTGTTATAGCCTTTCCCCTGATGATGAGTCCATCGTAGCCTGCATGTTTGAGTGCAGCTCCCACAAATCCCCCGGCATTCCCAAAACCGTACTGATCGGGATAGGAGTGGGGAGACTTTGCACCAATTACCCAGCGAGAACAGGCAGTTGCAGTCGTGCCGGCGAGAGGGCCCGGTACAATCATCAACACATTTTCCGGGTCAAAAGCTCCGCAGGTTCTGGCAACCTCATCCCAGTAAATGCGCGATGCAAGCATCCTTCCCCCAATAAAGTCCTCGGTATAGTCACTGCTCTTAGTGGTATTTGCCCTTCCAGAGGGAAGTTCTACTCTCAGCAATCTTCCTGTCCATCCATAGGTCTTTTCCATAACAACACCCCTTTAAAATTAATTTTTAAACTCCAATTCCCAAATTCCAAGATCCTAAATAAATCCTACTGACTTAAATTAAAATGACTACAAAGCTCATCGTGTTAGTTTGATTATTTGAATTTTGCTTAATGTCCCTTCTTAGTTGTAAAAATTACCTCAAAGTGTTTATTTATCAAAAAGTACTATGCAGTCTTAAAAATTTGGTGAATTCACAATGTAATAGGCTTTAATAGCATGAATTACAATTAATTGGGGTCAATAAGGAATTTTGAGATTGTTTGAGATTTGATGCTTAGAATTTGGGACTTATAAATTACAGTCTTCCTCCTCCCGATATTTCAATAATCTGCCCGGTGATAAAAGATGATTCATCTGAAGCAAGGAAAAGGGCACAGTTAGCCACATCGATGGGCTGTCCTACCCTGCCTAAAGGGTAGCGTGAGGCTACGTCCTCCTTAAGCGCCTCCCACATCTCCGGCCCTATGGTGTTTTTAATAATATCTACTTCAATAAGCGCAGGTGCAAGCGCATTCACAGTGATAGTAAACATCCCCAGGGCCATTGCTAAACTTCTGGTAAATGCGAATACCCCTCCCTTGGAAGCGGAGTAGGTAAACTGCATGGGGCTTCCCCGATACACCAGAGAACTCATGTTGACGATCTTCCCATACTGCTGCTCCATCATAATTTTAGCCGCTTCCCGACAACAAAGGATACAGGATTTCAAGTTCACATCAATATTATAGCTCATCTTCTCATAGCTGATTTCGTCTACCCCCGCCTGATTCTCAAAATCCCCTCCCGCGATATTTGCTAGAATATCAAGACGCCCATACTCCTTCTTCACTTGAGAAAAGAGCGCAACAATCTCATTTTCCTTCGTAACATCTGCCGGTATGATACCCCCTCTCCCCCCTTTGTTCACTATCTCTTTTAAAATCTTCTTACAGTTTTCTTCGCTGATATCACTTAAAATGACGGTAGCACCCTCCTCTGCAAATCGCTTAACAATAGCACTGCCTATACCCCCCGATGCTCCTGTAACCAGCGCAATTTTATCTTTGAGTCGCATGTCTTAAACCTCCTTTTAAATTTATGCTTGTACGCTTGCAAGCCTGCACGCAAAATTAAAAGCCCATCCATCTAATAACCTCTTTCACTGGTACTCGCTTTCGAGCAATGGTGTTGAAGGGAGAATCTTTTACCGGGTAACCGAGTGCAACTCCATCCACGATCTCCTTTTCCCCGGGAAGCTCTAAAAATGCTTTGATCTCATCTTGACACGCTGCAACAGAGCTTAGCCAACAGGTACCAAGCCCCTTGGCATAGGCAGCGAGTAAAAATTTTGGAGGGCAGCCACCGTTGAGTGACGATAGAGGTTGTGCTCTGCCTTGTAGGTAATAAAAAAAACCGCAACCGGTGCTCCATAAAAGGTCAAATTTTTTTGAAAAAGGTTTTTTGAATCTATACCTGCTCTTTTTGCCGCAGTAAATAGTTGCTCAAACGTTTCATTCTTGCGTTCCTCACACGCTTTGGGGATACCATGATAGGGGTCCATTTCTCTCATGCGTTGGGGAAAAGTTTCTACAATAATCTCAGAAATGCTCTTCAGTCTCTCACCTGTAACCACTATAAACTCCCAGGGCTGCTGATTGGTAGGATTGGGAGCCCAAGTGGCGGATTCTAGACATTCCTGAATAACCTTCTTAGAAGGGACCTTCTTTTGAAATACCCTAACACTTCTTCTCGATTTAATTCCCTTTAATAAATCCATTTGATACACTCCTCTCAAAGTGGTTATTCTTTAAAAATGCTGTTTTTTAATGCAAAGAAACCACGTACCTGAATCCTTCCCCTTGAATCCTGAAATCCTAATGAAGGTAATAGTAAAATGGCATTATAACAGAAGATTTCAATCTGACAAGGGAAGAAAACATTCAGGCAGATAAATTAAGTGAAGAGTACCAGTATACGTTATCCACTTCTATAAAACAAACTGCCTAGAGCGGTGTTTTCAGCTTGTGGGTAAGATTAAAGAGGAAGTTCTGATTGATACAATGCTTGGGGATTCAAATATGACGGTTTTAGGAAGGAATTTGAGGTTAAAATCTGTGAAATAAAAATCAACTGAGAAAGGATAGTTTAACGCAGGCTAAGGCAAAATCAAAAGGAGCGGTGATATTACCAATGCATATTCCTCAGCACCATATCACCACTCTTCTGAATATGGGAGGTAGGAGGGGCAGACCCATATTCACAAAAGAAAGCTTAAGAAATTTAGATCTAGATACTAAAAAAAGAATTTAGACCAGATTGTGAAATTGTTTCAGGAATCTGATATGAGATTTGGTTTATCACAGCTTGGTCTGACACAGCAGATTTTTCTTTATTAAATTTAGCATAAAAAATGAAAGTTGAGCAAAGAGCACATAGTAATAAAATAATGATGTATACTTTTTTCATTATCCGACCTCCCCACCCTTAAAAAGGTTATTTTTATCAAGGGGAGCGGGAAATAACATCCACTCCCCTATAAGATGGATTTGAAAAAATGAAAAAGCTATCAAATTTACATCATCACTACAGCAAAAATCTTGCCAGACTTTATTTGTTCGATTTTACAATACATTTTTAAAAAAATTTTTTAAAATTAATGTCAAAATGGCACAGACTGTATCAAAAAAAGCTCTTATTTATACTCACGATTAAAACAATCTTTATTACGATTACTAGAGTTTAGAGTCTGCTGAACAAAAAAAATGAAAAAAAGCTCATTTAATTCTTGACAAACTTGAAATTTTGCGCGCTTCGCGCGGCTTCTAAGAAAAAATTTTTTAACTTTTCTTAGGAGGCGC
>Ga0315285_10000978_pt1 | contig 29710 bp, 25 predicted proteins | sample YL17G09_36_MG_FD_203698 | JGI IMG/M metagenome (GOLD analysis project Ga0315285, IMG submission 203698) | Sediment microbial communities from Yellowstone Lake, YNP, Wyoming, USA - YL17G09_36 | ecosystem: Environmental > Aquatic > Freshwater > Lake > Sediment | place: USA: Wyoming | collected...
TTAGTAATAATCTGACAAGGATTACACGGATAAGCACGGATAAAAAATTGACTCTAATTGGGGTTTGAATTCTAGATATGAATTGAAAGGCTGGTAGAGCGCCTTTCAGAGAGCAGAAAGCCCACACCCTGACCCCCTCACCCCAACCCTCTCCCGCGGAGGGGAGAGGGGAATTATATCAATTGTCCCCTCCCTTGATGGGAGGGGATTCACCCCGTTAGAGAAGAAGCAGTATTTATGGCGATGAGATGTTTCCAAAATAATGAATTATCTAACGGGGTAAAGGGGAGGGTGGGGGGAAAGCGAAAGGCCAATAGCGATGGTTCCCGGCCGGGGGATTTTAAATTGGCTTTCTTACGGGTAAGGAAGGGAGTAAAATAAAAGAAAGGATCTGATTTGAGTAAAATCTCGCAAATTCAGGCGTTGGTTCAAAGCGGTTTGTATTATTTAACCGAGCATGCTGACGAGGAAGCGATGGCGGATGGATTTGATATTTTTGACCTGGAAAACGCGATTTTAAACGGCCAGATTCGGAGAAGCTGGCCGGAGGAAGGAAAACATGAAATTGTCGGTGACTCCTTGGATGGCAGGCCGATCGGGATTGTCTGCCGGATAACCAAAAGCATGAAGGTGCGGATTATTACCGTTTACGAAGATGAAATTAAACAATAAAGGAGGGGGCAAAATGGGATTTTGGGAGGATGAACGGTGCGAGTACTGTCAGGGCGTTATCATTGATAAAATGATCGACTCACCTCGAAAGATCGGAAATCGTTACGTATTGATAAAAAATATTCCAGCCGGAGTGTGTAAGAAATGCGGCACCAAGTACTATACCGCTAATGTTCTCAAGACAATCGAAGGAAGTATCCGGCGGCGCAAGGCCGAAAAAGAAATTCCCATGGCGGTATATTCGCTTTGAGGATGTTTTTGAATCATGGGGCTAAAACCGGTGCAGACTGAGCTGACTTAATTCCCGCCGGGAAAAATTGGGAAATAAATATCCATTTTGCCCCATTCATGGGGCATTTGTTTTTTGCATCTACGCGCGAAGCGGGACCGTGTTTCGGATCAGGTTCCAGAATATCGATGAGGACATTCGAATCTAAAGCAGTGATCATGATTTACCCCGGAGAGACCGGATGATGTCGTCGGTCTTCCGGTGGGAACCAAATCGCCCGTAGGCGCGGTCAAGGATATTTTTAACTTCGGTTTTCTCGGCAACCAGGCGGTTGGATTCCTCCCGGAAATCAAGCACCGTTCCCGGGAGGATTTGTAATATTTAACTTGTAATTCCCCGTGGTCTGGCTACGGGGTTACCTTATTTCTGTCATTCCGCACTTGATGCGGAATCTAGTATTTTTTGTACCTGGATTCCTGCTTCCGCAGGAATGACAAAAGACAACATAAGAATCTTTTTGACTTAGATACCCCGAGGTCTTGCCACGGGGAGCTTCGTTAATGAGAAAATCTTTTCACGTCTGGTTCTTTTAGATTAGGTATTGACAATAGTTATACCAATATTAATAATATTGGTAATATTAATGGTAGGGGCGGGGGTTGTCCCTGCCCGGGAGACGGAACGAGACCTTATGCCCAGCGTAAAAACCGCTATTTCGATTGAAGAGCCGCTATACCGGGAACTGGATAACTTGGCCAAAGAGATGAAAATATCTCGAAGCCGAATTTTTTCACGCGCGGCCCAGGAGTATATCCAACACTGTAAAAGTCGGAAGCTGCTCAATGACCTAAATGAAGCCTACGGCGATCTCCCGGACGCGGAGGAAGAAACACTGAAAGCCAGGATGCGTTCCCGGCACCGGAAACTGGTAAAAAATCAATGGTGATAAAACAGGGTGACGTATTCTGGGTCAACCTGGGCGAGCCATCCGGGTCGGGACCGGGCTATCGCCACCCGCATGTGGTCGTTCAAAATGATGTTTTCAATCAAAGCCGGATTAGCACCACGGTTGTATGCGCCTTGACTTCAAATCTACGACGGGGTCGGGCGCCCGGCAATATTCTTCTGGAAAAGGGGGAAGCCAACCTGGCGAAACCGAGCGTGGTGAATATCTCTCAAATTTTCACCGTTGATAAAAACGATCTGGTTGAAAAAATCGGTTCGTTATCGCGCCAGCGAATAGCAGAAATCATTGAAGGGATTCAATTGCTGATAACACCCCGCGCTCTTCAGGAGTAAACGCTGGGTTGATACTTCGACGGCGCCCAAACCCTGCCCTTTAGGGCGGGGAAAAAGGTGCCGCTCAGTATCGACCCTGAGCGTAGTCGAAGGGTTGATTAGAGAACGGATTTTCCCGTTGATAGGTCGGTAGGATATGTCGAATAAAAGCTCGATGAATTGAACGACTACGGGACGAGACTACTCCGCCGGGTAATTTGAAATCGGAGTGGCTGGTTTATATCCGGGATCGGTTTCCTTCCGGAGATCGAAACCGACATAGGTGTTGGTCAACCCGGGGGTTGGGCCCATGGCGGCCCAGAAGCGGAGGTCCTGGGGCAGAAAAACCACCGAATACATGTTGCTGTTGTTGCCCAAAGTGCGGCCATTCTCCGCCAGGATGGGGAGGGTGGTCTGGGTTTTGAGATCATAGGTGTCCCTGAGCATGGCCACGGCCTTATCCGGATTAAGCTGACCGTAATTGAGATTGAGGAGATCGCCCAGGCGCTGGTAGCGCCAGGAGGAGCCGGCCACCGCCGCCGCTTCGTAGGTTTGCATCACGGGATCCTGATAATTGTTGGTTTCCCAGATTATTCCGTTTTCCGGACGGCGGAGGGCGTAATGGAGGGTGGAGAATTCAAAAACCGAAGCATTGACGTCGCCGGCGCTGGCGAGAACGACATTGCCGCCGGTGGAACGGGGCAGGTTGATCAGGATTTGCTCGGCCTCGGCAAGGTTTTTGGCTTCCTCCATTACCCGGCGAAGCCCGAAGAGAATATCCACCCCATCCAGGGAGAGCTCGGTGGAAAGGTCCACGTGGATCGCCGCCATCACTCCATAGGAGTTCATTCCCGTTAAAACCCCCACGATGCCCGGATAGCCGAAGGAAACAAAGGCGGTTTTCCCCTTGGGTTCGTAAATCAACACGACGGGATATTTCTGGGAGAAACTCATCGCGGACCAGTCCAGGTTTCTGCCCACCAGCAGGCGGCCGTCGGCGGTAGCTTCCCCGAAGGCGGCGAAGCTTGAACAACCGACGAGCCCGAACAGATTGCCGAAGTTGTAGAGAATATACAGGGGGGAATTCAAAAGCAGGAGATCCTCATACCCGATGGCCCCTTCCGAACCATCGGTGATTCCCTGGATTTCCTCCAGGATATCCGGGCCGACATACCCTTCGATCTTGGCGATAATTCCCTCCTGGCGGAGATAATTTTGGAAAAGATCCGGGGCGATCTGCTGGATATAGGTTTTGACCTCGGGCAGCATCTCCTTGAGCAATCGGCCGTGGGCGAGTCCCATCTCCCGGGGACTGCCCTTTAGATGCAGCACGTAAAGGCCGTCGCGTATCTCCAGCTTGCTTGAATTCGAGCTCCCGCAAGCCAGAAGAAAAATTCCGAGGGAGAGGGCAAAACCAAATCGGCGAATAATCCGAAAGGCCATGCTCAGGAAAGAAGGTAGTAAAGATACCCCGGGGTCATTTTCAAGCCTAATCCAAAATAATTTGCTGGGGGCCGGTGATAATGCTCGACCGGTTCCATAGCCAGGGCCCGGGCCGGGCAGACCGAGGCGCAGACCCCGCAGCCGATACAGCGTTCCCGACGGAAAGCCCAGCCTTTTTCCGAGAGGAAATGGCTCCCCATCGGGCATTTGCTCTGGCAGAGACCGCATTTCAGGCATTTGCTTTCATCCCGCTTGGGGATGAAATGGGGCGGGGCGATCAGGCCGGGGGTATTGAACTGGGAGATGGTCCGGAGGATCACGCAGCAACAGCCACAGCAGGAACAACTGATATTGGGTTCCCGGAATTCCACGTTCATTGACATCGTCGCCAACCCGGCGGCATTGGCTTTAAGCTTGGATTCCAGGGCCTCGGAACGATCCACCCGGCGCATGATGTTCCGGGAGATCAAAAAATCCGCCAGCGACCCGGTGGCCAGGCAGGTGTCTCGGGGAAGTCCGCAATCATGGCCCGAAAAAGCCTTGGCCTGGCGGCATTGGCAGGTCCCCAAACCGAAGCTTTTATTTTCTTCCATCATTTGGGTTAAGCGGTCGGTGGAAAGAGCCGTCGGGATCGCGTTTATGGTTTCTTGCACCGGGATGTAGCGGGTGGCGGGGATGCGCTTTTTCAGAACGTCCTTGATGTAACCGGTTTCATAAACCGCTTCGAAAAGCTGTCCGTACCGGCGGTGCCAGTCATCATTTTTCCCTTCCATCATCACGAGTTCCATGGTTCCGGGTACCAGGGGCATCAGTCCGTATTTCCTGGGTTTGCCCGGTTCACCAAAGGCCAAGATGGCGCGTTTTTCATCCGCGATCCGGGACAGGATGATTTCCACCTCATTTTCCGGGCGCTTGATTTTGGGGGAGATCGCGCGGGCCGTCCGCCCGTAAATCAGGGGTAGATGCTGGACGACCTCGGCTTCTTCCGGCGTATATAAATGAACGACGAAGGCCAGGAGTTCCTTAGAAGGGGGAGGTCCGAGGATGAAAGCCTGGGAATAAAATTCGACGATTTTGAGCTGGGCGGGCGTGACCCCCGGGTTGGCCCGGGACAGACCGCGGATTTCTTTCGATTCGCAGGCGGAGAAAAGCGCCGGAGAGGAAGCCGCGATCAAGGAGACTTTCAGGAAATCCCGGCGATCCAGTTTTTTCTGGTAAGGGGGCATAAATAAATTATGTAAGGATTAGCCCAGTCCGGTCAAGGACAGCGATTGCTTGTAATCCTTAACTTCCGAATGTCAAAGCCCAAAATCCAAAGTTCAAATGAAGCTCAAAATTCAAAGGCCAAATGATTACTAATAATCAAATTCCAAATTTCAAATTAGAAACTCGAAATAATTCTTATTCTCATTCGTTGGTTTATATTTGAACTTTGATTTTTGATATTTGGATTTATTAGATATCCAAAATCACCCGGGCGACAAAACCCTTCGGGCCGGGTTGGATCGAGACCTGGTGATGAGTGACCGCTTTGATTCCGGTTTTAATGGGATGGCGGGAGGGGTCAAGGATTTCTCCCCGACCCCGGGCGACTACCAGTTTCGGGCTGAGTTTAAGAATCACGATATGGCGAAGCAGCATCTGCTCGGTATCAAACCGGTAGAGGATTTCCGAAAGGTAATTGACCAGCAGATCTTCCCAATCGTGGCCTTCCGCCTGAATGTCCCACGACTTGCGGCCCCGGATATTTTTAATCTCGGTCAGGACCGAAAAGAGGGCGATCCCGGCATGGGCGAAGATCTCGGATTCATCTTTCCCGAATATTTCCAGTCCCAGGTCGGCGGTATGGGAAAAGGTCCGATATCTTCTTTTAACCATGGTTCTTCAGGCAAATCCCAATGACCAAGCACCAATGACCAAATTCCAAACCAGAAACCCGAAACCCGAAACAATTTCTTGATTAAAGTTTAGGCCAGTAGCGGCGGAACAATTCCCGTGCGGCTTTCGCCACGTCGGGAAGCTCAACCCCTTTAATCTGCGAATCGATTTCCGGCAGTTTTCCGGATAGAACCCTGAGCACTTCGAGATTTCCCTGGGCTAAGCCGGTCAGGTTATATCCTCCCTCGAGGGTAAGGACGAGCCGCCCCTGACAGAGCTCCCCGGCCAGCCGGCGGAGTGAGGCGGCCAGAAGCCCAAATCCTTTGGCCGTAACCAGCATTCCCCCCAGCGGGTCTTCGCAATAAATATCGAAGCCGGCGGAAACCAGGATGATTTCCGGACGGAAGGCCTCGGCGATCGGCCGGAAGATCTTTTCAAAGGTGACCAGATATTCCTTGTCGCCATTCCGAATGGGAAAGGGAATATTGATGGTATAACCTTCGCCCTTGCCGGTGCCGACCTCGCGGAAGTGCCCACTCCCGGGATAGTAAGGGTACTGATGGGTGGACATGAAAAGAACCGAGGGATCGTCATAAAATGAATGCTGGGTACCGTTGCCGTGATGCAGATCCCAGTCCACGATCAGAACCTTTCCAACCTTGTGTTTTTTCTGCAGGTAGCGGGCGGCGATGGCGATATTGTTAAAAATGCAGAATCCCATGGCGCGGTCGCTCTCGGCGTGGTGCCCCGGCGGGCGGACGAAAGCGAAGGCATTATCAAGCTTCCCGGTGACCACCGCTTCCGCGCAGGTCATCAGACCCCCGGCGGCCAGGAGCGCGGCGGAATAAGTGACCGGGCAGGCGGTGGTGTCCGGGTCGAGATAAACCGTTTTGCCGGAAGTGGCGGCGATGTTCTGGATGTAATTGCGATCATGGATATAGGCGATCTCATCGGTAGTGGCCGGACGGGGCTCCAGCTTGATCAGCTCTTCGTAAAGCCTGTTCCCAAAAAGCATTTCCTCGATCGCCTGCAGCCGGGCCGGGCTTTCCGGATGACCCAGGCCCATCTGGTGCTCGTAGTAAAGAGGGTGCAGGACATAACCGGTCTTCAGCATCGTTCCTCCTTATTCCAAATCTGACCAATCGACTACCAATATAAAATAATTAAGCCGGCGAGACAAATGCCGGACGGGTGACACGGGAATAAAAAAAGGCCCGCCCCAAAGGAGCGAGCCCCGGAAAAGCATCCACGATATCCCGGATTGGAACCGGGTCAGGTTTGAGATTCTTTACTCGGTCTCTACCTCGGCCAGGCCGTCGGTGACGACCTTAGCTCCGTCCTGATTCTTGGCTTCCAGCCCGAGGACGGTGATTTTGCCTTTCTTCTCTTTGATCCATCCCTCGGTGGTAATGATTTCCCCGGGAAGGACGGCCTTGCTGAAGCGGCATTTCAGCCGTTTGAGTTTCAGGGGGTTGCCGCCGCATATCTCATCCACGACGGCTTTCTGAACGAAGGCCATGGTGCAGAGTCCCTGGAGGATGATCCCCGGAAGACCCACGTTTTTGGCGAACTCGGGATCGACATGGATGGTATTGTGGTCGCCGGAACCTTCCGCGTAGCGGTAGCTCTGGTCCTTGGTCACATACATTTTATTGGTCAGAACGATCTGACCCCGGGTCTCTTCCTGCTTGGGTTCTTCCTTCTTGACCCCCGCGTCCTTCTTGCTGCCCCGGATGAAGAACTGGGCCTGGCCGGAAACGACCAGGTCATTGGTCTTGGTATCGCGGGATTCAAAACCGATGGTGAGGAGGTCGCCGCTGGCCTTTTCCTCTATCCCGGCGATATGAGAAGCGGTGGCGATTTCCTCTCCGCCCCGGATGGGCTTGTGGAAGGTGAAATCCTGGCTTCCGTGCACCAGGCGGGCGAAATTCACGCCCAGCTCCGGATCAAAGCAGGGACTAATAAAACTCGGACCGGTAAAGACCACCGCGAACATGGGCGGGCAGATAGCTCCTCCCTCGCATTTTTCGGTTAGGTACCAGGTATCGTAGTCGTTGGAACCCATGGCATACTTCTTGGCCTGCTCCCGGTCAACCGTCATGGGGATGGGATCGAACTTTTTCCCTAAAAGCGCCTTGTTCAGTGCCATAACATCCTCCTTGTGGTTAGAAATTTAAACTCCTCAAAAAATCACTTTTAAATTCATAGGGGCGATAATTAACATAGTCATTTAGTGGTTGTCAATCAATCCCCATTTACCTTACCCTCTCCCTCGGCTTGCCCCGTCAAGGGCGGGGATGGGAGAGGGAAGGGCCTCCGGCTCCGCTTCCAGCCCGTAGGACTTACAGGCCGGAGGGTAGGAGCCTACGGCTCGGAGAGGAGAGGGTGAAAATAATAAAACGCATTCCATAAATACCAGGTTCGGGGCTATGCTGGGTACGATGAGGGTAAGCGACCCTGACATTCTTTTCATCAACCCCAACCAACTCCGGCCGCCGGTCGCGCCCCTGGCCCTGGAGTATCTGGGGACATTCCTGCGAAAAAAAGGTTACCGGACATTACTCTGGGATTTTTGCCGGAATCCCCGGTTACTTTCTGATCTGAAAGAAAATTTGGTTAAGGTCAGACCCGGTTTGATCGGGATTACCTTCCGCAACCTGGATGACGCTTATCTTTTCAGCGGGCGGGGGTTTGTGCCCGAGCTGAAAAACCTGGTCAAGGAAATCAAAAAATCCAGCGGGGCTCCAGTGGTGATCGGAGGAACGGGTTTTTCCCTGGCCCCGCGGGAAATCCTCAGAATTACCGGGGCGGACTTCGGGATCTGGGGGGAAGGAGAAGCCGCCCTGCCTGAATTGCTCGAGGTAGTTCGGTTGTTAGGTTGCTCGGTGGTTGGAAAAAGATCAGAGGTTGCTGGGTTGTTAGGTGGTCAGGTGGTTAGTAGGGAAAACATTCCAGCCACCCAACAACCCAACCACCTAGCCACCTTGTTTTCCGGGATCCCCGGCCTGGTCTGGCGGGAGGGGAAGGAAATCCGACAAAATCCGCCGGGTTATATTGAAGACCTCGATTACCTGGCCCTGGAGAACCGGGGTTTCATTGACAACCATTTTTATTTCAACCGGGGGGGGATGGGCGGCTTTGAATCCAAACGCGGTTGCGACCGGTCCTGTATTTACTGCGCGGACCCGGTGGCCAAGGGCCGGAGGATGCGCCTGCGCTCGCCCGAATCCGTGGCGGAGGAAGTGCAAAGGTTGCTGACTCTGGGGGTGACGTATTTTCACACCTGCGACAGCGAGTTCAACCATCCCCGGGAACATGCCCGGGCGATCTGCCGGGAATTCATCCGGCGAGGATTGGGGCGGAAAATCCGCTGGTACGCTTACTGCACCCCGGCCGGATTCGACCGGGAATTCGCCCGGGTCATGAAAGCGGCCGGGTGCCGGGGGATCAATTTCGGAACGGATCATACCGAGGATAGTATGCTCCGGAAACTCGGAAGGGATTATGGCTTCACCGAGATCGAGCGGGCCCGGAATTCCTGCCGGGGTGAAGGAATCGTGGTGATGCTCGACCTGCTTCTCGGCGGTCCGGGAGAAACCCGAAAAACCCTGACCGGGGTGATTGAAAAAATAAAGAAGCTGGATCCCGAGCGGGTGGGGTTAAGCCTGGGGGTGCGGGTTTATCCGGGAACCGAACTGGCGAGGAAGGTTGCTTCCGAAGGAAAATTGCCGAAAAACCCCAATCTCCAGGGTGAGCTGGAAAATAATGGCAACCTGCTTAAGCCGGTATTTTTCCTTTCCGAAGAACTGGGAAAGAAACCGTTGAATTATCTGCAAAAGCTGGTTGATGACGACCGCCGCTTCTTCATTCCTTCCGGAAAAGAGGCCGAGAAGGATTACAATTACGACGACAATGATTATATTTCCCGGGCGATTTCGCGCGAGGGATACCGGGGAGCTTTCTGGGAAATACTGCGAAGGAAAGCGGAAGGAATAAAACCGGATTAATTCCTCAGGTATTTTTTCAACCGCCGGATTCCCTCGCGGATCTGGCTCTGGGAGGTAGTGTAGGCGAAACGGATGAACCCTTCACCCCGGGAGCCGAAATCCACCCCGGGCGCGACCGCCACCCCGGCGTGCTCCAGGATCTCGAACGCCATTTTCAGGGAATCCCGGCCAAATTTGCGGGCATTGGCGAAAACATAAAAGGCCCCGTCCGGCGGGACCTTGATCCCGAAACCGATCTCGCGCAATCCGTCAATCAGGAGATTTCTCCGACGGTCGAATTCCCGGACCATTTTGTTGACTTCGACCCGGGTTTTCTCCAGCGCGGCAATCCCGCCCCATTGCACAAAGGCGTTGGCTGAGATGAAGAGATTCTGATGCAGACTTTGCAGTTTCCGGTGGAAATCAGGGGGGAAAATCAGGTAACCGAGGCGCCAGCCGGTCATGGCGTAAAGCTTGGAAAATCCGTTGATGACGAAAGCCCGGTCGGTGAATTCGAGGATGGAATGGGCCCGACCCCGGTATACCAACCCATGATAGATCTCGTCCGAAACGATCCAACGATCCAGGTTCGCGATTTCCTCGAGATTTTTCCGGGAGATGATGGCACCGGTCGGGTTCGCGGGGGAATTGATCAAGACGGCCCGGGTTTTCCGTTTGAGGTGACGGGTGATGTCCCGGTAATGGGGTTGATACCCGTCATCTTCATCCAGGGGATAGGTTTTGGGTTCGCCCCGGAGATAGCGGATGAAATTAGGATAACAGGAGTAATGGGGGTCGGACATCATCACCTGGTCACCCGGGCAGATGAGCACGGATAGGGTTAGCAGCAGGGCCGGAGAGGTGCCGCCGGTAACCAGAATGCATTCCGGGTCGATGGTCACCCCGTAATCACGACGGTATTTTCGGGCGATGGCTTCGCGGAGACGCGGAATCCCCAGGCTGTGGGTGTAATGGGTTTTTCCTTCCCGGAGGGCCCGGACGCCGGCCTGGGTAATTATCCTGGGGGTGGGAAAATCCGGTTCCCCCACCTCGAGATGAACAATGCTTTTCCCCTTTTTTTCCAGGATCCGGGATTTTTCCATTACCTCCATGACCAGGAAAGGGGTAATGGGATCAGCGGGAGGAACCATGATATTCTTTCCGTTTTTCATTTATGTCCCTAATTTCTGAAGACCAATTAAAAAATAATAGGATAAGAATGACTAATGCCTAATTTCTAATGACTAATCAAAAGACAATGACCAATAACGGAAAAAGTTTGGAATTAGGAAATTTAACATTGGACATTTTATTTTTGGACATTGATTAGAAATTAAGTCAATTAGAAATTAGACATTGATTAGATATTCGTCATTAGAAATTAGAAATTTTAGTATCTAACTTGGCCATATCCTCAGTAAATCTTCCAGGGTTTCCGCCCGGCGACAGGTTTTAATCTTACCGTTATTCATCTGGAAATAAACGGGAGGGCGGAGACGGGTGAACTGGTTCGCGCGGCTGATGGTGTAAGCCCCGGCGTTTTCCGCAACCAGGAGTTCGCCGATTTCGGGCCGGGGGAGGGGGATCCCCAAACCGACAACATCGGCGGTATTCAGGCTGGGACCGGACAGGTTAAAACGTTTTTCGGTTTTTTCTCCGGGCCGGCCGGCCAGAAAAAAGCGGCGCTTGAGAAAAAACGGTGATTCCGGCAGAAGATTGACCCCCCCATCCAGGAAAATCCAATTATTTTTGATGGAGACAACCCGGGTAACGAGAAGGCCGGCGTTGCTGACCAGGGATCTCCCGGGCTCGAAGGCGACCTGTAATTTTCGGGGAGTAAGTTCCCGAGAAATCTTTTCGGCCACCACCCGGCAGAAATCGGACAGATCAGGCTCTCCCGGAGGGAGGGGGGCGGGAGAGAATCCCAGTTGAATTCGCAACAAATCCATCGAAGAGAGAGCGCGCACGCCCGGGGCGGGAAGACCTCCGCCCAGGTTCAGGAAATTGACGGGAAAGTCCCGGGAGCGGAGTTCCCCGGCGAGCTTGGCCAGGGTGTCGATAGCCTTGAGCAGGGGGCTGGGATGGGAGAGCGCGGTGCCGGTGTGGGTGGAAAGACCCGCTAATTTCAAACCTTTCATCCGGGTCAGGGGGGCAAGCAGATCCCGGAGGGCGCGGGGAGGAACCCCGAACTTCCGGGCAAAACGGGGAAGAAAACCCACCCGGGGGTAGGTCTCGGCCTGGATCCGGATGGTGACCGGGGAAATGGAATTCAGGCGGGTGGAAACCTCGTCGAGCTTGGCGGCCATGGCCAGGGAATCAAGGTTGAACATGCGGATTTTAGCGCGGATGGCTGCTTCCAGTTCCTCTTCCTTCCAGGCCGGACCATCGAAGATGGTTTTTTCCGGGGGAAATCCTGCTTCCCGGGCCAGGGAGAGCTCAAATCCGGACGAGACCTCCGCGCCGATCCCGGCCGTGGCCAGGGTTTTCAGGACCGGGAGTTCATAATTGGTTTTGACCGAATAGCAGAATCCGGTTTCGGGAGAGAATCGGGAACGAAGGATTTCCAGGTTTTCCAGGATTTTTCCTTCATTAATAATCAGAAACGGGGTTTCCGCTTTTATTAATTCGTCCGGGATCAGGTTCATGTTTTCCCCAGCATTAGCCAAGTTTTATAATTATATACGAATAGTCTTGGGAAGATTAGAATAAAAAAAGCGGAAAGCTGGAGCTAATAAAAAACGTATCCATTTGAATAATCTGGCGGGAAAAAAGGTCTGGGTGTTTCTCCCGGCGTACAATGCCCGGAAAACCCTGGAAAAAACCTATCGGGATATTCCCCGCGATTTGGTCCAGGAGATTCTCCTGGTGGATGACGGCAGCCGGGACGGGACCCCGGAGTTGGCCCGCAGTCTTTCCATCCGGACGGTGGTACATGAAAAGAATCTCGGTTATGGAGCCAATCAGAAGACCGGTTTCCGGATCGCCCTCGCGGAGGGGGCGGACATCGTAGTTTTGCTCCACCCGGATTACCAGTACGATCCCCGGATCATCCCGGAGCTGATCAGCCCGATCGCCGCCGGTCAGGTGGATGTGGTTTTCGGTTCCCGCATGCGAGGCCGGGAGGCGCTCCGGCAGGGAATGCCGTTATACAAATTTCTCGGGAATATCTTTCTTACCCGGGTGGAAAATATTTTCCTGCGAACCGGTTTTTCGGAACTGCATACGGGGCTACGGGCGTATTCCCGCCAGGCTTTGCAGGCCATTCCCCTGGAGAAGAACTCGGACGATTTTGTCTTCGATTCCGAGGTGATCGCCGAGATGTTGAGCCGGGGATTCCGCTTCGCCGAAATTTATTCCCCGGCCCATTACTCCCCGGATTCCTCTTCCATTGGTCTGCTCCGTTCGATTGTTTACGGGTTGGGGACATTGCTGGTGATCTTCAGGTTTTTTTTCCATCGGGTCGGGATGATCAAAGACGAAAGATTCGGATAGAAAATGCGGGTGCTTTTAATCAAGCCGATCTCCATCCAGAAATGGGAGGATGATTGTTTTTATCCGGAGGTTGGGCTGGGATACCTGGCGACGACTCTGAAAAAGCATGGCCACCAAGTTGAGATCCTGGATTGCGTCCGGGAAGGACTGGATTTTCCCGGTTTCCAGGAATTTATCAGGAAACGCGGCCCCGCCGATTTTTACGGTTTCAAGGTGTATTCGATGAATACGGCCAACGTCAACCGCCAGATTGACCTGATTCGCGGGATTCATCCCCAGGCGGTGGTCGCGGTGGGAGGACCCCATCCCTCGGGGGTGGGAGAGAGAATTTTTCAGCATATCCCCGGGGCCGACTTCGCCTTTCAGGGGGAGGGAGAAGCCGGGCTGCCCCAGCTTCTGGCGAAGCTGGAAGGTCAAAGGTTAAAGGTTAAAGGTCAAGGGGAAGAAACCCAAAGTTCAAAGCTCAAAGCTCAAAGATCGGAGAGCAAAAATCAAAATTTACCTTTCACCTTTCAGCATTCACCTTTGACCCTAGATGATGTTCCCGGCCTGATCTACCGAATCGACGGCGGGATTAAAATCAATCCTCCCGCCTTTATCGACAATCTGGATAGCCTGGGTTATCCAGATTGGGAGGCTTTGGATGTCAAGAACTTTTTCCGGAGAAGGAGATGGGTCAGGTTGATCGGGAAGGATTACTTTCCCATCCTGACCAGCCGGGGCTGTCCCTACTCCTGCAGTTACTGCGAAGCTTTTCGGATTACCGGAAGGAAGGTCCGCCGGCACTCGATTGAATATGTTCTGGGGTGGATTGAAAAACTCCATCGGGATTATGGGATCAAGTATTTCTCGGTTTCCGACGACGCTTTTACCCAGGACCGGGAATACGTAATTTCCCTCTGCCGGGAAATTTTAAAGCGCGGGCTGGACATCAAGTGGGATTGCGGCTCAAATGCCATTCGTTTCGACCGGATTGACCCGGAGATGCTTCATTTAATGGAGCGGGCCGGGTGTTTTTACGTGACGGTGGCGATCGAGTCCGGCTCCGAGCGAATCCTGAAGGAGATGAACCGCCGGTCTGATTTAAAGGCGGTCCGGACCGGGATCGAGCTAATCAAGCGAGAGACCAGAATGGCGGTGGGGGCGTTTTTCATCCTGGGTTACCCCACCGAGACCCGGGAGGACATCCTGCGGACGATTCGCCTGGCCCGGAGTCTTCCGATTGACGCACCGCAATTTTTTCTTTTTACTCCTCATCCGGGAACCCCGGTATTGGATAAAATGGTCGCGGACAAGAAGATTAATCTGGAGGACTGGGACCATTATAACTATTATCGCCCCTCCATCCCATTATCCGATGTTTCTTTGACGGGGTTGAAGCTTTACCAAGCCTACGCCTATATCAGCTTTTTTCTCCGGCCCCGGCCACTGAGGAAAATCGTGATCAGGTATGTCCGGGATCTATCCGATTTTTCCACCCTGACGCGGTTTTTAAGCAGAATTGTCAAAGGATAAGAACTCAAAAAAAATTTCTAATGTCCAATTTCTAATTTCTAATCAAATCCCAATGACTAATAACCAATTATTAATTTCTAATTTCGAATTTCTAAATCCTAAACAAATCCAAAATCCCAACACCAAAATTCAAAACTATTTTCATAATTCGGATTTCGGTCATTTGACATTGTTTAGAATTTCGATTTTAGGAATTAGAAATTGATAATTGGACATTGATTAGAAATTCGTTATTAGAAATTAGGAATTCCCTTTATGAAGATTTGCCTGATTAAGCCTTATTCCTCCCGGAAGCGGGATTACGAGCAGAGCCACCTGGATGTGGGACTGGCCTTTCTGGCCCGGAGTCTGCAAAGCCAGGGCCACCAGGTCGAGATCCTGGATTGCATGCGCCGGGGAATGGATTCTAAAGCTTTTTCTTCCTGGTTGAAAAAATCACCCTTTGATGTTTATTGCCTGAAGATTTATACCCATGGCTTGCCCGAGGCCAGGACCCAGATGCGGGCTATCAAGGAACAGGTTCCGGGAGCCTGGGTCCTGGCGGGCGGCCCGCATCCTTCCGGGGTCGGGGGAATAATCTTCGCGCACATTCCCGAGGCGGATTATGCCTTCCGGGGAGAGGCGGAGATCGGGCTCCCCCAGCTTCTGGCGAAGCTGGAAGGTCAAAGGTCAAAGGTTAAGGGTCAAGGGGAAGAAACCCAAAGTTCAAAGCTTCCCTCGACCCCGAAAGGGGTCTCAGGACGAGAACCCCAGAGGGGCAAAGCTCAAAGGTCGGAGAGCAAAAATCAAAATTCACCTTTCACCTTTCACCTTTCACCTTTCACCCTCGAGGATGTTCCCGGCCTTATCTACCGGACCGAAGCAGGGGTGAAGATTAATCCTCCGCAATATGTGGATGACCTCGATGGCATCGGTTTGCCGGCTCTCGAGCTTATGGATATCCCGGGCTACCTGAAAGAAAACCGGCGCCTGGTTAAAACCCAGTATCTTCCCGTTTTGACCTCCCGGGGCTGTCCTTATCCCTGCAGTTACTGCGCGGCGTCCCTGGTTTCCGGAAAAAAGATCCGCCGGCATTCGGTGGGTTTCTTGATGAAGTGGATCGAACGGTATCGGAAGGATTACGGGGCCGTGAATTTCGCGATTATTGATGATGCCTTTTCGGAAGACCGGGGTTATGTCATGGAGTTTTGCGAAGCCCTCCTTAAAAAAAACCTGAAAATGAAATGGGACTGCGGGACTAACGCGGTGAGGCTCGATACCCTGGAACCGGAACTGCTCCACCTGATGGAAAGAGCGGGATGTTTTTATATTTCCCTCGGGATCGAATCGGGTTCGGAAAGAATTCTCCGGGATATGCGGAGGAAGGCGGACCTGGCGGAAATCCGGGAGAAAATCAAACGGGTTAAGCGCGAAACCAGAATGACGGTCGGGGGTTTTTTCATTCTGGGATATCCCCGGGAGACCCTTGATGATCTTCGCAAAACGATAAGGTTGGCTCTGGATCTGCCGCTGGACCTGGCCCAATTCTGGATTTTTTCCCCTTATCCCGGCACCGAGATCACCAAAGAACTTGAGCAGGAAGGCCGGCTCGAAAACCTGGATTATACGAGTTGCCATAACTTTGCCGGTTCACTGCCCGCGGACGGAGTTTCTCTCAAAACGATCAAGAATTATCAGAGGTACGCTTATGTGCGTTTTTATTCCCGGCCCCGGATCCTGGCGAGCACGGTGAAAGAGAATATCCGTTCCCCGCGGGATCTGGTGTCGATGGTAAACTACCTGTTCAGGTAAGGATGGGGACCATAATAACCCGGACGAATGCGGATCGGACAGGGAAAATAGCTGTCATCCCTGCGAAAGCAGGGATCAAGGATCTCCTGGAAAAAATTGGATTCCTTCCTCCCGTGGCGGGACGGGAATGACAAATGCTGAAAGCGAGGTTTTATGATTATTGATACGCATGCCCAGCTTTTCACCAGGGAGTTGATTGATCTATTCAACCGGGGGGAGATTCCCGGCATGGACGCGCTGGGCTATGGATTCTTTTTCGCCAAAGGCGCCCCGGAAGACACGATTTCGGACATGGATGCCTCCGGAGTGGAAAAATCCGTGGTGGTGGCAATCGACGCCGAGACGGTTTCCGGCTACCGGATTCCCAACGACCTGGTGGCCCAGGCGGTGGAAAAATATCCGGGCCGGTTGATCGGCCTGGGGAGCGTGGATCCGCATAAGGGGGTGCTGGCGGTCCGGGAGGTGGAGAGGCTGGCGCGAGAACTAAAGCTCAAGGGTCTCAAGTTCATTCCCCATCTTCTTGAACTCAATCCGGACGACCGGCTTTTCTATCCCGTCTACGAAGCGGCCCAGGAACTCGGCCTCCCCGTTCTCTTTCACACCGGCACGCACTATCACCTGGGAAAAAAGCTCAAATACTGTCTGCCTCTACCCCTGGACGAGGTGGCGGTGGATTTTCCGAATCTGAAGATCATCCTGGCCCATTTCGGTTTTCCCTGGTTCGCCGAGGCCCTGGCGATCTGCCAGCGGAATCAGAACGTTTATTTCAATATCGCCGGCTGGGCTCCCCGTTACATTCCCGAGATGGTGATCCAGTATATCAACGGGCCTTTGTCGAGAAAGGCCTTGTTCGGTTCGGATCACCCTTTGCTTTCCCGAAAGAGGATCCTGGATGAACTAAAAGAAATTCCGCTCAAGGATGAATCGCGGTCCCGGCTTTTGGAAGAAAATGCCCGGGGTCTTTTCGGGTTTTAAAAAAATCATCCGTGTCCAAATTATTCAATAACTTCCGAGGGGAAGATGCTTCGAGGAATTGGTTTTATGAATCATTTATTTTTATTTTGCCCCCTCACCCTCGCCCTCTCCCTCGAGGGGAGAGGGAATGGGAGAGGGTGAAAGAATTAATTTGGACAGTTTTATAAAGAATGTTGTTTGACCGCAAATATGCTTATTTTCTTGGCTCCGAGGAACTGCCCGGGGTGGAAGTTGATTTAAAGGCCAGAGCGGTGAAAATTTATCGGGCCCGGCGGATGGTCTGTGAACTTCTCCATCCCCAGCGGGAAGCCGGGATCGCCCTTCCCGAGGTCTGGAACAAAAACTGCCGCCGTCAGGGTTCATGGTACCGGTCCTCAAGCCATAAGGGTGAAATCCTGGTGGTAACAAGTTTTCCTCTGGAAGGGCGGCGGGGGGTAAAAATCGCGCCGAGCGATTTCCAGCTTTGCCAACGGCCAAACCTGGAAGAAGTAAGGATGCTGGCTCAATCGCCCGCTTACCTCAAGGTCAAACCGGTCGAATGGGAGACGATCGATGGCTTTGACCGGGAACAGTTCCGGCTTTTCAGGCAGGGGCTTTTGAAACTTGGCTTGGCCACCCCCGAGGAGTCAGAGGAGGCTTTCGATTCGGTTTTCCCCGGTCATTGCGCTAACCATGCCAATTTTATCGAGCCCGGGTTTTATCTCGAGCGGGAAGGGAAAAAGATTCCCTATTCGCTCGGTTCAACGCTCCGGGTCTGCTCCGCCTGTGTGGAGCTTTTTGATTTGCTCGGGGACCAATTCGATGAAAAGTTGGTTGTGCTTTGCCCCGGAGCGGTGGTAAGCGCCGGTCTGCCTCCTGACCGGTATTTTTCCGTAATAAAATTCGATTTTCCTTGATTTTAGGAGGGCACCAGGCCCTCCCCTACGAAAAAATATAAAATCGGTTGTAGGGGCGGGGTTTATCCCCGCCTTCCCATGATTTTCCGATTGCTTTTGAAATTGGAACCCGGTATTATCTTCAACGCATTGTGTCAATGAAGACTTCATCAGAAAAACCAGGGAGGGTAACATGAATCTTAAACAGGAAGTCGGCGGCCTGATCGGGGCGGACCGGGTTTCCGATGACCCGGGGGTAATCGCCGCGTTGGCGGGGGACATGAGTTTTGTCCCTTCCCGCTCTCCGGATTTGCTGGCCAAACCCAAGGGAGCGAAAGACATCCAGGGGATCGTCGCCTGGGCCAACCAGGCGAATGTGCCCCTGGTCCCGGTGAGCTCCGGAGCGCCGCACAGCCGCGGGGACACGGTCCCCTCGGTCGGAGGGGTAGTGGTTGATCTCAGCGGCATGAACGAGATCCTTCGGATCAACCGGAAAAACCGGGTCGCGGTAATTGAGACCGGCGTCACTTTCAGCCAGCTGATCCCGGAATTAAAGAAGGAAGGCCTGCGGTTGAACCTGCCGCTCGCGCCCCGGGCCAACAAGTCGGTCCTCGCGAGCGGGCTCGAGCGGGAACCGGTGATTATCCCACGGCATCACTGGGATGCCGCCGATCCCCTTCTCTGCCTGGAAGTGGTTTTCGGGACGGGAGAGGTTTTCCAGACCGGCGAGGCTTCGGGCCCCGGCGGCCTGCAGGGACAATGGCAGATCGGGGGCGCGCAGAAATTTCCACTCGGGCCGCACCAGGTTGATTATCACAAGCTTATCCAGGGAGCCCAGGGCACCATCGGGATTGCCACCTGGGCCTCGATCAAGTGCGAACTCTACCCGGTGATCGACAAGCTCTATTTTCTTTCCGATACCCGCCTGGAGCGCCTGATCGAGGTGGCTTACCGGCTGATCCGCCTGGATCTCGGGGATGAGGTGTTTCTCCTGAACAACTTCACCCTGGCTTCCCTCCTCGCCCCCAACCGGGAAGGGATTGACAAGCTGGTCAGAACCCTGCCGCCCTGGATCCTGGTCTTCACGGTTTGCGGCTACAACCGTCACCCGGAAGAGAAGGTTGATTATCAAGAAAAGGATCTCTTTGAAATTACCCAGAAGGAGGGGCTGACCCCCGGGCAATCCCTGGGAGAGGTCAAAGCCGAGGTCTTGCTCCGGGTGATCCGCAATGCCTCTCCGGAGCCGTACTGGAAGCTGCGTTACGGGGGCGAGAATTACGAGCTCTTCTTTATCACTACCCTGAACCGGGTGGAATCCTTTATCCCGGCGCTCCGGGAGATGGCGGTCCAGGAGAATTACCCGGCTTCCCAGATCGGGATTTACATCCAGCCGGTGGTGCAGGGCACCAGCTGCCATCTCGGGTTTGATTTCCCCTGTCCCCAGGGCGACGCCCGGGAAAAAGCCCGGATCCGCGGCCTGATCGAGAAAGCCAGCCTGGCCTTCCAGAAGCAGGGGGCTTTCTTCTCCCGGCCCTACGGTTCCTGGGCTCAGATGGTTTACTCGCAGAATACCGAGTTCGTAAATGCCATGAAAAGGGTGAAGGGGGTTTTCGATCCGAAAAATATCCTGAACCCGGGGAAGCTCTGTTTTTAGTCAGGCAAGTTCATTGGACGCTTAGCGAGGGAGGAACCCATGGCTTTGGTAGATTATAAAAAGGATATGATGCGATGTGTCAGGTGCTCCACCTGCAAATTTATCCCCATCTCGTCCCTCTTGAAGAGCTGGCGTTTCGCCCAGGGGTGCCCGGCGATCGCCAAGCATAATTTCCACGCTTTTTCGGCGAGCGGCAAGCTGATCATGGCGCTTTCACTCCTGGAAGGGCGGATCGGCTACTCACCCAAGGTGATAGAGATTCTTTACAACTGCACCCTCTGTGGGATGTGCGACCTTTCCTGCAAGGTGGGGACGGACCAGGAACTCTGGGAGGTTTTGCACGAGTTCCGGATCGACGCCTGGCAGAAAGGCGAAAAAAACCGGCTCGCTCCCCATGTTTCCATCGTGGAGAGCATCAAGTCCTACGACAACGTCTGGATGCAGCCCCGGCGGAAGCGGACCGACTGGGCCAAGGGGCTCAAGATCAAGGACCTGAACCAGGAAAAGGCGGAGGTGCTCTATTTCGTGGGCTGCACCTACTCCCTCGATCCTGAGATGCGCCGGGTGGCCAAGAACACCGCCGTTCTCTTCAACAAGGCGGGGGTGGATTTCGGCACTCTGGGGGCGAACGAGAAGTGCTGCGCCAGCCCGGCCTTCATGGTGGGGGACGAGGAATTATTCGTGAAGACGGCCACCGAGAACATCAACACCTTCAACCAGCTGGGGGTGAAGAAGGTGGTCACCTCCTGCGCCGGCTGCTTCGGGCTGATCAAGTCCAAGTATCCCCGGGTAGGCCCGGAGATGAAATTCGAGGTGCAGCACTCGATCGAATTCCTCAACGAGCTGATCAAGGCAGGAAAGCTGAAACCCAGCAAAGAGGTTTCCATGGCCATTACCTACCATGATCCCTGCCACCTGGGGAGGATGTCGGATACCCGGATTCCCTCCCACGGGAAGGAGTATTATGTCCTGGGCACGATGCCGATCAAGGATATCCCCAAGGTGATGGGGATGAACGGGATTTATGACCCGCCCCGGGAGGTGCTGAGAAGCATCCCGGGCCTGAAGCTCCTCGAGATGGAGCGGCGGAGGGAATACTCCTGGTGCTGCGGGTCGGGGGGAGGGGTGAAGTCGGCCTACCCCGAGCTCGCGATGGACACGGTCAAGGAACGGCTGGAAGAGGCCCGGGCCACCGGGGCGGAGACGATTGTCTCCTGCTGTCCCTGGTGCGAGAAAAACTTCGAGGATGGGATCCGGGCCTCGGATAGCGAGCTCAAGGTGGTGGACGCGGTGGATCTCCTGATCCAATCTGTTGAATAGGTGAAAGGTCAAAGGTCAAAGGTGAAGGGTAAAAGATGATGGGTAGGCCCCGAGTCTTGCTCGGGGTAAGCCGGCAACCAGATAAAGTTAAAACAAATAAGGAGGAAGGCCAATGGCATTAGCACCGCATATTTATAAAATGTTCGCCAACATCGTGGGCTCGGTGAATATCTCCGACGACCCGGCGATCCTGGAAACCTACACCTTCACCTGGCTGAACGAGTTCAACAACCTCTGCGCCCCGGGAAAATTCCTGCCCCACCACCCGGAGGCGGTGCTTCTCCCCGGGAGCACCGAGGAGGTGCAGGCGATCGTCCGGGCCTGCAATCGCTACGGGATCAAGTTCAAGGCCCTTTCCACCGGTTACGGGTCCCACTCCCTCCCTGGACAGCCCGGGGTGGTGGTGCTGGATCTCCGGCGGATGGACCGGATCCTGGAGATCGACGAGAAGAACAAGTTCGCCGTGGTCGAGCCCTATGTTACCTGGGCCCAGCTCGAGGCCGAGGTGATCAAGCGCGGGCTTTTCACCACCCCCGTCCAGGCCGGTTCCCAGGCCTCGGTGCTGGCCAACCTGACCTCGGGCTGGGGGATGAACACCTTCGGCAATCACGGCGGCCACAACGGCCGGAACGCCTTGGGGATCGAGTGGGTGCTCCCCACCGGCGACCTGCTCAAGCTCGGGCCCCCCGGGGAATGGTTTACCGGGGACGGGCCGGGGCCTTCCCTCCGGGGCGTGATGCGGGGACATTGCGGGGCCCAGGGGGGAATGGGGGTTTTCACCAAGGGCGCGATCAAGCTCCACCACTGGCCGGGCCCGCCCAAGCTCGAGACGGAGCCAGGCGGAATGATGACCGCTTACCTTTTGAAGGAGATCCCGGAATTCCTGGAAATTGTCGCCCCCTGTTTTGATACTTATGAGCAGATGATCGATTTCTTTTACCAGGTGGGGGATGCGGAACTCGCCTACGCGATGATGCGGGTGGGGGGCGCCGAGCACATGTTCTCCCTGATGGGGGCTATCTCGAACAAAGAGATGTACGAGCAGTTTTATTCCACCGGGCTGGTCCAGGCCATGGCCGAGGAGATGAAACATCCCTGCACGGTGATGATCTTCGCCAACTCCCGGCGCGAGTTTGAGTACCGGAAAAAGGTGATGTCCGAGATCGTTAAGGAGACCGGGGGGAAGATCCTGGAGGTGATGACCGAAGGGCCGATGAAGGATATAATGATGAAACAAATGCCGGTAGCCCTGTTCGGGAATTGTACCCTCTTCATCCACCACGCCGGCGGTTTCGTGATCAGTTCCGGGTACATGGGAACCAACGAGTCGGTGGTGAGGCACATGGGGATCCCCCAGGAGGAAATCAAGGGGAAATGGGCGAAGAGCGGGAAAATCCTGGACGACGGAGCGGATTCCACCTACTACAATTCATTTGAAAATAACGCCTATGTTTACATGGAAATGGAATTCCATTACGACGCCTCCAACCCGGAGTCGGTGAACGCTTCCCGCCAGTGCCTTTCCGACGAGCGGAACCAGCGCCGGCTGGAAAAATCCGGCTTCGAGCCTAACGACATCGGGCTGACCTGCGGGGACTACGAGAAATCCCCCCAGCAGCGGATCATGGATATGGGGCCCCATTACGGGAATTTCCATCTCTGGCAGGAGAGAATCAAAAGGGCCTTTGATCCCAACGACGTCTCCGACCGCTCGTGGTACGGGGCCGGGCTCCTGACCAAGGATGTCAAAATTAAGTAAAAAGTAAAAAGGTAAAAATACGGAAGAAGGAAAATCTCCATGGGTAAGAAAATTCATATTCTGGGGGCGGGTCTTTCGGGGATGGTGGCCGGGATCAACCTGGCCCGCCAGGGGTACGACGTTCTGATTCTCGACAAATCCAAACAGATCGGTGGGGCCGGGGTCTTTCATCCTTCCGTGCACGCTACCCCGGTGGACATGAGAATTATCAAGGACTATATCGGAATCGATCTTTCCGGGCATTTCCATGAGGCTCAGAATTTTCGGGCTTATTTCGGGAAGCGTGGCTACCGGATCTCCGCCACCGGCATGTACGGGATTGAGCGAGGCAGTCGGGAAAGCTCGATCGACATTTTTCTCTTTCGCGAGGCCCAAAAGGCGGGGGTGCGCTTCGAGTTTTCCCGGGAGATCAGAAACCATCAGGAACTGCCCCCGGGGAGCATCATCGCTACCGGGCTTTTCCCGGAGATGTTCGAATCACTCCGGGTGCCCTCCCAGGGGGTCTACGGTTACGCCGCCCGCTTTGAGTCGGACAAGCCCAACGAGTACCTCGTCTACTTTGACGACTACATCGGGGAGTATTACTACCACGGCATTATTAACGGTGTTTTCTTCGGGCTGATCTTCCAACGGAAGAAACCGGTTTCCCGCGACGCGGTGAAACGTTGCCAGGATTACCTGGCGGAGCGGGAGGGGCTCGACCTGAAAGAGTGGTTTTACATCGAAAACCAGGTGCCGATGGCCTCCGTGCGCAATCCCCGGCTTTTCGTCGAGGACAAAATCCTGGCCGGGACGCTCGCGGGGATGATGGATCCCGCGCTGCTTTTCGGGATTGTCGGGGCCATCATTTCCGGCAAGGTGGCCGCCTTGGCGGTGGAGAACCGGGAGCGAGCCCTCCGCGATTTTAAATTTTTCACCCGGAACTGGAAGGGGAACTGGATCGCCCGCAGAATCTTGGAACGGATCCCGCTTCGGTCCAGGCTCAACGAGCAGTTTTTGGTTAAGGGTTCTGAGGGCCTGAAAAAGTTTTTTCTTCAGTCGGGAAAACTGGCGATCCCCGGCGTGGAAAACTATCCGATGATAAACGTTTTGGAGAAACTTTAGGTGCCGCCGGAAAAAATCTAATCAGACAGTAGTGAGCCGAAAAATAAATGAGCAAGTAGATTAAGGGAGAATAACCATGGGGATCGAAACGAAAGCGCTTCTGGAAATCATGGGGAAGGACCGGGTCATTTCCCGAAAGGAACAGATCGGCGGTCTTTTCGCCCGCCCGGTCGAAGCCTCCCGGTTGCTGGCGGTTCAACCCGACCGGGCGGAAGAAGTCCAGAAACTTCTGCCCTGGGCCCGGGAACACCGGGTTTCCGTTTATACAAAATATTTTCAATTCTTTCCGGAATCCGTCGCGCAGGCGGAAGGGGTGGCCATTGACTTCCAGAAGATGAACCAGATTGAAAGGGTGGACACCCGGAACCTGATGGCGCACGTGCAGAGAGGGGTTACCTTTGACCAGCTCCAGAAAGTCCTGGATCCCCTGGGTTTCAAGGTGGGGGTTCCCGTAGCCGGCGGATCGGGCTCGGTAGTGGAGAGCCTGGCCAACCGGGAGGTGATCAAGGGCGCGGCCAAGTATCCCGAGGTACAGGTAACCAACATGAAAGTGGCGCTGGCGGACGGGAGGATCCACCTGACCGGGTCCCACGCCATGAACGAGGAAATGGCGGATTGGAAAGAAGACGGGGGGCCGTCTTTTTCCCGCTGGTACCTGGCCGCCCAGGATGCCTTCGGGGTAGTCTGCCGGGCCAGTGTTTACCTCTACCCGAAACGCGAGAGCCGGAAGGCCCTGGTTTTCGGATTCGCGGAAATGACCGGGCTGCTACAGGCCCTGAAAAAGATCCCCGTGCTGGAGATCGGGACGGAATATCTGGGATTTGACCGCCGGGCTTTCGAAAAAACCTTTGGCGCCAAGGCGGACTCTCCCTGGGTAATGGTGGTCGGCTTCGAGGGCAGAAAGAAACACGTGGACTGGCAGATGGAAACCGTGAAAGAGCTGACCCAGAAATATGAGGGAAAGGTGATTTCCTCTGCTCCCGGGGAAAAGATTGCCCTTTACCTGGATGAGGCCGGAATGGCGCTTTCCCCGCTCCATCTCGCCTTTTTCACCACCTTCAAGCGAATGGCCCAGATGGATGAGCTTTTTGGACAGTTGTTGAAAAAGGGTTCCGGGGGTAAACCGGCCGACCTGGGCCGGACCCTGGTTTCCATTGACCGGGGCCGGGCGGTTTACGGGATTTACGATATTTTTGAAAACGGGGTTTCCCCGGAATTTATCGAGGAGGCCAGCCGGTCCCTCTGGAAAGCGGGAGCTTTTTTTGATCTGCCCCAAGGAAAACTGGCCAAAGAGATTTACGCCCAGAATTCCGGTCTTTCCCATTTGCTGGGGAAGGTCAAGGGTTTGCTCGATCCCCAGGGCACTCTTAATCCCCAGCTCTCCCTGCCCCAGGGAGTTAAACCGGAAGCGAAAGCGGCGGAACCGCCCCCGGAGAGGAAATGGGAAGAGATCCTCGGGGAAGTACGGGAAGTGGTCGGGGAGGATTGGGCGAGCAATCGACTGGTCGATCTCCTGCCCTACGCCCGGGATTTCAGCATCAGTTCCGGAGTGATTCCCAATATCATCACCCTGCCCAAGTCTACCCTGGAGATCCAGAAAATAATGAGGATCGCCGCCCGGCACCAGGTTCCGGTGATCCCGTTTTCGACCGGTTTTAACCATGCCGGTTTGGCCCTGCCGCGCCGGGGGGGAATCCTGCTCGACCTGCGCCGGATGAACCGGGCGGTCATCGATCCGGAAACCCTGACCGCCACGATTGAACCGGCGGTCAGACTCCGGTCCCTCTTCATGGACGCGAATAAATACCAAATTGCGGAGGGGGTGGTTTTAAAACCGGTTCTGCCGCTTTCCTTCGCCAGCGTTTCGGTCCTGGCCAACTATATCGCCCGGGGCGGGGCGGGCTGCATGGTCAAATACGGGGGCAACCCGGAGATGATAGTCAACATGACCTGGGTTCTTCCCGACGGCGAAATCGTCAAGATCGGGTCGCAGGAAGTCCCGATTCAGTACGGCCCCGGGCCGGAAATCGCGGGGATGTTTTTCAACGCCGACGGGCAGTTCGGGGTCTGCTCCGAGATCACGATCAAGCTCTTCCCGGAATTTGCCGCCGAGAAGCTGCTTTTAACCGCGGCCTCGGGGACGGAGGAGGACAAGGCGCTGGTGCAAATCATCGACGCGGTCTACCAGCTCGGCCGGGAGAACATTATCGATTTCACCTACAAGCTGCACCACGGGGTTCCGTCCACGATTTTAGCGGGCATCGTCGGAGTCAACGCGGACGAGGTGGCCGAGATGGTGCCGGCCCACTCGGTGCCGATCCTGCTCCAGGCCTACAACAGCCAGGAACTGGAAATCAAGGAAGAGATCGTCAAGGAAATCATCGAGGGGAATGGGATGTTCTTCATGGACGCGGCCGCCCTCAACATGCAGGACATGGTAAATTCCGATACCTTCAAAAAAGGCTACGGGGTGCTCGGAAACCGGGTGGCGGCCTACCGGGGCGCCTTTCAGTGGATCGCCTCGTTCGTGAAGTTGGAAAAACTTCCGGAACTTTGGAAGGAATACAAGGAATTGCGGGCGAAATACTGGACCCCCCCCGATCCGCGGGTTTATCGGGAGATGACCCTGGCGGGAATGGCGATGCAGGGTCCCCTGCAGTTCACGCGCTGCGCCACGATCGAGTTCGACTGGTGGTGGGATCACAGCAACCCCGATTCGATCAAACGGGCCAGCATCTTCGTCCGCAAAACCGCCGAGCTCCTGGCGGACCGGGGCGCGCCGCTCTTCCGGAACATGCACGGGGTGGGGGAGATCCACCTTCCCCGGCACAAGGTTTATTTTGACCTGCTCAAAGATCTGAAGAAGACGATCGATCCGGCTGGGATCATGCACCCGAACATTCACCCGGTTCTATAAGATAAAAGGGTTACGGTTAGGGCCACAAAGCCCGTTTCGTAGTTCGGCTCCGTCAATCGGTTTTAAGAACGTAACCGAATAACGTCACCGAAACGGGCCTCGTTGCCGACTGCCGAAAAATAAATGGCGGATGTTGGAACGTCTTTTTACTTATGTTAGGATTAGCCTCAACAAAGTTCCGGGACAGGGTGTGAGTTTCATCACTTCCATCTTCAGGAAAATTACCGATAATATTAAGGAAGCGAAGGTGAGCGGGTTATTGCGAAAGGAGGTGAGTGGATTACTTCGCAACTTTTTTATGCTATCATAATCCAAGTTTTAGGCTAATCGGAGTTTTTTTAAGAAAAGGAGGAATAACAATGAAGGTAACCAGACTGATTGGGGTAGTGGCAGGCGCGGTGTTCGCGGCGTCGCTTTTCCTGGCGGGATGCGGTGGCGGTCCGGCCAAGCCGGATTGGATCATCAAGGGATCGGGCGCTTTCCCGGGTGACCAGGGCGGGGCTCTTTACGGAGTCGGGATCGCCGCCAAGTCACCGAACATCGCCATGCAGAGACAAAAAGCGGATTCCCGAGGTCGCCAGGAGCTCGGCCGGGTTATTAACACCTATGTGGCTTCTTTCATGAAGGATTTTATGGAGGAACATCAGGATTTCGTGGATAAGGAAGGCGGCGGTTCGGACGAATTTACCTCGGTAGTTTCCAAGACCGTCAGCGAGGCAACCCTGGTGGGAAGCCAGATCATCGATCACTTCACCGACTCGGATGGGACGCTTTACGCGCTGGCCAAGCTGGCGGTGGATGACGTTCTCAACCAGATCAAATCCAAGACCCAGGAGGCCCTGAAAGAGAAGAAACGGGCCATCCTGGAAGCCAAGACCAACGAGATGCTGAATACCCTGGACGACGAGCTGAAAAAGAAACGGGATGCGCAGAACCAGGGCCTATAAAAGACCAGTAATTTTTTCGACATCTTAGACTTTATGGGCAGGTCGTTTTATTAACGACCTGCCCATTTTTTTAACCCGGGAGAACAGATTTTATTTGCTTTGTCTCCCTGTATTTGATAAAAATGACACTTGAATTTTGCAACAATATTAAGTAAATGATTAGCAAGGGAATGTCCCGCATCGGAAAAATCCATCTTATTATCATTATATTTGCTGCGTTTGTCCTGGGTGGGGTTTATGGATGCGCGGGAAATAAAAATTTAGGCAAATCCGGCCCGGCTTCGCCTCCGGCCTGGGTGCTGAAACTGCCCCAGGAAAAAGGATATACGTTTGCCCGGGGTTCCTGCGGGAGGACCTCCGATCCCAAGGACGCGGAAGAAAAGGCCGCCAACGATGCCCGGGTCGAGCTGGCCAAGACCATCAAGGTCGAGGTTTCCTCCCTGCTCGTGGATTTTGAGAAGTCCGGCGGTTCGGCCTTCGGCGGGTCCCAGTTCATTCACGATTACAATGTCCGGGTGGACCGGGAAGCCCTGGAACTTTCCCTGGCGGGTTCGCAGATAATCTCGGTCTGGATGGACCAGAGGGGCAGGGCGGGGCCTCCCGGCACTACCTATGCCCTGGCGCGCTTGTCGAAGGATAACCTGGTGGCGGATCTTTCCCGGATGGCGGAAGAGATGAAAAAGAAAGCGGAGGAGATGCAGGGGCGGATGGACCAGGGCAAAGGTCTGGCCCCGCTGATCCAGAAAATGAAGGATAAAGGGGTGGTGAAAACCGGAAACCGGAACGAGCAGGTTGAGGGACCTCCGGAGGAGGCCTTCCAGGACCTGGAAAAGGAACTCGAAAAATTAAAAGAAAAATGGGGTTCTTTCTCAGAATGAGTGGGTAAATAATATTCCCTCCCCCTTGACGGGGGAGGGTTAGGGTGGGGGTGTTGCTACGGTGAACAGAATAAAAACATTGGGGAACGCCCTTAGGAAAAAACCTACAGATGTGGAACAACTGCTCTGGAGCCGCTTGAGAATGAAACAGATGGAAGGGTTGAAATTCAGGAGGCAACAGACCATAGACAATTACATAGTTGATTTTGTTTGCTTTGAAAACCGCATTATTATTGAAGTGGATGGCGGACAACATGCGGCAGAAAACAATAAGGATAGAGAAAGAGATACATACCTTCAGCGATATGGGTTTAAGGTTTTAAGGTTCTGGAATAATGAGGTCTTACAAAATACAAACGGAGTTTTAGCGGTAATAAGGGAGAATTGCTTATCTCACCCTCCCCTTAATCCCCTCCCGTCAAGGGAGGGGAAAGTTACCCACTTGAAATGAGAAAGAGCTAAAAATGAAAAATCGAAAAACTGGTTTTGGCCCAAAGCTGCTTCATGGGGGGATGGTTTTAGCCTTGCTAATTTTTTCCGGGGGAGAAGCCCTGGCCAAGGATCGTCCCGAATGGATTCAGGGAGGGAAGATCCCCCGCTTTCCCGCCCAGAGATACCTGGTGGGGGTGGGATCCGGCCCGGCTTCCGGGGATGAGACTGCCGACACAAACCGGGCCGACAGCGCCGCCCGGGCCAACATCGCCAAGCAGATCCAGGTGCAGGTGAAGGAGGCGATCACCGACATCCAGCGGGAGGAGGAGGGCAAAAAAGGGTCGGCCGGTTCGGTGACCGAAGTGAAAAGCGAATCCTCGGTGGATCTTTCCCTGGAAGGGGTGACGATTGTCGAAAGGTATTTCGACTCAAAACGGGAAATTCACTATTCCCTGGCGGTCCTGGAGCGTTCCAATGCGGCCGGGAGATTGCGGGATAAAATCCGCGATATTCTTAAAGCCGTGGCCGAGGTGGGCAAGGCAGCTCAATCTTACGAAAGCAAAAA
>Ga0315285_10000980_pt1 | contig 29683 bp, 19 predicted proteins | sample YL17G09_36_MG_FD_203698 | JGI IMG/M metagenome (GOLD analysis project Ga0315285, IMG submission 203698) | Sediment microbial communities from Yellowstone Lake, YNP, Wyoming, USA - YL17G09_36 | ecosystem: Environmental > Aquatic > Freshwater > Lake > Sediment | place: USA: Wyoming | collected...
CGGCGTGAGAAAATGAGGGGGAGAGAGCGGTTTTGCGGTTGGCGTGTAGCCGCGCCTCCGACGATGCACAGAAATGATGGCGGAACAGTGGCAGGCAGCCGGCGAGGGGGGGGGGGGGGCGGGGAGAAGCAGGGCAGGGCACGGGAAAAGTTTTGTTGGCGCTTCAGCGGGAAGGTCCATTTGGTTTCGGTTGGTATTTTTCTCCCCACCCGTCTGAAACCCTACCGCCCGCCACCGCTTGCAACGACGGCCACGACCTGCACCCGACTCCAGTGCGCGACGCGGCGCAGCGCGCTGCAGGAATAAAGACGGGGCGGCGGGACGCGGCGCGCGCTCTGCCCGCCCTTTCCACTGCCCCCCCCGCCCCCTCCGTGCACCACGCCCCCGGCGACATCGGTCCAGGCCCGCCCTTGGGGGTCGATGATCGACGACGGGAGGAGGGCGGCAGGAAAAGGGGCGGAGGAGAGCGCGCCGTGCGCACCCGACCCCTTCCTTGTCTCCTCTCCATTCTTTCATATACTGCAAAAAATCGAAAACTGGCACAACGCAGCCTCGGTAGCTCAATCGGTAGAGCGCACGACTGAAGAGTCGGCACAGTCCGGGGCGGCAGGGTGGGGTCGCGGCGTCGAGTCGCACCCCCACCCTCTCACCTCCGCTTCAGTGCATCGTGCGGCAGCGTGATCGAAACACGCCCGAGGCAACTCTCTTGCCTTGGCACACCAAACATGGTGTGCGCTTTCTTTTTGGTTCCAGGGGTGGCGGGGGGCGGCGGGGCGGGAAGCGACTACGCGCGGCCGGCTCGAAAGTTTTGGTCGCGCCTTTTTTTTGCCGGGCAACGCGTCGCTGGAGCCCAGGCGTTGCCGCGGCCGGCGCGTGAGCGTCGCGCGGGGCGGAGGACGGCGGCCGCCCGAGCTGGGCGCTCGCCTGCGTGGCGACCGCTCTCGCTCACTCACCACCCCCTCCCAAGCAGCACGTGTGCGCCACCCCGACGCGTCACGCCGCCGCCTTGATGCGCCCCTCCCTGTGCGCCCGCGGCGCGGCCCCAGGTGCGGGGCAATTGTTTGCCGCGCGTTGGCGCGCCATCGCGCGGCATGGGGTTCACGCGGTCGGAACGCGGCGGCGACAACCGACGCCGCGCGCGTGGGCGGCCGGGCGGCCGCCACGACGCCCTTGGCGGCTGGTGATTACGCGTCGCGCCAAGCGAGGCCGGGGCGGCCGGGCGGTTGCCCGCCATTCGCCCCCTCTCCGCCGCTGAAGCTTCGCATCTCCTCCCGCCATGCACAGCCCTCCTCCTCCTCTTCGCCTCGACCCTGACCTACACCGCCCATGCCGCCACGTGCACAATCGCCACGCCCGAATGCGTGACGGCGTCCTGCGCCGGCAAGGCGGACGGCCTCTACCCAAACCCGTACGACGCCTCGTGCGCGACCTTTGTCCAGTGCTACAACGGCGGCAAGGCGGGCGTCCTGCAGGCGTGCCCCAGAGGTCTCGTGTTTAATCCGACGCCCAAATTTTGGTGCGTGGGTGGAGGTTGGGGGGTTGGCGTCGCGTTGGGGGGTTGGCGTCGCGGTCGGTCGCGCAACGCGTCCCACTCAGCGCCCTCATTCCCCTCGTCTCCCCTCTTAGCGACTGGGCCTACAACTACAAGTGCCCGGGCGCGGGGCCGGCCCCGGCGCCGGCGCCTGTGCCGGCCCCGGCGCCGGCGCCTGTGCCCGCCCCGCCGCCGCCCACGACGGCGCCGCCGCCGCCGCCGCCGGCCACTACCGTGCCGCCGCCGCCGCCGCCGCCGCCGCCGCCTCCCACGACAGCGGCGCCGCCTCTACCTCCGCCCACAACGGTGCCGCCGCCGCCGCCGCCTCCCACGGCGGCCCCGCCTCCTCCTCCCCCCTCCGGCTGCACCTCCGCCACCCCCGCCTGCCTTACCACCTACTGCGTCGGCAAGTCGGGCCCCGTGGCCAATCCGTGGGACGCGGCCTGTGCGACCTTCTTGCAGTGCGGCCCGTCGGGCGGGTCGGTGACTGCCTGCCCCGCGGGCACGCTCTTCAACGCGGCCCGCGCGTACTGCGACTGGCCCGCGAATGTGGCGTGTGGGACGGCACCGGCGCCGACGCCGACGCCGACGCCGACCGCGACCGCGACGCCAACCCCCACCGCGCCGGCGACGCCCGCCCCGACGCCGCCTTCCCCGCCCCCTCCGCCCGGCCCCCCGCCGGCGACCGGCTTCCTGCTCTCACCGTACAAGGTGTGTGGATGGTGGTGGCGGGGCGTGGCGGGCGCGAGAGGACGTCACGTCTTTCTTGCCGGGCGTTGCCCACCCCTCCCTCGCCTCTCCTTCACAGGACGTCGGCATCAGCATGAACTGGAACACGTTCAACGCGTCGACCCAGGTGATGGGCACGATGGCGACGCTGTCGTCGGTGCTGACGGCGTCGATGCCCGCGACCGCGCGCGCCGTCACCCTCGCGTTCGCCACCCGCGAGTGCGGCGCCGAAACCTGGGCCGGCATCTCGCCCGCGTCCTTCCGCGCGGGCACCGTGCTCCCCCTCGCCGCCGCCGGCATCAAGTACGTCATCTCGACGGGCGGCGCGGCGGGCGCTTTCACGTGCGCGTCGCCGTCCAAATTCGTCGACTTTGTGCGCTACTACGCGACGCCCCAGCTCGTGGGCATCGACTTTGACATTGAGGCCGGGCAGACGGCGACCGACGTCGCGAGCCTGGTCGCCGGCGCCAAAGCCACGGCCGCCGCGTTTCCGGCACTGCGCCTGTCCTTCACCATCGCCACCCTCGGCTCCAACACGACCACCAGCTCCAACCTGAACGCGGAGGGGGATGCTGTTGTGAAGGCGATCGCGTCTGCCGGACTGTGCGTGGGGTGGTGGGGTGGGGGCGGGCCGCGCCGCGGCGTCGGCTCGTCCCACCCCCTCCACCCTCCCTCCCCTCCTCCCCACAGCTCCACTGCCATCATCAACCTCATGGTCATGGACTATGGCGCCGCCAGCCCGTACACGTGCGTGGTGAACAAGGCGACGGGCGCGTGCGACATGGGCGCGTCGGCCGTCGCGGCGGCGACGTCGCTGGCGACATTCCAAAAAATCCCCTTTTCCCGCATCGAGCTCACGCCTATGATCGGCGGCAACGACGTGCAGAGCAACGTGTTTTCCCTGGCCGACGCGGCGACCATTTCCGCGTTTGCGCGGACCAAAGGCCTCGCCGGCATCCACTACTGGTCGTTCGACCGCGACCGCGACTGCCCGGTCGGGCCCGCGTCGTCGACGTGCAATTCTGTGGGCAACGCGGGCACGCTCGGCTTCTTAAAGGCGTTTTTGGCGGGGTCGGGGTTGTGAGATGAGGGTGGTAGGGGGCGCGCGGCCCGCGCTGCGGGCCCCATCAGCCACAGGGGCACGCGGCGCGGACCGGGGCCAAGGAGGCCGCGCGCGGGTGAGCGACCGCCGTTATAAAAAACACGCCCTCTCTCCTCTTTCCCTCTCTTCAGCTCACGCCCGCCCACCCCCCTCCCACCTCCCCCCCCACTTTGTGATCCCCCGGCACCGGCCGCGCCTCGTAGACAGCGTGCACCGCCTCCCGCTTGGCCTCGGCGTGGCTCCCCTTGAAGCCAACAAAATCGATCCTCGCCGCCGCGCCGCCCGCAGCCCCGGCATCCGGAAAGTGGAGGTCGACGGAGCGCACGTTTTGGAAGCGGGACGCTTTGCAGGGGTACTCGACCGTGGCGCCCGCGGGCCCCGCGACGAGTTGCCACTCTTGCGTCGGCGCCGCGGCCGCCGCCGCCTCGAAATCCAGCCCGTCCCGGTTGACGTAGGCGCGCACGCGGGTGGGGGTCGCGTCGGGGTCGTTGCACACGACGGCGATGGCCTGGGGAGGAGGCGGGAGAGGCGAGGGCCGAGGCGGGAGGTTAGCCCGCGCGCGTTCACTCTTCCTTTTCTTTCCCTCCCGCCCCGTCCACCTCTTCCTCTCTCTCCATCTCTCACCGTGATGCGGGCCAGGCCGTCAAACGGGACGTGCAGCAGCATCTCCGGCGGGTCGTCGTCGTCGCCGACCAGCGGCGGGTCCCCGTCCCTTGCCCTCTCGCCCCACGCCCGCAGCAGCGCCGCCGGCACAGCCGGCGCCACTGCGTTGAGCGCCCGCACGCGCCCTCGGTCGACGTGCGCGTGCAGCGACCACGCGGGGCCGCACGCCGCGCCCTCGCAGTCGTGGTCGTGCGCGCAGCAGGCCTGGGTCGGTGGTGGGGGTGGCGCCGACATCACAAAGGGGGGAAGCGGGAGACTGGCGAGAGAGTGGGGCGGGGGCGATGCCGGCGCGCCATCGCCACACCCCGCCGCCGGCCTCGCCGCGCGCCACCGTCACCATGGCGTCCTACTACGCTCCCGCTCCTCCCGTCGTGGTCGAGGAAGTGTGGGCCCAGTGCGAGCGCGACGGGTGCGGCAAGTGGCGCCGCCTGCCGCCGGGGGCGGTCGTGGACGAGTCGCGTTCATGGTATGGGACGAGGGATGGGTGTGGATGGGGGTGGGCGGGCGCGTCGAGGGCGGGGCGTTGGGCGCCTCATCGACGCCCCCCTCTCTCTCCACCTCCCTTCCTCTTCAGGTACTGCGTCATGAACCCCGACTACCTGCACGCATCGTGCGCGGTGCCGGAGGAGGCGTACGACGACGGGGCGGGGGCGGGAGGAGCGGCCGAGGCGGCGGCGCCGGCCTATTACGCGCCGCCGCCCCCGCCCCCTCCCCCCAAACACCCCAAGCGGGTCGCCGACGCGGTTGCCAGACTGCTGGCCGCCGGCGGCGCGTGGGACGCGGCGGGCAAGGGGCGCGGCCGCCCCGCGCCGCCCGCGTGGTTGTGGGACGCGCTGGCCGTCGAAGCGCCGGCCCTGGCCGCCGCCGCGAGCGACGCGGCGGATGTCGCGAGCGCGGCGGCCTACTTTGCGGCGACCGCGCCAGAGCTGGTCGGGCGCGCTCGCGCGGCGGCAGCGACGGCCGCCCTCGCGGCCGCCGCGGCCGCCGCGCCCGAGGTGCTCGCGCTCGGCGGCGGTGGCGGGCATTGACCGGGGGGCGGGGCGGCGCGCGAGCCACCAGCCCACCGCCGCCCTCGCCCCGTCTTTTGTTGCCCCTGCCGCCGCGCGCGTTGTCCTGCTCCGCCCCGCGCCTTTGCACCGCCCCTGTCATCGCTCATTGTCGCACTCGTCCGCGGGCGGGGGCCGGTCGTCTCCGAGAGCCTCGCCTCCCTTCAACCGCTGCAGACCCTCGCACACGCGCCGCGGGGGCGCCGCGGCTTCACCCACTCTCTCTTCCAATGCCCTCCACCGCCGCCCCCGCGCGGCGCCTGCCGCCGCCGTCCCTGGGGCGGCCGCGACGCCGCGGCGCCCGACGCACCCCCACCCCTCTCGCTGCGCTGCCGCCGGTGGATGCGCTCGCCGCGGGCGCCGATTCCTCGCTCTCCTCGGCGTCCTCGACCGCCGCGGCCGCCGCCGCCGCCACCGCTCTCTTCGGATCCGGCCCCCTGGAGGCGCTGACGTCGGTGCTGGGCGGCGGGTCGGGCGGCGGCGCAGGCTCCTTCACCCTCGTCGCGTCCGCCGCCCTCGCCTGCTTCTCCGTCGGCCTCAACCTGTACGGCGGCCTGCTCACCGAGCGCAAGCGGGCGGACTTGCAGCTGGAAGTGGACCGCGAGCGCACCGTCGCCGCCGCACGCGCCGAGCTCCAGAGCCTGCTGGCGCGGTACCGGGGGCCGCTGCTCGAGGCGGCCATCGATCTCGAGCAGCGGTTGTGGCACCTGGCCTGTTTTCCCGAGGAATGGGAGCTCTCGCCGCGCGCGCTGGCCGCGTGCGACGTGACCACCCCGGCCACCTCCCCCCCCCAACTCGCCCTCGCCCCCGGCTGCGGCCCCGACGCCGGGCTCTGTGGGGACGAGGTCAACTATGCCGCCTTTTGCGTGGCCCAGTTTCTGGGTTTCGTGGAAGTCGTGCGCCGCGAAGGCCCGCGCGAGCGCTCCTTCCTGCAGCGCGACAACGGCGGCTCCGATGTGCTGGCTACTTTCGTAGAGTCTGTCCGCTTCATCATGTGCGCGTCCAACGACGCGCTCGCCTTCTGGGGCGCGACGCCGGAAGCCGAGCGCGAGCACCCGGGGGCGCGCGTGAGGCGCAGGCGGCGGCGGCACACGGACAAGGGCACCGGCTATTTGGACTCGGACGACGAAGACGGCGGCGTCGAGTCGAGCGCCGACTCGGCCGGCGGCGACCACAACGCCTTCACCGCGCGCCCGCGCAGCCGCTCCCCCCCCCGCTCCCTGGACGTCGACGACGCCTACGTCTTCCGCATCTCGCGCGGCGCCCAGCGCGCCATCGGTTCGTTCATGATCTCCACGCCCATGGGCGCGGAGCGGCACTACACCCTCTCCTATGGCGAGTTTTGCGAGCGCCTCGGCGCAGACCCCGCGTTTGCGGCGCGCATCGCGCCCCTGAGGGCCGATGTGGCGGCGCTGGCCTCCGGGCCGCGCTGGGGCGGCGTCGGCCCCTTCCCCGTCACCCGCTGGACGCGCCTGCTCCTTTTGCAGCAACTCCTCGTCGAGGCGATGGAACTCCTCGACCCCCAAGGCGCGCGCATCCCCCTGGGCCGGCGCCAGCCGCTGTACCCCTTTGCGTGCGCCCCGTTGCTCGACCGCAAAGAGGCGCTCGACTTTTCGCTGGAGCTCGACACGCTGGAGACGCTGCCGGGCGACGCGCTCGCGGGGTTGAGGCAGGTGGCGGGCGGGGGGTTTTCCGCCTTGCGCCGGGGCGTTTGAGGGTGTGCAGGGGGCCTGAGGATGGTGGGCAACCGAATTCGGGGCCGCCACAGGGAAGGGCAGCGCACTGCAAGTAGGGGTGTCGCAGGTCAGCGGTGGCACGACGCGCGCCGCGCCCTCTCTCCTCTTCTCGTCCCTCACAATGCGCTCGTGATTTACAGGGACAAGTGTCGCTAGGCAAAAAAACGGATAAAGGGCGCGCCCCAAAGGGTGTGGGTGGCGGGCGCGCGTTGGCGCCCGTCTCTGGCGATCTCCCTCCCCACCCCCTCCTCCTCATCGTCATTTGGCCAACGCGCGCATGGCGGCCAGCGTGACCAAGCTGCCGACGGCGGCGCCGGCAACTGCCGCGCTCCAGACGGCCGCCGCGCCGCGGCCACGCCCTCCTTCCAGCGTCTCCACCGCCGCCGCCAGCCGGCCGCACGCGTCGGCCAGCGCCGCCGCCGACTCGGCGGTCGTCGTGCCCACCGAGGGCGCGCGCCCGTCGTCGTCCGAGGGCGACGCCGACGCGGCGGGCGACCGCCCGCGCGCGGCGGGCGGCGCGCGGTCGGCCGGCGTCGCGGCCGCGGCCTTGACAGCGTGCGTCAGGTTGCCCGGGGCGGCGGTGCCGCGCTTGCTGAGGCGGGATGGGGACGAAGGGAGGAGCGGAGGTGGCGACGGAGGTAGCGGCAGGGGCGGGCCCAGGCCGTCGCCTCCTCCTTCGCTGCCGCCGCCGTCCGACCGGCGGTCGCCCTCGCGCTGCTGCAGCAGGCGCAGGACGCCGCCCGCGGTGGGCGCGGAGGACGCGAGGGTGGGCCGTTCGTTGACGGCGAAACCGGTCGTGCGCGTGAAGCCCGACGCGAGTAGCCCGCCCCCCAAGCCCCCGCGCCCGACCGACGGCGGCGTGCCCACGCCGTCCTCGTCAAACAGGGGCTCGCCGCCCACCGCGAACCGGCGCCGCAGGTCGTCGGTGACGGCGCGAAACGATTCCGTCAATTTTTCCAACTGCACGAGCTCGATGTAGGAGCGAGGGATGTAGGCGCCGTCCAGGCCGAGCGCGGCGCCGGCGGCGGCAACCGCGGCCCGGTCTTTGCCCTGCACCTGGACAAAGGTGCGCCCCATGCCCTCAATGTCGTCCAGCTTGACGGTGAGCGCCCCGTCGGTCAACGTTGCCGACGTGCGCTTCATGATGGTGCCAATCTCGTACCCGAGCGCCATGAGGCCGCCCAGCACGCGGACGCCGACTTCAAACGAGATGCGCGGCGAAATGATAAAGGGCCCGTCGACGACCCACTCTTCAAACATGAGTGAGTAGCGCCCGTCCCGGTTGCGCATGCGCAACCAGGAGGAGCAGGTCTCGGGGTCTTCGTTCGGAGGCAAAAGATAAATGTCGTACGTCTCCGACTCGTCGCGCACCGTCGCGTTTTCTGCGAGGAGAGCGCGCGCCGCCGCCAGCGTCACGGGCGCGTCCGATTTGAGGATGTAGGTCGCGTCCATGAACCCCGAAAATGGGTTGAACGTGTTGTAGATGCGCAGGTGCGCCGACTTGAGGTCGGGCTCGATGAACGCTTTGTACATCGGGTAGACCGTGTCCGAGATTTGTTGGATGATCTCCTCGGGGTGCTGGCCGGATCGGGTGATGTCGCGCAGGACGCGTTTGACGAGGTCGAAATGGACGCCGCCCGTGACCGACACGCGCAGGTCGAGCAACGGGCGCACGCGGGAGGACAGGGCGTAGATGCCTTCGATGATCACCACGCGGCTCTCGGGCACGGCGACGTCGCGGTAGCCGACGCGTTTCGAGGATTTGAAATCGTAGATCGGGGCGCGCGCGGGGCGGCCGGCCTTGAGTTCCGCCACGTTGGCCAGCAGCGTGTCGTAATCCGTGAGCCGTGGGTCGTCAAAATTGCCGTCCACCAGCCGGGACGCGTCGTTGTAGTCGTCCATCGAAATGAGCGCGCACCCCGGGATGAGCGACTGCACCTTGTGCGAGAAGACGGTCTTGCCGGAGCCCGACGGGCCGGCGAGGCCGACGACGACGACGCCCTTGTTGTGGTGGGTGAGGGCCTGGATGGCGCGGATGAAGACGTAAAAGCCCTGCGAGGGAGGCGAAGGCGGGCGATGGTTGGGCGGGGAGGGCGACCGCCGCTCTCCTCCCTCCCTCCCTCTCCTCATCCCTGTACCTTGTCAAAGGGGAGCTCGTCCTCCAGGGGCTTGATCGTGTAGCGCGGGCGCCCGCCGTCGGGCGGCGTGAGCTTGACGACCTCCAGTTGGTCCTTGAGCAGGTGGCCCTTTGGGGTAGGGTGGTGGGAGGTCTCGTGAGGCGTGCGGAAGCGGCGGGCGCGCAATCGGGGCCCGGGCGCGCCCGCCGGGCCCGCCCGCGCCGCCGCACGCGCGAATTCGCGCCGCGCCGCGCCTCGCGCCGCGCCCGGCACGCCTCCCGCGTCGCGCGCGACCCTAAAGTCGCTCCCGCCGCCGCTTGGGCGGGAGCCCGCGGCCGCGGGAGCACGTGAGCGGCTGCGGCGCGCGCGGCGAGATTCGGGCTCGCGCCGCGCCCCAGCCCCCTCCCTCCCCTCCCCCCCCTCCCCCCTCTTACCCGCCCATCGCGACCGCCCCGACCCCTGCGGTCGCCGCCGCCGAGCGGCGTCCCCTTGCCGCCGGGCGTGCCGTTGGGCTTGATGGGTACCGCCGGCGACGCCGCGTGCGTGCTGGCCATGGTGTGGGAGGGGCGGGTGGATGGGAGGAGGCTGGGCTAGGGCGCCATGGCGACCCCGGCGACCCGAGAGTGACGAGGGGCGAGGAAGGCGCGCGGCGTCGGCTTCACACACCCGCGCATGCGGCCACGCGCCGCCCGCGCCCCCCCCCGCCCCCCGTTGACCATGGCGGTCGATCTGGCGGCCGTGTTGAGCGAGGGACGAGGCGTGAGCGCGCGCCACGCGCGCCTGCTGCCGCCGCCGGTCTCCCTGGTCTCCAAAGAAAAGCAGCTCTGCTCCCTGTGGGCGGGCTACGGCCGGGTGACGGCGGTGGATGTCCTGGACGGGCGCGGCTCCCGGTCCCCTGTCGTGGTCAAGCGCGTCGCGCCGCCGGCCTCCAACTCCGACGCCGTGGGCCACGCGCGCAAGCTGGACAGCTACCGCGCCGAGGCCTGCTTTTACAGGAGCGTTGGAGGAGCTCTGGCGGGCGACGGAGGGTGCCAGGTCGCAGCCCCTCTCGCAGTCGTCGAGGACGGCGCCGGCGGTCGCTACGCGCTCACCCTCGCCCTGACCGACCTGCGGCCCACGCACCCCCACTTTTGCAAAGGCTCGCTCAACTCGGCCCAGTTGAAAGCCTGCCTGCGGTGGCTGGCCGCTTTCCACGCCAGCTTCTGGGGCCTCGCTGGCGCGCCGCCCGACCTCGCCACCCGCCAGGGCACTTTCTGGCACCTCGCCACCCGCCCCGACGAGCACGCATCGATGCCGGATTGCGGAGAGTGGGGCGAGCTCAAGCGGGCGGCGGCCGCGATCGACGCGCGGCTGCGCGCGCGCGCTTCCGGCCCGCACGGCACGCTCGTCCACGGCGACGCCAAGGCGGCCAATTTTTGTTGGGCGGCGAGGGAGGGCGGCTCAGAGGCTGCCGCCTTTGACTTTCAGTACGTCGGCGCCGGCGTCGGCGCGCGCGACGTCGCGTACCTCCTCTCGTCCGCCGGGTCGGCGTCCGACGGCGAAGGCGCATGCCTCGACCTGTACCACGAGGCCCTGATGGCAGAACTGGCATCCCGGGGCCGGGACCCTGCTGGCTACGACCGGAAGACGCTGCGGAGCGACTACGACCTCTCCGCCGCCGACTTTGTCCGATTCATGGCCGGCTGGGGCTGGTGGGGCGCCGGCGCCGACCGCGCGGCCGCCACGGCGCGCGTCGTGGCGGCGAGGGTGCTGCGCGAGGACGAGGGAGGGAGGGAGGCGGCGTGATGGTTGCACGAGAGGGGGTCGCACTGTCGCGGGCAGCGCCCCTTGTCTTCGCTCCTCCTGTTCACTCCCCCACTTTCTTGGGCTTGAACACTTGCGGTACCACTTTCTGTGTCTCCGGCGGCGGCCGCACGTAGTCGCCCGCCGGCTGGCGCGGCGGCAGCTCGACGGGGTCGGCCGGCACGTCGCCGACGTCCGGGAAGAGCGAGAGCAGGTGCATGATGCAGTTGAGTTGGGCCGCCTTCTTGTCGTCGCTGGGCACCACGTTCCAGGGCGAGGTGGGCGTGTCGGTGGCGGCAAACATGGCGTCTGGGGAGAGGGGTGCCGGGGTGGGCCCCTCCCCGCCCCCGGCGCCCGCCCCTCGACCACCGCCCCGCGTGCACAGGGTGGTGGCGCCACGTCGCGCGCACGCGCTGCCCCACCTTTGGCCTTGGCGTACTCGACCCAGCGCGACCGGGCAAACATGTCCATCGGCGACAACTTGAAGTTCTTGGCCGCCGTCTCGATGCGCCCCTTGAACCTTTGTTCCTGTTCGCGATCACTCACGCTAAACCAGTATTTGACCAGGGTGACGCCCGCCGCTTGCAGCGACGGCTCCAGCCAGGCGACGTCTTTGAAAAATTGGTCGACCGCTTGATCGTCCGCCCACCCCATGACACGCTCCACGCCCGCCCGGTTGTACCACGACCGGTCGAAGATGACGATCTCGCCGCCCGACGGCAGGTGCTGGATGTAGCGTTGAAAGTACCACTGCGTCTTCTCCGCGTCGGTCGGCGCGGGCAGCGCGACGACGCGCAGGCCGCGCTGGTTGAGCGGCTCGGTGAGGCGCTTGATGACGCCGCCCTTGCCGGCGGCGTCGCGCCCTTCAAAGATGACGAGGACTTTGAGCTAGAGGAGAGAGGAGAGAGGGTGGTGGGCACGCGGTCGCCGCGTCGCTGCGCCCGCCTCCCTTTTTTTTTCGCCTACCTTTTTGTATTTCACCCACTCCTGCCACCGCACGAGCTCGTCCTGCAGTCGGACCAGCTCGGCGTCTGGGGGAGGGAGGAGGAGGGTGTCTCCGTCGGCGCGGCGTCCGCATGGCCCGCCGCCCGCGCCCTCCGCAGCTCCCAAGCGCCCGCCGCGCACCGGGGTCGTAGCCGCGCTTGTCGCCGCCCATGGTGTCGTGGGGGGTGGCGGCAAGTGAGGGGGCGTGCAAGAGAGGGAGAGTGGGGAGAGGCGCGACTTCGCTCCCCAACCCTTGAGACTTGCGCTCCCCCTTCTCTCCGTTTCTCACACGCCAAACCCGCCATACCCGCCCGCCGCGGGCGGCGCCGGCAGCGGCGCCTGGGGCGGCGGCGGGGGAGGCGGAGGCGGAGGACCGAACCCAACCCCAACCCCCGCCGCGACCCCCGCCGCCGCGAGCGCCCCGCGCGCTGGCAACCCCGCCCGCGCCCACTCGCGCCCCACCGCGGCTTCCGCCGTCATGGCGTCCACCAGCACCGGCTCGCCCGCCGGGTTGTAGAGGCGGCAGTTGGCCCACACGCGGTCGACGTCGTCGAGGACTTGGCCGAGGTCCGGGTAGAGGCCCGCGCGACAGCGGGCGGCGACGGTGCCCAGGTCCATGGGGTGGCGGATGACGGCGGAATAACCCGGCGCGATGGCGTCGGTGACGGCGACGGCAAACCAGGAGCCGGCCTTGGTCGCCATCACGCGCTCGAGCGCCGACGCGGCGAGGGCAAGCTCGCCGGGGGCTGCGGAGAGCGCCCACGCGGGGCGTTTGGGGGTGGGGGCGCCGGCAGGGAGCGGGGTCGGAGGCGCCCGCTTGGGCGCGGGCGGCGGGCGCGGCGACGCGGGGCCGGCGCGCGCGCCCCCTCCCCCCGTCGCCTTTAGCAGTTGCGGCGGCAGCCCCGCCTGCCCCCACTTTTTGGCCAGCGCGGCCGCCGCCTCGTCCGCCGCTTTGGCGATGGTGGACGACGGCCGGTTGAACGCGCGGCAGTTGCGCCACACGAGGTCGACGTCGGCCGCGACGGCGGCGAGCGACGGGTAGTGCGCGCCAGGGCCGCCGACGCCCCGGTCGAGCCGGGTCATGATCGTGCCCAGGTCCATGGGGTGCTTGACGACCGCGTGGTAGCCCGGAACCTCCTCCTCGAGCACGGGCTCGGCGAAGGGCGCGCCGACGCGCGTCGCGCCGACGGCGGCAAGCACCTCGCGCGCGCGCCGCGCCGCGATGCCGCCCTCGATCTTGGCGCCGTCGCCGGTGCACGCGGGGCAGTGCCAGGTGGGCGCGGCGTCGACGGCGGCGAGCGTGGTGCCAACGCAGGGCGGGTGAAACCAACGCCCGCACCCGTCGCACCCCACGAACCCGCGCGGGTCGTCCACCTCTTCCGGCGTGCGGCAGACGCACACGAGCGCCCGCTTGCGCTTGCCGGTGGCGCCGCCGGCCGAAGAAGGGCGGCGGCCGTCCCCAGTTGGTGGCGCGCGCCCTTCGCGCCGTGCCTTGGCCGCCTCCTCGCGCAGGGCGCGCTGGCGCTCCGTCTCGCGCCGCCCCGCGCCGCCGGGATGCGCGGAAGATGCGCACTCGGCGCACTCCCAGTCGGCGAGCGCGGCCGCGTCGGCGTCGGGCGGCACGCCCGCGCACGCGACGTGAAAGGACGCGCCGCACGCGCCCGCGCACTCGATGGCGGCGTCGTCCGCTTCCACGCGGTCGTCGCACGTGGGGCAGACGCCCGCGCGCCCGCTGGCGCCGCGCGCGGTGGGCGCGCGCGGGCCGCGCGCGCCGGCAGAGCCCACGCGCCGCTTGGTGTCTTCAAACTCGCGGATCAGCCACAAAGGGACCGCGTCCTCGTGAAGCCAAACAGGCGAAGACGTGGGCACAGGAGGCAAAGCCCCCGGCTCGAGCGCGAGCGGCACCCCCGCCGTCGGCTCCGGCGTGCCCGACCCCGACCGCCGCCCCTCGTCCTTGTCCCTGCCCGTCTCCTTGTCCAACGTGCGCTGGCGCAGGGTGCGGGACGCGGGGGCCAGGTTGAGCCAGCGCTTGACGACGCGTTTGGGGCCGGCCGAATCAGAGCGCGCGCGGCCGCGGCCGCGCCCAGCGCGCAGCGCGGCCGGCGGGATGGTGGCCATCAGGAAGGGGGCGCCCGTGCCGGGCGGTCGGACGGCGAACTCGACGACGACCGACGGCGTGGCGCCCTCGACCGGGTGGAGCGCGACCGAGACGTGCCACGCGAGCGCGGTGGAGCCGTCGGGGGCGCCCGCGTCCGCCTCTTGCGGCGCCGAAGCCTCCGTGTAGGACGGCGCCGAGGGCGGCGGCGGCGTGGGAGCGGTCGCGGGCGCGGAAAAGGAAGGAGGGGCGTCGCCGGCGGGCTCGCCAGCGCCGCCGTCGTCACCGCCTCCCTCCCCTTCCTCGGCCGCCGGCGGCCCCCACCCCATGTCGCACAGGTACTCGTACACCTCACCGGGCGCCCCGCCATCCGGCGGCGCCAGCCGCCGCTGCAGCAGCGTCGCCGCCGCCCAGCCGCCCGCGTCGGCGTCGGCCGGCCGCCGCAGCGCGTCGCCGAGCACGCCCGACGTCAGCACGCGCACCTGCACCGCCAGTTGGGCCGCGGTGCGCGCGGCCTGGACGTCGCGCAGCCAGGCGAGGCGGGCGGGGGTGACGGGGGGGGAGAGAGCATAGTCGAGGCCGCGCACGCGGGCCGCCGCGCCGCGCCGCGCGGCGGCGCGCAGCGCGGCCACCGGCAGCCGCCCCGGGGCGAGGTCGCGGCGGCCGCCTCGCGCATCGAGCATCCAGCCGGCGGGCGTGCGCGCGATGCGGGGCGGCTCGGCGGGGGGGGCGCGCGGGTTGGGCGGGGGCGGGCGCCAGCGCGGCGCGCGCCCGACGCGGCGGAGCGCGGATTCCACGTCGGCCAGCGCGCCCGCGATGGCGGACGCGCTCGACGCGTCCCGCACGCGCGCCGTCCAGGCGCGGCGCCAGTCGGGGCCACTGGAGCCGGCCCACGGCCCCCCCAACAACGGCGCCAACTCCCTCTCCAGCCGCAGCGCCGCGTTGACCACGCACGCCAGCTTGCCCGTCTGCGCCGCCACCGCGGCCGCGGCCGCGCCGCCGACGGGCACCGGGGCGAGGCACGCCTTGCGCATGTTGGGCCGCGTGCAGTGCAGGCAGCGCCCGCACTTGTTGACCGCGGCGGCGACCATGCCCTTGCCCTGGGACTGGGGCCACACGTAGCGGGACAGGGGGAGGGGGCAGGGGAGCTCGGACAGGGTGACGCCGCGGGGGAGGCCGGGCGTGGGGCGCCCGCGGCGGCGCACGCCTTCATCGTAGAGCGCTTTGTAGGCCGCCGTCGCCGCGTTCCACGCGTTGCGGTAGCGGTTCAGGAAGGCTTCCGCACTGTTGGTGGTGGCGGCGTCGGCCATGCGGATCGGGGCGAGCGCCGACGCCAGCGTCGCCGGGTGCGGGCGCTCGCCGCCGGCCGCGCGGTCGGCGCGCGCCGCGACCGCGACCGCGCCCTCGCCCGCGGCCGCGTCGACGGGCAGGCCGGCCGAGGAGCCTTCCACGGCATCCACCCCCGTCCCTTTGCGCGGCGCGCGCGCGCCGCGCAGCGCGACGCCGTGCGCTAGCCACACGGCCGCGCCGGTCTCCCCGTCTGCCCCCGCGCACGGCACGCGCAGGCCCGCCGACTCGTGCCGCCCGCCGGCCTCGCACTCGGGGCAGTCCCACTCGCCTTCGGGCAGGGAGCGACCGGAGACGCCGACGCAGCGCACGTGGTAGGACGCGGGGCAGCGCTCGCAGCAGAGCAGGTTGCCGCCGACGCCGCACAGCGCGCACGCGTCATCGTTGCCGTCGTCGACGGGCGCAGCGGTGGCAGGGGCGGCGGGCGCGTCACCGTCGGCGCCGGCCTGGGGCGGCGGCGGCGGAGTGGCGACGGCGCGCGCCTTGCGCGGCGCGGCCCCGCCCGCCCCGCCGTCGCCCGCGACAAACCAGCCCGCTTCCTCGCGCCGGTCGATCTCCGCGCGCACCGCGCGCGTGTCGAGCAGCAGGTCGACCATGGCGGCCACGGCGGCGGCCTTGACGCGCGGGGGGCGCGCGTAGAGTTCCCGGGCCGGCGCGTGGCGCGGGACGCCGGCGCCCAGGCGGGTGCGGCCCAGCGGGGCGGTGGCGGAGGCGGAGAGCAGGGCGCGCAACGGGTGAGGCGCGGCGGCGGAAGCAGGGCGGGGCGAGGCGTCGGCCGCGGCCGCGGCTGCGGCCGACCCGTCGCCGTCGGCCAGCAGGTCGGCCGCCACGCGCGCCAGACCCCCGCGCCGCAGCGCCTCGCCCGCAAACTCGGGCCAGGTGACGGCGTCGAGCAGGTCCAGGGGCAAGGACCGGGTGCGGCGCGCGGCGGCGGTGTCGTCGGCGGCGAGCGTGCGAAGAACGCAGACAGCGGCCTCATCCAACAAATGAGTCGGATTGGGATCCGCCAGCGCGGCACACCAGTCGGCCAAGGAAAAGGGCGACAGGCGCAGCTGCCAGGAAAAGGCGCGCAGGACGAGGAAGGACGCGACCGCGTCGCCGACGGCGTCGGCCGGGAGCGCCGCGGCGGCGAGCTCGGGGGCGCGCGGCAGGGCGGTCGCCGGCGCGATCGACGCCGCCGCGGGATCCTCGCCCCAGCCGCCGCCGGGAGGCGCGTAATCCTTGAACGGACAGCCGGCGGCGGGGTCGCGGCCGGGTGCGCGGCCGGCGCGGCCGCGGCCGCGGCCGCGGCCGCGGCGCCCGCGGCCGCCGCGGCTGCGCCGGCGGCCGCCATCGGAGTCGCTCTCGTGCGCGTCTTCGGCGTCCGAGTCGCCGGAGAGGGAAGGCGGCGGCGACGGGCGCCGCGCGGCGGCCGAGGCGGCTCGCCGGGGAGGGGGTTTCTTGACTGCAGCGGCATCCAGGGTGGGGTCCATGCTCGACGGGGGCGCGACTGAGGATGGAGGGGGCGGTGGGCGCCGAGAGCCCGTCGCCGCCGTGCGGCCGCCCCATTCTCCCTCCTCCCGCACCTTTGTCCTGCCCCTCGCCGGCCGCGTCTGGAGGGGCAGTGGTATCCGTCATGCTGGGACGGTGTGCGCGCGGAACAAAGGCAGCGTCGAGCACGGCGCGGCGCGGCGGCGGCGCGACGCGCCGCGCGCGCTCTAGGCTGCGCGCCTGCCGGCGGTCGCCGCGGCGCGCGAGAGTTTGCCTTCCCCGGCGACGCGCGGCCGGGAGAAGGGCGGGCGATGGAGTGAATGCGGGCCGCCGCGCGCGCCGGCGCCGGCGCCGCCGCCGCACTGAACTAGCCCTTGCCGTTCCACCACGATCGAAGCCACATGAACGCCCACGCCGCGCCCCGCGCACCGAACTACACCCTCACTCGAACGCGGCCGCGTCAGCGGGCACGCCCGACTCGTCCTCGGCCGCCGCGCGCCCGACCACCGCGTCCGCCCCCCGCTTCTTGCGCCCCCCCGCCGGCGGCGGCTTCACTTTGAGGTGCTTGTTGGCGACGCGCAAGCGCCGCGATTCGGCGTTCCGAGCCTCTTCCAGCGCCAGCCCGGCCGCGCGGCGCGCCGCGTTGCCCGCCGCGTCGTCCCAATCAAGGCTGGCCAACTCCCCGTCCTCGCGCACGCTCGTCCACGACTCGAAAGTGTGCACCAGGGTCTCGACCTTGCCGTTGGGCAGCACGCCCGAGCAGAGGGAGCGCAGGACGGCCGGGTCGGCGCGCGCGGTCTCGGCGTCGGGCGCGCCGACGACCAGGCCGTGCACCCGCAACCCGAGCTTGTCTTTCGCCCCCGCCAGCGTGCGCATGACGTCCTGCCCCGGTTGGCGCAGCTCGCCGTCGGACACGATGAGGATGTCCGAGTTGGCCCACGCGGCGCCTGTCAACCGGTCGAGGCAGCGCCGCACGGGCTCGTTGAAGTCGGAGCCGCCGTTGAACGTTTTTTCCAGAAAGGTCAAGAGCCGGTCGACAGAGGCCGCGTCCTCGGCCAGCTCCAGCTCGGCGACATCGTTCGGCCCCGCAAACGCAAACACAAAACACCCGCGCTCTTGCGCCCTCGCCGCGCGCATGCATTCCAGCGCCATCGCTTTGGCCACCGTCTCCCGCGGCCCCCGCATGGACCCTGACGTGTCGACGCAGAGCAGGATCGGGCCCCGGTCGGCGGTCGGGCGCACCTCGCGGCGGTCGACGTCGATGCGCGTGTCGTACTCACCCCAGCCGTCGCGCTCGTACGTTTGGAGCCCTTTTTCGGCCAACTTGGCGAAGAACAGCAGCTTGGCCTGGCGCACGGTGCGGCCGCGGGCGAGGAGGGCGGCCTCGGACGGGAGGAGGCGCGAAATGTCGTCGGTGCGCGTGAGGCCGCGCGTCTCCTGGGCCTCCAGGACCGTGCGGAGCAGGCCGGGGCGGCCGCCGGCGTCCATGTGTTGGACGGGTGCGCGGCGGAGGGGTCCCCACCCGCCGCCGCGGCCCAGCGAGCGGACGAGGTCGCGCAGTTCGCGCAGGTCCTCGAGTTTGGCGCGCACCGTGTCCATGTCCGCCCACCCCTTCCTCCGCCACATGCCGCCGTCGACGTCAAAGTCGGCGCCGCCCAGCAGGGACTCCAGGCCGGCGAAGGCGCGGCCGGCGGTGGCGAGCGAGGCGAGGGCCGGGGCCCACTTTTTGGCGACGGCCGCGCCGACGCGCAGGGCGGCGGCTTCCTCCGGGGTCGAGGGAACGGGGGGAGGGTCGTCATCCTCCTCCTCCTCCTCTTCGGCCACGGCCACGACCGCGTTGGGCGCCAGGGGCGCTACCGTGCCGCCGACCGCGGCCGCGCGCGCCGCGCGCGCGGCGGCCTCGTCCGCCGCCCACTGCGCCGCGGTTTTGTACGCGCCCGCGCCTTCTTCTTCGACCTCCTCCTCTTCGTCGTCCGGCGGCGCCAGCAGCCTCGCGTGCGCGAGGGCGGCGTCGAGCACGGTTTTGATCAGAGCATTCCGCACCGCGCCGTGCCGCGCCGCGATCGCCGGCGCGCCCAGCTTGCACAGCTCGCGCACCAGGGCGGCACGCAAGGGCGGCGCGGGCCAGGCGAGCGATGCCGGGTCGAGGCCGGCGACGCACGAGTCGGCGTCGTCCGTCAGCGCCCTCAGCGCGGCGTCGTCGGGCAGCAGGCCGGCCGACAGGCAGGCGCGCCACGCGGTGAGGCCGCGCGCGCCGGCGGCGAGGGCGGCTTGGGCGGCCAACGGCGAGGATTTGGAGCTGGGAAGCGCGGGGTGGGCCCGGTCGGTCGAGGCACGCCGACCAAGGCCGCCGCCCCCCTCCCCCCCCTCCCTCACACCTGACGTGCGCCAGGCGGAGCAGGGCGGGCATGAGCCTCGGCGGGACGTCGCCGACGTCGCCGAGGCCGTGGAGGAGGTCGGACGCGGCGCCGGTGGGGGCGTCCGCCACGGCGGCAGCGCACGGGGGGGTGACGACCGACGTCGGGCGGCGGGCCCAGGGGCGCGGGGACGGCACGGCCACGGCGCGGCGCGGCGGCGGCGGCATGCATGCCGCCGCCGCGCGCGCCGGCGGCGCGGCGCGGGGGAGCGCCCGCATTGGGGCGGGGTGTGTGTGCGCGCCGGGCGGCGGGCCAGCGGGCGGGGAGTGTGCGGCATGGCGCGGCGCGGCGGCCGGCGCGCGACCCCGACCCGCGGCGCGGGCGCAGGAGGGGGCCCGAGCCGACCGCGCGGCGCCCGCCCCGACCGCGTGGCGCCCGCCGGGGCGGCCTCCTTCGCCTGTGCACCATCCACTTGATCCATTTGGCGCCTGACTTGGCCCCACGCGCCAACCGCCGGGTGCGGCCGCCGGCTGTCGATGCATCGACAGTTGAAGCGCCTGCAGATGGCCCCGTGCGCGCGCTGGCCCGCCAGCGCGGCCGCGCTTGAGTGCTAGACGTGGTCCGAGCGCGGGAGCGGCCGGCGGGCGCCGGGCGGCCGCGCCGCGCGCGGCGGCCGCGGCAGCCAAACCTACCCTGAAGCGTGGCGGACCGACGCGGCGTCTGGGCCACAGCCTCCGGGCGTCCGTCGGGAACGGATCCCCGGTCGGGCTGGTGGGCCAGAGCCGGGCGGAGAGGACGAGGCTCTCGCCGCCCTTTCACACCGCCCCTCCCCATCGCCCCCGCGCGCCGCCTTCCACTGCCCCCATGGTGCGCCCCCGTGTGTTGCGCGCCCGCCTTGGGTGGCGCACAGGGCCGGGAGCGGCCTGGGCGGCCGCGCGCCGCCCAGGCGGTCCGCGCCGGCGGTCCGCGCCGCGTCCGCGCCCGCGCGCGGCCCGCCCAGGCCGCGCGCCGCGCCTTTGTGGCAGATGTCGAGCGCTCGCTCGCCTTGTGCGCTTGGATGGGCCTTCGGAGGCCGCGGCGGCCGCTTGCGGCGCCGCCGGGGCAGCGATCGGCGCGCCCGCCCCCGCCTCACGCTCGGGGATGCCTCGCCCGCCGCCCCGCGGCGGTGGAATGGCGCGCCGGCCGCTCACCGGGGCGCGGGGAGGCTCCGACGCCCGCGGCGCGACGGGCGCCGCCGGGCGCGCCGAGGCGCTTCCCCGAATCTGCCGCCGCGCCCACGCCCCTCCTCCCTCCCGCTCCCTCTCCCTTAGATGCGGGCCACCAGCCTCGCGACCCTCCTCGCCCTGGCCACCACCGCGCACGCGGCCTTCGACTGGGGCGAGATGTCCAACGTCGGCGCCAAGCAGACCGGCGACGCCACCTTTTACGGCCACGACATGGACCAGGTAGGAGAAAGAGAGGGAGAGGGAGAGGGAGCGGGAGAGGGAGAGGGAGAGGGAGAGGGAAGAGGGGCCTGGGAGAGGGAAGAGGGGCCGGTCAACGCCGGCGCGCTCACCCCTCCGCGCCCGCTCCTCCCCCCCCCAGGACGCCAAGGGCGCGTGCTCCTTCAACGAGAATTTCGCCAACACGATGTCCACCTCGCCCTGGACCGCGGGCACGATGGTGACGATCGCGCTCAACCACGACCAGTTCAACGGCGGCAAAGGGTGCGGCACGTGCATCATGTACCGCGGCCTGGGCGGCGGCGTGGGGGTGACGCCGCTGTCGACGACGCAGTGGACGATGGGCATCGTCAACAACCAGGTCAGTGAGAGAGGGGAGGCGGCGGGGAGAGGGCGAGAGGGAACGAGGCGTGACCGCACTTTGCCCGCCCACACCCACACCTCCCCGCTCCCCTCTCCTCCCTCCCAGTGCCCCGAGTGCGAAAAGGGCTCGATCGACCAGAACATCAACGGCGACGGCCGCTGGAGGGTGGAATGGTTTGCGGTCCCCTGCAACGTGGGCGACTCCAAGATTCGCTACTCGCGCATTTCCACCCTGGGCCCCGAATACTGGGCCCTCGTCGTCTCCAACACGCGCGTGCCCGTCGCGTCCGTCCAGATCAAGGTGGACGGCGCGTGGCACACGCCGCACTACACGACCAACAACCAGTGGGTGTGGCCGGGCCAGTCGGTCAACCGCAAGTGGAACGACGCGACCGACTTCCCCATGCCCATCCGGGTCACGTCCGTGACCGGCGACGTCATCGAGGACGTCATCCCCGCGGGCGGCAACGGTTTCGGGGCCAAGCAATTCAAGGCCGTCGGCGGCAACGTGTTCGAGTCCCAGACCCTGCCCGGCTACGGCAAGCGCGCCAACAACTACGCCGCCTTTGTCCACCCGCCCGTCCCCGCGGGCATGACCATGTTCAAGCCGGAGACGCCGGCCGAGGCGACGGGCACCGAGGCCAACACCGGCAAAACGTACAAGGTGGCCACCATCTACGTCAAGGACGGCGAGCAGTGCGGCGGCATGGCGGGCGCGTGCCAGCCGCGGGACGTGGGGCAGCCCACGAAACCGTGCATCGCGTCCAAGTGGCCGCTCGCGGTGTGTGCGAACGCCGATTCCGTCTGCCTCCCGTCCGAGGGCGAGGGCAACTTTGGCAACGCCAAGGACGCCAAGTTCTTCCGGTGCGCGCCCAAGGGCGGCGGGTCGGCGTCGGGCGACGCGACGGGGGTGAGCATCGCCTCGTCGGCGGCGTCGTCGACCGCGTCTCCCGCGGTCGCCACCGGCGGGCGCCGCCTGCTGCTGGACGCGTGAGCGCCGAGCGCCGGGGCGGCCCCGACTCCGCCCTGCCCCACCACTATGTTTTTTCGCAGGGCGCGCGCGGCGGCGCCCCTTACGGCGCCGCCGCCGCCGCCGCCCCCACACCACCATCCATTTCTTTGTGCACGCTTTCCCGGGCGCGCGCATACGCTTGCTGCCACCCCCTGCCACCCCCCGCCCAACGACGTACACACCCCATCCTCTTTCTAGCGGCGCGTCGCCGGCGCCTCGGCGCGCCGCACGCGCCGCGCGCGGCCACCCCGGCCGCGCACCCCCCCCCCTTCATTCCGAGCCCCCCACATCTCCCCGGCGCGCGCTGCGCTTCGCGCCGCGCCGGGCGGCGGCCTCGTGACGCCCCCCCGCTATCCCCCCCCCCCAAACGCATCCCCTACTACCCCCCTCGATACTTACGTGTAGCTAACGCGCGCTGCTCCGGCATACAAACACAAAACGGGAGAGGGAGCGCGGCGGGCGGTTGCACGGGGCGCCCCTCACCGCTCTCGCGCCGCAAACGCCGCGCGCCAGAGCGCGCCCGCCGCGCCGTCCACCCCGCCCACCACCGGCGCCGCCAGCGCGCCCGCCAGCGCTGCACCCGCGGGCGCGGCCCGGCCGGGAGGGGGCGGCGGCGGCGCGCCGCCCGCGGGCGCGGCGCGCGCGGCGCCGGCGAGCAGGCCGCCCGGCGACCCGTCGCCCGCGACCGCCGCCAGCTCGCCGCCCGCCAAACCCAGCAGCAACGCCTCCCCGTCGGCGGCGGCGACCGCGGCAAACGCGGGGTCGCGCGTGCGCAGCTCGAGGCGGGCGACGCCGGCCGGCGGCGGCAGCGCGAGCGGGGGCGCGCCCGCGCCCGCGCCCTCTTCTCTCTCCTTTTCCGCCTGCCCCACGTACGCCGTCGCGGCCACCCACACCGGCCACCCGGCGGGCGAGCACCCGTGCAGGAGCGCGGAGAAGCCGGCGAGGCCGGGTAAAGGGGCGTGCAGCACGAGCGCGAGGCGGCCGCCGCGCGCGAGCGCGCCGACGAGCGCGGCGGGCCCCTTTGCGCCGCGCCGCGCGCAGGCGCCCGCGACGGCGGCGCACGGCGGGCAGGCCGAAAAGGACGCCACCGCGGCCGCGGCGTCGTCGTCCGCGGGCGGCGCGGCGGGCATCCAGTCGGCGGGCGAGATGGAGAGGGAGCCGCCGAGGCGCAGCGTCACGGCGTCCGCCGCGCACAGGCCCGCCGGCGCCTGAGCGCCCTGATTCCCGACGTCGAGCCTCGCGGTGACCGCACCCGCACCATGCCCGGTCGCGGCGCCCGCGGCGCGCCACTCAAACCGCTCCCCCGGCCGCAGCGCTGGCAGCCGCACTGCCGCGCGCCCGCGCGCGGCCGCCACCAGCGCGCCGCCCCACTCGAGCACGACCCAGGTGCGTGGCAAAGATGGGGACACTGTCCCGATGGCGACACACGCCAGGGAGACGCGGCGGGTGTCGGGGTAGAGGGTGGCGGTGAGCGTGAGGCGGACCGGGTCGCCGACGCCAGCCAGGTCGAGAGGTGGGAGCTCGATCGGGGCACCGAGAACGGGCGCAGGCCCAGGCGCAGACCCGGAAATCAGCCGCGCAATCTCGGTGGGGCCAGCGACGCCGACGCCGGCCACCGGCGGCAACGGCCGCGCCGCGCGCGGCGCCGCCCTCTCGAGCCCCGCGCCGACGCCCGCCACGAGCGCGGCGTGCCGCCTGCCCAGGGGTGCGCACGCCAGGGCGGCGCCGGCAGGGGCGCCCATGGGGCAGATAGAGAAGCCGCCGTCGAGCAGGGCGGACAAGGGGAGAGGAGGAGCAGGCGGCGGGGGCGCGTCGCCGTCGCCCGCCGCCCCTCCCCTCGCCAGCGCGGCCGACAGCACCGCCGAGGCCCTGGCCGCCCGCTCGCGCGTGTCAGGCGGCGCGCCGCTGGCGCCGTCGGCGTGGGGCGCGGCGACGGCGGCGACCGCAGCGGCGAGGTCGCGCGGGCCGCCCGCGCGCGCGTCGGCCGCGAGCCAGCCCGCGATCAAGGCCGACGCGGCCTCGAGCACGGCCAGGCCGACGGCGACGGCCTCAGAGCGCGCTGCGGCGGTGGGCACAGGGGGTAGGGGTGGCGGCGCGGCGGGGGAGGAGTAGGGGTTGCCGCCGCCAGCGCTCGCTTGAGCCACCACCAGCGTCCCTGCCGCCGCCGCGGCACGCGCCGACGCCCGCCGCATCCCACGCCCCGCCGCCTCGCCTGCGTCCAGCTGGTCGTCCGCCGCGCGCAGGAGCAACGCCCACGCGCGCCCCGCGCGCGGCGGCAGGTCGAGCCCCGCGGCCGCCGCCCACAGCGCGCGCGGGCGGGAGGCGGGCGCGATGGCGCGCCAGTGGACGAGCAGGGAGGTGAGCAGGCGTTGGAGGGCGGCGCGGTGGGTGGGGGGTGTGAGGGTGAGGGCGTGCGCGAGCGGCGTGGGCGGCGCGGGGGTGCCGCCGTCGACGGCCGTCATGTTGGAAGTCGTCCGATCCGGCCCGCCGCGCGGCGTCGAGCCGTCGGCCGACGCCGACGCTGTGCCGTCTGCCGCGCCGCCGTCGTCGCCGTCGTCGGCGGCCGCCGGCTCGAGCGCGCGCGCCACGCGCAGCGCGTCCACCAACAAGGCGAGCCACGCGTCGACGGGCGCGGTCGTGGGCGGCGCGTGGGGCGAGGGCGGCTCCGCCGCGCCGGCCGCAGCGTTCCACCCCAGGCACGCGCGCGAGCCCTGCAGCGCGATGCGCGCGGTCGCCAGCCAGTCGTCAGCGAGGCCGGGGAGGGGGTTGTGGACGCCCGATCCCGCTTTCAGGGCTTCCCGTGCCGTGAGCGCCGCCGCGCGCGCTGCGGGCGCGCGCGCCGCTGCGCCAAGCAGCGCCACCACGAGCTCCTCTTTGAACTCGGGCGGCGGCGGCGGTGTCGCGGGATCCGCCCATTCCTCACCCCGCACCAAGGACGCGAGCGCGGGCGCGGTGAGCGCAGCTTTGAGCTCGCCGCCGGGCGCGGGAGCGCCGCCACGGCGCGCCGCGCGCGACGCCAGGTCGGCCGCGACGAGCGCGGTCCAGGCGGCTGCGAGGAGGGCGGTACGGTCGGAAGCACGTGGCAGGTCCGCCGCTTTCAGCAGCAGGCGGCGCGCAGCGCGCGCGCGGTCGGGCGGCGCGAGCGCGGGGAGCGCGGAGGCCGCGGCGGTCGCGAGCTGCGGCCGCGCGGGCTCCAGGCCGGGCCGCGCCCACGCGCACGTGAGCGCGGCTGTGACTGCTGCCGCCGCCGAAGCAGCAGGCCCCGGCGCGGCCGCGCCGCAGCCGCCCGGCGCGGGCGCCGCCGCGAGCGCCGCGACGCGCGCGAGCGCGACCGCGCCGTCGGCCGCGGCCACGGGGTCGGGCAGGGTCGTGACGCGGGTGGCGTAATCGGCGACGGCGGCGTAGGTCCAGGACGGGGGAGCGGGGGAGGCGTCGTCCGCGTCGTCGGCGCAGAACGCGAGCGCCGCCGCGGCACACCGCGCCACCGCCGCCCCCCCGCCCGGCGCCAGGCGCGCCCCAGCCTCGAGCACGGCAGGCATCCCGGCCATCAGGGCGGCGACGACGGGGCGCAGGGCGAGGGCGTGCGCGCGGTCGGCTGCTCCGCCGCGCGGCGGCCGCGCGTCGAGCGCGTCGGCCAGGCCCGCCGCCGCCGCGGCAGCGACGGTGGGGTCGTCGTCCAGCAGGGCATCGCCCAGCGCGTTCGCCGCCGCGGCCGCCGCGGCGGGTCCGCCGGGGGCCTCCAGAAAGGCGGGCCGCGCGAGCAGGCGCGCGGCGGCGCGCGCGGCGGCCGGCCGCGCGCGCGCCGGCCCGCCCTCCAGCGCCGGCACCACGCGGCACCCAGCCCCGCCACCTCCAGCCGGCAGCGCCAGGCGGGCCAGGGGCGGCGGCAGCGCGCCCAGGGCGGCGAGCGCCGCCGCGCGCACGTCGGCCGGCGCGCCCGACGCCGCCCCGAGGTCGCTCTCGGCCGCCCCCAGCAGCGCCTCCCACCCCGCGTCGTCCAGCCGCCCCGTCGCCGCGCCCGCGTACGCCAGCACGCGCGGCAGCGTGGGCGGCCCCGCCGCGCCGGCGGCCGGCGCGGCCGCGTCGTCGGCCGCCGCCACGAGCAGCGGCCCCGCATCCCGCCCGCACGCCGCCGCGTTGAGCGCCTGCAGCATGCCGGTCACCACCGCGCCGTCGGCCAGGGTGCCGGCGCGCGAGCCGTCGGTGGTAGTCATGGTCTCTCGTTCGTGTTCCTTTTCTCACCGCCCTTGTCCCTGCGTCGCCTCCCGGTACTGCGCCGCTGCCACGGGAAACGCGGCCTCAGCGCCTGTCAGCGTCGCGTCCCTCAACGCCGCCAGCGCGGCCGCCTTCCCTTTGGCGAGCTGGTTTGCGCGCGCGCCGCGCCGAAACGCGGCCGCAGTGAACTCGTCGGGCGACCCGCCGTCGTCCAGCGCGGCCAGCAGCTCGACCGGGACGTCGACCGACGTCGCGGCCGGGTGGTCGGTCGCGAGTGCGCCCAAGCCGTGGTGCAGGGCGGTGCTGAGGAAGGAGGAGAGGCGGTCGGCACGCGCCGCGCGGCCTCTCCCCTGTCCCCACCCCCTCCCTCCTTTCTCTCACATCTGGGTCGCCAGCTGGTCGGCGTCGCCGTTGAACGAGGCGAGGGAGGCGTCGACGGCGTCGATCTGAGGGGGCGCGGGGATGGTCGGCGCGCGGCGATGGGCGCGCCCCGCGCGTGCCGCGCCCCGCTGCCCCTCTCCCACCTGCACAAGGAGCGCCTCGATGTCAGCTTTGAGTCGGTCGCGCGGCTGCGCCATGAACGTGAAGAGTGGGGGGCAGCAGCGGCGGCGCCTGCGCAGAACGGACGCTGCTTCACACGGCCGCCCCACTCCCTCCAACCCTCTGCCCCACTCCCAATCCCTCGTCGGCCGCCCTCAAATCGGTGGAACTAATTTTGGAGTCGCCGCCGCCCCCCCCGACCAGGCCGACGACCGCAAGCGCGAGCGGGGGCAGCCCGGCCGCCACCCGCCCCGCGCAGATGCGGTCCCCTCCTCCCACCGTCTCCTGGGACACGACCAGGGCGGTCATGGCGGGGTCGACGTCGGCCGCGGTGGGGGCGGCGGGGTCGAGCAGCGGCGCGGTCTCGACCGCGAGAGCCGGGCGGACAGCGACAGCGAAGGAGGCTGCGGCCGCCTCCCGGGTGGCGTAAGGTTGCAGCCTCTCTTTGTGCGCTTTGCCGGCGAGCAGGGCGTCGCCGGTGACGCCGACGAAAAGTGAATCCCGCGCGAGCAGTGCGGACGCGGCCAGCAGCAGCCTGTGGCCGGCGTGCAGGCGGTCAAAGGTGCCGCCCACCGCGACGCGGGTGTAGGGGGGAGGGGGGGTGGAGGGCAGGGGCGGGCGAGCGGCGGGCGGAGGAGGCGGCGGCGGCGGCCCGACGACCCCCACCGCCTCCAGCCGCAGGCGCGGCAGTTCCTCGGGGCGCGCCGCGTTCAAAGCGTCCATCACCTCGGTGGCCCGCGCCCCGGCATCAAGCACGGACGCCAGCTCCGGCAGCGCGGCAACCGCGCCCCGCCCCCACCCCGCGCACGGCACGAGCGGCACCGCGTCCGCGGTCGGGCCGGCGGCGGCCACGGCGCAGTAGGCGTCGCGCAGCGATTCCAGCAGGGCGTCGGTCGGCGGGTGGGTGCTCGGGAGGTCTACAAGAGGGCAGGGGGTTGAGGCACGCGCCTCTCTCCTCCTCCCTCCTGCCTCCTCCCTCTTCTCGCTCACCGTCAAAATAGAGCAGCACGCGACCACCGTGGCTCTCCGCCACCGCCGCCTGCAGCGCCGGCAACCAGTCGCGGCTGGAGCCGTCGCCGGGGACGAGGAGCAGGGTGTCCCGGGCGGCGGTTGGGGGGGGCATGGCCGGCGTGGCTCGTGCGGGAGGGAGGCGGGGCGGGACGGGAGGGCGGGCGCCGCGGACCGCCCGCATCTGGGACCGGCGCTCGGCTCGCTTCGCCACTCCTCTCTTCCCGCGCTCGACGGGACGCGGATGACAGTGTGACAAGTGACGACAAGTGACCATCTCCCATACTCGACAACCCCTTAAAATCAGAGAGTGTAATCGTGGCGCTGCCGCGGCGGCGGCAGAGGCGGCGCCTGCGACGACGGCGCGGCCGACACGCCGTTCGGCGTCGCCCCGGGCGCCGCCGCCCCGCCCGCGCCCCGAGGCGAAATGGTCGCCGGCGCGGAGCCCCGCCACACGGCCTGCGGCGCGTCGCCCGCGCCCACGCGGCGCGCGCGAGCCGGCTTCAAGTCGGGCCGCTTGCACGCCGCGTGAAGGGCGACGAGCGCCGCTCCAAACGCGAGCGCGAGCAGGGCGCGTCTGGCGGCCGCAGCGCCGGCCGCCCAGAGCAACAGAATTCCCACGCCCGCGAGCCCCGCCGCCGCGCGCGCGCGCGGCACGCCCGCCACCGTGAGCCTCGACCGGCCGTGGGGGGCGCCGCCCAGGCCGGCGGTCGCGCCGGCCGCGGCGCGCAGGCGGGCGGCGGTGGGAGGGTGGACGACGCGCGCCGCGCGCGCGACGGCAGCCGACGCGGCGGCCGCGCCGCCGTCGTTGCACAGACAAACAGCCGCACAGAGCATTCCATGCGCCAGCTCAGCTTTCAGCGACCGCACGGAAGCGACCGCGCCGAGCGCGGCGAGCGTCCAGGCGTATAGGAGCGCGTGGCGGACCGCGTTGGCAGACGCGCGGGCCGCCAGGTCGTCCGCGGACGCGGGTGGCGGCACAAAGCCGGTCATGCACGTGGCCAGGGTGGGCGGCGGGCCGACCAAGTCGGCCTGGGAGGGGGCGGGGCGGCCGGGGAGGTCGGCGTCGCGCGGCGCGCGGCGGCCCGAGCACGCCGCCCCGCCGGCTTTTCGTCTCTCACCTCCCGCCACGCGGCGACCGCGTCCGACCATGTGACTGCCTCGTCGCGGGCGTCCATTGGAGAGGGCGCAGCGCGCGCGGCGCGGACGAATGCGCGCGCGCGCGCGAGCCCCAGTGCGCGCCGGCTCCCGGCGCTGGCGGACGCGGTGCGGGCGGGGCGCAGCCTCCTCGCCCGCTTCAACTAGCGACGGGCGGGGCCAAGGCGCGGGAGTGGCGGGGCGCGGCTGCGGGCGACGCACACACCGCCGCGGCGCCATGCCCCGCTAGCTGCCGCTTGCCCGTCTCCAGGCCGCGCGCGGCCGACGGCGAGCCGCGCCGGCTCGATGGCGGCGCCCGCGCTGGCGCGCACACCGCCGCCGCCGCCTTCTCCCCCTCCTTCCCCCGCCCTGGCCGCCCTCCCCCTTGTCGTCAAAGAGATTATCGCCGGCGGCGCCGCGGGCGCCACCGCCAAGTCCTGCGTCGCCCCCCTGGAGCGCGTCAAAATCCTCTTCCAAACGGGGAGGCTGGCAGGGGCGAGTACGGGGGCATCTCTCGCGTCCATTGCGCGCGCGGAAGGCCTGCCCGGCCTCCTCCGGGGCAACGGCGCGTCGGTGGCCCGCATCGTGCCCTACTCGGCGCTCCACTTTGGCGCGTATGAGCGGTACAGGTCGGCCTGCGTCCGCCGCCTGGCCCTCAACCCGGCGTCCGTACCTCCGGCCGTCGATCTCGTCGCCGGGGCGGCGGCGGGCGCGACGGCGGTGGTGGCGACGTATCCTTTAGACCTCGCGCGCACCCGCCTAGCCTACGCGACAGAGGGCGGCGTCGGAGGCTCCACCCCTGCCCCTGGCGGCGCTCGTCCCCGTCGCCCTCACCTCCCGCGGGCCACCATCCGGTCGACGCTCGCCGCGACGCTCGCTGCCGACGGCCCCGCCGGGCTCTACCGCGGGATGGGCCCGACACTCGCGGGCATCCTCCCCTATGCAGGGCTCAAGTTTTACGTCTACCAAGCGGCCAAACACTCGCACGCCGCGAGCGCGGCGGCGGC
>Ga0315285_10000982_pt1 | contig 29670 bp, 22 predicted proteins | sample YL17G09_36_MG_FD_203698 | JGI IMG/M metagenome (GOLD analysis project Ga0315285, IMG submission 203698) | Sediment microbial communities from Yellowstone Lake, YNP, Wyoming, USA - YL17G09_36 | ecosystem: Environmental > Aquatic > Freshwater > Lake > Sediment | place: USA: Wyoming | collected...
CGTCTGCAATGCCCCCACCAGGAACCTCGGCTCACTTACGACACTGTAACCGGGCTGAGACAGTAACTCAGCCGTAATGCGGGTCGCAACGCCACGCCCAACGTTACGTACCTGGAGCACAACGTTGGCACGCTCTAGCAGCAGAGCCTGGTTACTGCGCAGCGCCAGATCCAACTCAGCCTCCCCCGTTTCTACTGCGCTCAAGGTCGCCGAGATCACCCTCTCCCAACGGGCTACCCAGTTGGCAAAGATCAGCCGCACCGGTCCTTCAAGTCCCTTCACCATCTGTTCGACTGCATCCAGTTCAGCCAATGCATCCTTCAACCGCTCTCGCCGTAGGTCAGCCCGCTCGGCTTGCTCCGATTGCTCCAGGTCAGCAATAGCAACACCCAGCCGGCTCAGTGCTGAGGTTACCTGTGAGGGAACACCACCCCTGGCCTTTTCTAACTCATCTAATGCCCCCTGAACCTTGTTCTTCTGGTCAATGATATCGGGGATCGCCTCTACCTTTAGCGCCTCTTGGCACGCTTGATACAGCGGGGTATACTTTTCACTCCGATCTTGGTCGGACAGTTGATAATGGGAACTAAAGGCAACTGACAGTGAAGATGCAATGGTCCGCAGCCCGTTTAGGATTGAGGCATCCAGCGGTGGCATCCTACCTACATCCCGACCCCGTACCTCATTGTAGATGGCTGCCAGGTCCTCATCATCCAGAGCAGACACACGCTCCCTGGCACGCCCTTTGGCAAATGCATCCAAGGTCTCGCCAAAACTTTTCTGGAAAGCACGTTCTGGGATCAGAGCAAGAACATCATTCATCCGGGTGACATCTCGGGCCACCAACTGCTCCAATGCTCGCCGGACCGCTGTTGGATCTGCCACAAAGCCTTCCACCTGACCACATAGTTCTTCAATCTGCTTCTCAACCTTTTGGATATTTACCAGGCTTTGGGCCAACACGTCAGCCAGTGGCATCAAGCGGTCGAGGTCCGGTTTGGTAAAGTGCCGTCGAGGGCGGACCAGGGCCAACAGGCCAGCCACTCCGGCCGGATGTTGGAGTGGAACGTAAAGGTAAGCCATGCCAAGAGGCAGTCGAGGATCTAACTGCGTCTCCTGGGAAGCCGCCTGATTCATCAGGCCTGATTGGGCCAGCCGATTCTCAACTGCCTGTCCCAACAGTCCTTGCCCGATTTCGACTTGTCGTGGCCAGTGGACCCCATCCAGGTCACTAGCAGTATCTAGAGCAGCACCGGGCTGAGAGCCAGGCTCTGTTCGAACTGCGAGGCCTGGCCAGTGAATCTGGATCTGTCCCTTGGGATTTTTCTCCCCCCGCAGCCACAGGATGCTGCTATCAGGTGGGGTACTATAGATCGCCATCCAGCAGTGACCCAGGTTTGGCAGTTGCTGATTGACCAACTTTGAGATAGAGGCCAGCAGTTCCTCATCAAACCTGGTCAGGCCAAGCAGCCGGCGCCGTACTTCCTCTCGGCTTCTATTGCTGATCGCCTCTCGTTCAATGTTCGCATACGAGCGGGCAATGACGAGAAAGGCCAGGAACAGGGCAGGAAAGACCAGAGAAAGAATCAGCCGGCTCGTGCCTGTCAACGCAAACACAAAGACGGACAGAGCAATCGGCACTGGCGCCATTAGCAAGACACTACCGATCAGGTGAACACGCGGGAGTCGCTCTTCATCCTCTGGCAACCGTAGATTTCGGATCGCCCAGTCGTGAGGCTTAGTGAGGATCGAGGAAACGAGCGAGTAGGCGGCCAGATATGCTACTATGGCCAGGAGGTAGTTTGGATCCACGAGGAGATCGAAAACCCCTTGGGCAGGCAACTGAGAGGTATTCGGTTGCCGGCGCACCAGACCAAAGGCTGCTATCGCGGCCAGCGCCGCCAACGTGTGATGAGCGGTATAAAAGAGCACGCGATCAAATCTGGCCAGGAGGTTACGCCTGATGAAGAGCCTGTATAGGCTGTCACTGCACAGGGAACCGAGTACTACGACCTCAGCAACAACCAGAGGGCCATTTTCCTGGCCTCCCAGCAGGGCAAACAAGACGATTGGGAAACCAAGCGAGATGACTTGCCCTCGGTAGGGCACGCGCAATAAGTCAAAGAGAACGTAGAGTAGCAAGATACCTAAGAAGAGCAAAACGTCCTCTTGCTGAGTGACCTGCTCGGAGAAATAGATGGAGAGAAATACAGCAGCAGTCACCCCAATGACGATGATGGCTGCCTCGTATAGATTCCAACTCCACCGGTTCAAGCGTTCCAACAACTGTCTCATAACGATTCCTTCCTGAGATACCACTCAGTAGCCAATAGCCACAGTCTATTGGCCTGTTTCAATACAGACAGTACGCACACGAAAATCACAACGAAGCGCCCTGATTTTACCAGGCTTTTGCTCACTCCACCAGCCTTCTGTGGTGTTCCTGGGTGAGAAGAAAGGGGTTCTTTGGTGTAAGACAGGGAAAGTGGGAGAATCATGACTGTGACTCTATTTTTTTGGCAGAATATCGCTCCGTGAAAAATTGGCAAGGTAGTCTCGAAGTTGCTGTATCGTACGCTCATCCCATTCGCCTCGAGTACCTTGCAACAGACCGGCAATGAAGACACCAGCACTTTGCAGACAATGAGGATGCCCCTGCGCCCAGCGCAGAACGAGATCCACCACCCGGTCGGGAACGGATAAACGAGCGGACTGGAAACGTTGTTGGAGGAAAGCGTGGCTCTCGTCCTGGCTAAAGGGCCCGAGATCTTGCTTGGAGAAGATATTAAAGAAAGGAGAAGGATCGGTCTGAGACCATTGACCGAGCCATCTCTCTTCCAGTGCACTCAACGGCTCAGTGGATACGATCACATAGAGAACCTGGTGCATTGAGTTCATAGAACGCCAAAGGCCGAGGAAATCACGGTCCAGACAAGGATTCTGAATAAGAGACTCAAAATCATCCAGCATCATGATGCAACGCAAGCCCGTTCGTGCCACCTCCCGAAAGAACCGCCTGCAGTATTCGCTACAGTATTCAGGCGTCTGCACCGAACCAACCATGTCTGGAGGCAGCAAGGGAACAACCTCAGGAATCTCCTGCTTTACCCGCCGTGCGATCTCAGCATGGCACTCTGCAGGAGTCAAATCTGCCAAGTCGCAACAACATATATAGACGAAGCGGTATTTAGCCCTGGTCAGACGATGAGCCTCAAAGACAGCCGGTCTTGAGATATGATGTAATAGCGAGGATTTACCTATCCCCTTGGAGCCGACGATAGACACATTTTGATCCCGCCTCAACAGTCCAAGAACTCGTTCGGTTTCTGCCGTGCGTCCGAAAAAATCCTCTTCTGTCCGAATAGGACCATCCGTAAAGAACCCTTGGCTTTTCACAATGACTCCACCCCTGCCTGTGTTGTGGTCTTGTTACTACATGCCTATCAAGCCCCCCCAGGGCTTGGCTCGTCCGTTAAAGAAAGTGAGGTTGCTTCCGTTGGCAATTCTCATTGTACTACATTTTTATCGCAGAGTCAAGAGCACCCCAGCAGGCCCTAAACAAACCTCTGAACAACGACAAAAGCAAAAAAGACTGCCATCAGGCAGTCTCTACAGGTTGGTTATGGAAAGCCAATCAAGCCGGCGGACGGCCGCGGAAACACAAAACGTAGCCCCCGCCAGGCGTGAAGCACGAGACACAATGCATAGACTACAGGCCGCGTTGAAGTGCTGCACACCGCATAATCATACCAGAAATTGCCTCGTTTGTCTGTCGGGAGAGTTTGACAGTTTATGTAGGGATAGTTGACAAAATAGGATCAAGAGGGAGGGGAGGGAGGGGAGGGAGGAGAGGAGACAAGGAGACAAGGAGACAAGGAGACAAGGGGCAGGATGCAGAATGCAGGATGCAGGATGCAGGACGCCGGCGCTTTAGTGTCGGGGGTGGCGTTCATCGCGCAGGCGGGGGAGGAGGCGCTTGCGCTTCCAGCCGTACCGCCCTGGCTACGACGATCCCGATCAGGAACCCACCCGCGGCTGTGGCAATAGGCTCCTGCTCCCCGAGCGCCAAAGCCATGCCCGATAGGACGGGAGGAAGCCTGACCCACAGCCAGAGCAGCGCGATTTCCGTCAGCATCAAGCCCGGCAGGCCATAAATGAGCAGCATCGGCCGATCCACTTTCAAGCACACCGGCTTTCGTGTTTCGTGCTTCCTGCTCCCTGCTTCTTGCTTCCTGCCCTCCTCAGTACAGCCGAGGAGTGAACATTCGCCGAAATCCGAATCCCGGGGTAAGATCAGGGCAAACTCCGTCGGGATGACAAGATGAGCAGGGTAATCCAGGTATCTCTAGACGATCAGGGCCATATCCTGATCCCAGCGGCACTTCAACGGCAGTTGGGGTTGTCGCCAGGGATGACGTTGGTCGTCGAAGAAGCAGACAACCGTCGCGTTCTGCTTCTTGCCCCCCTGCCCCTCTGCCCCTCCCCCCCGCCTCACCCGATTGCCCAAACACAGCACGTATACTATAATAGCCGCGTGAGGTATGAGGAATAACCAGAGACCTCATACCATCTGGTGCCCCTGGCAGTTCGGCCCCAATCCCACAGCGAAGGAGGCAAGGATGGACGTACAACGCGACTTGCTGCTCGAGATGTACCGCCGCATGGTGCGCGTCCGCGAGTTCGAACTGGCGGCCATAGACCTGTTCAAGCGCGGGCAGGTCAAAGGCACGGTTCACCCCTACATCGGCCAGGAAGCCTCGGGCGTGGGCGTGTGCATGGCGCTGCGCCCGGATGACCTGGTCGCGGGCACTCACCGCAGCCACGGCCACAACATCGCCAAAGGGGCCGATACCAGGAAAATGATGGCCGAAATCCTGGGGAAGGAGACCGGCTACTGCAAGGGACGCGGCGGCTCGATGCACATCGCTGCCTTCGAGACCGGCAGCCTGGGCGCGCTGGCCATCGTCGGCTCCGGGATTCCGCTCGCCGTCGGGGCAGCGCTGGCCTTCAAGATGCGCGGCGAGGAGCGGGTGACGGTGCCGTTTACCGGCGAGGGCGGGACCAACACCGGCAACTGGCACGAGTGCCTCAACATGGCTTCCATCTGGGACCTGCCCGTCGTCTTCGTCCTGGAGAACAACCAGTACGCCGTGTCCACCAGGGTAGATAGCGCCATCAAGATCAAGGACCTCTCCATACGGGCGCACAGTTACGGCATCCCGGGCGTCCGCGTGGACGGCTTCGACGTCCTGGCCGTGTACGAGGCGGCTGTGGAGGCGGTGGCGCGCGAACGGATTCGCGACAAATTTGCAGGCCGTGCTCAACACGTTTGCCGCCGAGTGGGGCCTGACGGTGAGCAAGATCGAGATCCAACTGATTGACCCGCCCGAGGACATCAAGCGCGCCATGCACAAGCAAAAGACGGCCGAGCAGGAGCGGCGCGCCATGCGCTTGCTGGCCACCGGCGAGTTCGAGGCGGCTGAGCAGCACAAACTGGCGACGATCCAGCGTGCCGAAGGCGAACGGGAGGCCGCGATTCGGGTCGCCCAGGGCAAGGCTGAGGCGATCCGGCTGGTCAACGAGGCCGCGCAAAAGTACTTCCAGGGCAACGCCCAGACACTGAAGCAGATGGAGATGACCGAGACTTCGTTGCGCGACAACGCCAAGGTCGTTATCACCGAGAATGTAGGATGCAGGATGCAGGATGCAGGATGCAAGAGGCAGGAAGACAGGATTTTCTGAGGAGGGAGTACCGATGAAGAGAATGCTTCTGCTTGGGATGCTCATGCTGGCATTGGTTGCGGTCGCAGGTTGCGCTGCTGGTCCAAACGAATTGGCGCACTCCCCGCGCGAGGGAGGGAAGGTCGCCGGTTTCTGGCAGGGACTCTGGCACGGATTCATATCCCCGTTCACGTTCGTCGCATCGCTCTTTGTGGATGACGTAAGCATATACGAAGTTCACAATAACGGTGGGTGGTACAACTTCGGCTTCCTGCTTGGCGCCGCAACCATCCTGGGTGGCAGCGGAGGAGGAGCGGCGAGGACAAGAAAGTCTTATACCAGGCAACCATCGGAGTAGGCTTCGGTTGGCTGATTCCTGCGCCCAGCGTGATGCAATCGGCAATCGGCGTGGGGAGATTGGGTGCGTCAAAGCCGATGCCCGGTGCAGGTTTGCGGCGGGTTCACTCCAATGGCGGATGCAGCCCTGCGCTAATCCAAATACGGCGTGCGCCCACTAGCCATTCATTGTTCAAGCGAAGCGCTTCAACAGTGGCACGTCCAGTCGCGGTCCGACCGATGATACACAGGCCGTCATCGCTCCAGGCAAAATGCCTGTGCCATTCTTGGGTGCACGGGTTAAAAAGCGGAACTGTTGCGCCAGTTTGAGGGTCAGTGGCGTTCAAACGAGCCGGGATACCTTTACGCTGAGGCATAGTCAGCCTGCGTGTCCAGAGATGGGAGTGTATGACCGCGCCATTTCAAGACTGCCAGGGCGAAGGATCGGCGGAAAACGTGTCGGTCGGTTTCGGCGCGTAGACGCTCAAGTTCGTGCTGCTCGCGTTCGCTCAGGTTGCCGGCTGCGTTTTTCTGCAAAAGGTGCTGGTGTCGCTGCCATTGCTCGGGGTCAATCGAACTTTGGGCTACTGCCCACAAGTCACCGTCGTTGAGACTAAGCAAGGCAGCCAACTCGTCCCGAATCTCGTCCGGAGCATCTTCAGGTGACGGTGGAATGTTGCCACGGATAGTCTGCAGAAGCACATTGTCGAGAGACTGGTTTGTCATCGCAGCAGTGTGCTCCAGGCGGCGATAGATCGCTTGGGGTAACTTTACGGTTATCGTTTGCAGGGTCATAGCCTTATCTCCTTGGCAAACTGCTCATAGTACTGACCGTCACTATTATACGCCGGGATGAGAATGAATACAAATCAAAGGAGGTATTTCGATGATCTTCACGTCAGGTCTCAGTGTACCCGAGGGTCCGGTGTGTCTGCCGGACAAGAGTTGGCTGTGCGTCGAAATGGGCGCCGGCCGTGGCTGCGTGACCCACGTCAGCGCGGACGGCAAGACAAAGCGCGTCGTGGCGCAAACGGGCCGGCCCAACGGCCTGGCCGTTGACCGCGCCGGCAATATCTGGGTCGCAGAGTCGAGCGAACCTGCACTGTTGCGCCTGAGGCTGGATGGCACCTGCGAGGTCTTTCTGAAGGACTGTAACGGCCTGCCTTTCATGTTCCCCAACGACCTGTGCTTTGGGCCGGACGGGCTGCTGTACCTGACCGATTCCGGCATTTACGTCGAGGATTTTGCGCCGGGCGGCCAGATTCGCCCCGACTACGCGCTCGCCCAGACCGATGGCCGGGTCTACCAGATCAACACCCAGACCAGAGAAATCGCCATGGTGGATCGCGGCATCCGCTTCACCAACGGCATCGCCATTGGCCCCGAGCGGAACCTGTACGTCAACGAGACCCTGACCGGCTTCGTGTACAGGTACGAACTGCGCGGTGGCCAGGTGGGGCGCCGCCAATACTTTGGCGACGTGGTTGACCCGCACGCCGCTCCTGGCTACAAAGGCCCGGACGGGATGAAGTTCGGGTTGGACGGCCACCTGTACGTCACCGTTTACGGCCAGCAGGACGTGACCGTCCTGGGGCCGACCGGTTCCGTCGTGCGCCGCATGCGCACCCTGGGCAAGAACCCGACGAACGTCGCCTTCGGGCTTCCTCCCGAGAACAAGATCTACGTGACCGAAGTGGAACTGGGCCAGATCGAAGTGCACGACGTGGACACCGCCGGCCTGCCCCTGTATTCGTAGGCACGAGGGGAGAGCATGGCCGACGTACGGAGACTTTATGCGGACGCCGAGGCGTGCCGCGACTGCCAGGCCTGTACGCTGGCGTGTTCGCTGTACCACGCAGGGGAGTGCAACCCGGGCCTGGCGCGGCTGTCAGTGGCCAAGGACATGGCACAGTACAGGTTCCAGATCGTGATTTGCCAGCACTGCAACCTGCCTGCGTGCGTGGAGGCCTGTCCGACGGGCGCGCTGTCGCTCGACGGGCGGGGTGTGGCGATCCTCAATGACGACGAGTGCACGCGCTGCGGCGCCTGCGCCGAGAGTTGCCCCTACGGTGCCATCTTCTACGCCCAGGCCCAGGACCGCTACCTCAAGTGCGACCTGTGCGCCGGGCGGGCGGAGGGGCCGCTGTGCGTCGAGGTCTGCCCGGTGGGAGCGTTAATGCGGGAAGGGGGGGAGGGGAATGGAGAATGGAGAATGGAGAATGGAGAATGGAGAGAGGAAGGAGGGGGGGGCAGGAAGGGGTGGAACGGGGGGGCGGTAGTGGGCGGATGGGTGGGCCAGATTCTGGACGTAGACCTGACCACAGGAAAAATCAGCACGCGCGACACGCTCGCCTACGCCCGCGCTTACCTCGGTGGGCGCGCGCTGGCCAGCCGCATCGCGTGGGAAGAGATCCCGCCCGGCGTTGACGCTTACGATCCAGCGAACCGCATCGTCGTCGCCACCGGCCCGCTGACGGGGACGCTCGCGCCCACCTCAGGCCGCACCGTGATGACGGCCGTCTCCCCCCGCACGTACCCCCGCCCCTGGTACACGCACTCGACGCTGGGAGGCTGGTTCGGCGCGGAACTCAAGTACGCCGGCTTCGACGCCGTCGTCGTCCACGGCCGGGCTGACAGGCCCGTGTGCCTGGAGATGCGGGACGGCGAGGCCCGGCTGACCGACGCGCAGGATCTATGGGGCCGCGACGCCCGCCAGACCCAGTTGGCGCTCAAGGAACGCCTGGGCCAGCAGGTGCAGGTGTTGGCCATTGGTCCGGCCGGCGAGAAGCGGGTGCGCTTTGCGACCGTCCAGCACGCCGAGGAGAACGCCGCCGGTCACAGCGGGTTTGGGGCCGTCTGGGGCAGCAAGAACCTGAAGGCCATCGCAGTGCGGGGGACAGGAGGCGTACGCGTGGCCGACCCGCGCGCGCTGCTGCGGGAGGTGCTGGGGGCAGGCATATTCAAGACCTCGCCCCGCATCGGCGTCCTGGGGAGCGACGACAGAAAAGAGCGGCGGCCGATCTGCAGCCAGGGATGCACGTTCAACTGCTTCGTCAGCCACTATAGCCGCGCCGCCGACGGGCGGCGTGTGCCGGGCCAGTGCATCAGCGCCGCCTGGGTTGGCGACCTGATGAAGGACACCAGGTATACCGGCGGCGGCGTCGAGGTGCCGCCGGGCAAGAACTTTGAACCAGGCCAGGAAGCGGTGCTGCACGAACTCTGCAACAGCCTGGGGCTCGACCTGTGGTTCCGCCTGGTGATGCAGCCGTGGTTCATCCGCTGCAAACAATTGGGCGTCCACGAAATCAGGGGGCACTTCCTCGAGCCGGAGGACGCCGCCTGGTTTGAACGCTTTATGCACCAGTTGGCCAACCGCGCGGGGCTGGGCGCGCTCTTTGCCGACGACCTGCGGCGGGCGATGGACGAACTGGAAGGCGAACTGCCAGAAGAACTAATCCGCCTGGGGCGAGAACTGGAATTCGACTTTGGGTTTCCCGCGCACCGCGAAGGGCGCTTCTGGGACGAGGAGCCGCTGCCGTTCTGGGTCATCTCGGCCATGATGCACGTCAGCGCGACCCGCGACCCGACCATCGGGACGCACGAGAGCAGCCTGCTGCACGCGGAATTCTTCCTGGCCGACCCGGAGGGTGCCCGCCACAAGTTCGCCAAACTGGCCGAAAAAGTCTGGGGCAGACCTGACGCGTTCGAGCCGACGTTCGAGAACAAGGCCCCGGTCGCGCTGTGGAGCCAGAACCAGCACGTGCTCATAGACTCGCTGCCGCTGTGCGACTTTGCGTTTCCGATGCTGGTGCGCCCGCTGGAGAGCCGGGCCGAGTGGGAAGCGGCCGACGACATTGCGGGCGACCTCGACCTGGGCCGCCGCCTGTTCCTGGCCGTGACCGGCGTGGACCTGTCCTGGGCAGACCTGACGCGCGCGGCGGAGCGTGCCTTCACGCTGGAGCGCATGATGCTGGCCCGCGCCGGGCGGAGCCGGGAGATGGAAGAGGCGCTGGCACCCCACTTCAAACTGCCGTGCCGCGCCGATGGCACGCAGATTGACGAGGCCGGTTTCTCGCGCCTGCTGGACGAGTATTATGCCGCGCGGGGCTGGGACCTCGAGTTGGGCTGGCCGCTGCCCGAGACGCTGCGCGCGCTCGGCCTGGAGGACGCCATACCTGAACTGGCTGAACTTAATTGAAACCGTAACGATCCAGAGGAGGCAGCATGGCGAATTTCGACATAGCACGGGCACTGCTCCGCGAGTTCAAGGGAGAACCATACCTTCACGGCATAGGCGTCCTGCCCCAGGTGGGCCAGGTGGTGGCCGGGCAGGGACGACGCGCGGCGCTGGTGCGCGACGTCTTCCCCGCTGCCGATGGCTTCGTCGCGACGATTGTGGAATCGCTGGCCGCCGCCGGGGTGAGCCTGGTGGGCCAGGTCCAAGGGGCCGGCCCCAACGCCCCGCGCGAAGACCTGGCCCGCATCGCCGCCGAGTTGATGGCACTCGACCCCGACGCGATCGTCAGTTTTGGCGGTGGCAGCACGCTTGACGCCACGAAAGCGGCTGAGGTGTTGCGCACGCTCGGCGGCGACGTCGAGGATTACTTCGGGACCGGGCGGGTCACCCAGGTCCTGGCCGACAGTGGCAAGCGCCTGACGCCGCACGTCGCCATCCAGACCGCCGCCAGTTCCGGCGCGCATCTGACCAAGTACTCCAACATCACCGACCGGCAGACAGGACAGAAGAAACTGATCGTGGACGAGGCCATCGTCCCGGCCCGTCCCGTCTTCGACTACGCGGTGACGTTCGGAGCGCCCGCCGCGCTGACCGCCGACGGTGCGTTGGACGGCATCGCGCATGCGCTGGAAGTCCTGTACGGCGCTGTCGGCAAGCCATATTACCCGCAGGTGGAACAAGTCGCGCGCGAGAGCATAGGACTGGTAGTAAAGTACCTGCCGATCGTGCTGGAGAATCCGCAGGATGCCGAGGGACGGGAGGCGCTGGGTCTGGCTACGGACCTGGGCGGGTATGCCATCATGCTCGGCGGGACGAACGGTGGGCACCTGACGAGTTTCTCGCTGGTCGACGTGCTCAGCCACGGGCGAGCCTGCGCGATCATGAACCCGTATTACACCGTCTTCTTCGCCCCGGCCATAAAAGCGCCACTCCGCCTGGTCGGGGCCATATTCGAGGCAGCCGGGTACACGCGCACAGACGTCGGCCAACTGAGCGGGCGTGAACTGGGCGTGGCCGTCGCCGAAGCGCTGATCGCCTTCGAACGGGTGATCGGCTTCCCGGCCACGCTGGACGAGGTGCCGGGCTTTAGCGATGCGCACGTCGAGCGCGCGTTGGCCGCCGCCAAAAATCCACAACTCAAGATGAAACTGGAGAACATGCCGGTGCCGCTCACCGCCGAGATGGTGGACGAGTACATGGGGCCGGTGCTGTGGGCAGCCAGGACAGGAAACCTGGGCCTTATCAAGAACGTCGTCCCATAATCTATCAGGCTGCACTTGGAGGGCACTGTGAAACTTGGCATCAACACCTACACCTACATGTGGTCCATTGGATTCGAAGGCGCGCGCCCCGAGCGGCCATTGACGGCCCTCGGGCTGTTGGAGAAGGCCCACGAACTGGGAGTGCGCGTGGTCCAGATCGGCCCGAACCTGCCCCTGGACCGACTGCCCGAGGCTGAGTTGGACCGGCTTGACCGGCAGGCCCGTGAGTGGGGCATCGAACTGGAACTGGGCACCCGTGGCCTGGAGACCGACCACCTGGCCGGCCAGGTGGGGCTGTGCAGGCGCTTCGGGAGCACCCTCCTGCGCACGGTCCCGGAGATCGGCGGCCAGACCCCGGAAACGCAGGACATTCCCGGGTACCTGCGCGAGATCCTGCCATTGCTGGAGCAGGCCGGGCCTGTCCTGAGCCCCTCGACTCCGCTCGGGGTAAACTATGTCGAAGGAGTGCGGCTGGCGATGGAAAACGGCAAGATCCCGGCGGAAGAACTGCGCGGCGTGTTGGAGGAAGTCAACAGCCCACTGGTGGGCATCGTGCTGGACTCTGTCAACTCGCTGGCCGTGCCGGAAGGCTGGAAGCACGTGACGCAAGTCCTGGCACCGTATACTATGTGTCTGCACTTCAAAGACTTTGTCGTCAAGCGGGTGTGGCACATGATGGGGTTTGTCTGCGAAGGCCGGCCGGCGGGGCAAGGGCAGCTAGACACCCCCTGGCTGCTGGAAACGCTCAAGGCCTCGCGCTACGATTTCAACGTTATTCTCGAACTCTGGCCGCCAGAGCAGAAGACGCTACCAGAGACGATCGCGCTGGAACAGGCCTGGGCTAAGGAAAGCATTTCCTACCTGCGCCAGTACGTCAAAGATTGAGCAGTCGGTCGAGATAGATCGGGTTTGTCAGCGCCAGCATGTCGCCCTGTGCGTTGCGCATTTCGGCGACTGCCCAGCGCAGCACCATCACCTCAGCCGTCTGTGTCCCCTCTGCCCTGGCCGGCCAATGCGCGTGGACGTCGCCGTCCACGACCAGCCGGACCGTCGCACCGGCGGGCGCGTCGGCCCAGTGCACCGTGACGGGAACGACCCCGTCGCCGGCCGGAACGATATCGCCCATCGTTGCCACGCCGCCGCCGGGCAGCGGGGCCTCGACCCACAGCCGGGGCCCGCTACTGAGCAGGCAATGGCCCCGGCGCAGGCCATCCAGAAGCCCGTCCGCCGACAGTTCGCCAGCGCAGATCACATTGAAGCCCGGCCCGGCGTCGTAAACATCGTGCCCGTGCGCGTCGCTGCCGGCGGTCGCCGGCAGGCGATGGCCCGCGTTGAGCCAGGCATACCAGACTTGCAGGCTGACCTCGTTCCTGGTATCCTTGCCCCGCCACGGCCCATTCCAGATCTCCACGGCATCCAACGTTCCGGGCATAAACTGGCGAAAGAGCCACTTGCAGCCGGTGCAAAACGGATCGCCCGTCGCGGCCACGTGGGCGGCGATCAGGAGCGCGCCTTGCGCCTGGACTTCACGGGCCGCGTGCCGCATCCGGCGGCCATTGTGCCCGATGCGCCAGTCGAACCACTGGGTCGTGCCCAGCGCCAGCGCGTGGCCGTAGTAGGTTGTCAGTTCCATGCCGGGGACGAGCGCCAGGTCATCAACCCCATCCAGGTCAGGGTGGTAGAGTTGGGTGACGTTGTTGTGGTCGGTCAGCGCAACAAAGTCCAGGCCCCGTTTCCGCGCCATGTCGATCAACTCGCGCACGCTCATGCTACCATCGGAGTGGCGGGTATGGAGGTGCAGGTCGCCCTGGTACCAACCCGGCTGCCGGCGCACGGCCGGGCGCGGGAAGCGCACCTGGCTGGGGGCCGGCGGTTCGGCGTCACTGGAAAGCCCAACCGTCAGTTCATAGTGGATCGGCGCACCGGGCAGGATCAGGAACGTGTCCAGTTCCACCGTCCACTCGCCCGGCGGCAGCGGTCCGGCGAGCAGGCCATCCCCGGCGCTGCCTGCTCCCACGTCAATGACCTTGCGGTTGCCCTGGCCGTGCCGAAACCCGCGAAAGGTTCCAGCGGGCTCGTAGAGCGAGAGTGCGATCGTGTTTTCGATGTCGTTCACTTTCAAGGGGGCGAACTGAAAGTCCACGTGCAGGCGCGTCGTGCCGGCCGGCACGTGGAAGGGCAGCGCAATGTAACGCTTGAAATCTGCACACGTCAGTTTGCCTGTGAAAACGTAGGTATGAGTGTCGGCTGCGTTGTCCATTGTCTATAACCACCAGATGAGATGTGAGGCCCTATTATACGGAAAACACTGATTCGGGAAAGTCCGGCCAGGGAGCGGAGCCCTCAACCTGATCGGAGTCCCCAACTTGTTGGGGGGCTTTCCGCCAGAAACCCGAACAAGTTCGGGACTCCGACGTTCGACTCACACCGGGGAGCGGAGTCCCCAACTGATCGGAGTCCTCAACCTGATCGGAGTCCCCAACTTGTTGGGGGGCTTTCCGCCAGAAACCCGAACAAGTTCGGGACTCCGATATGGGCCTCCCCTATCACTTTGACTTAAACGCCACCATATTGTATATTGTACAGATCACCATACAGGGAGCGTAAAATGGAAATCTCAGTCTTTTCGAACAAAACGGAAGTGGCTCAGGCAGCAGCGACCAGGGCCGCCGAACTGCTCAAAGATGCCCTGGCCAGGCGAGGGCACGCCACGTTCGTGGCTGCCACGGGCGTTTCTCAGTATGAATTCCTGGCTATGCTGACGTCTACGCCCGGGATTGATTGGCCGCACACGACGATGTTTCACCTCGACGAGTACATCGGCCTGCCGGAGGCCCACCCGGCCAGTTTCCGCCGCTATCTGAAGGAGCGGTTGGTGGAGCGCGTGCATCCAGGCGCAGTATACCTGATCCAGGGAGACGCGCCTGACCTGGAGGCTGAACGGCAGCGGCTCAACCGCCTGGTCGCGGGTCTCGGGGTTGACGTGACGTTCGCCGGGATTGGCGAGAACGGCCATCTGGCCTTCAACGACCCGCCGGCCGACTTTGAAGTCGAAGACGCTTACATCGTCGTCGAACTGGACGAGGCGTGCCGGCGCCAGCAACTGGGCGAGGGCTGGTTCGCCTCGTTGGACGAGGTGCCGCGCCGCGCCATTTCGATGTCCATCCGGCAGATCATGAAATCCCGGGCCATCGTGTGCATGGTGTCCGAGCGCCGCAAGGCTCAGGCCGTGCGCGATTGCTTCACGGGCGAGGTGACCCCTGTGCACCCGGCGTCGGTCCTACGCCAGCACAAACATGCCTACGTCTTCCTTGACGCCGAGGCCGCCTCGTTGCTAAACCTGTAGTCAGCCACCCTCCCGCAGGTTATCATTTGGCCCAACCTGCGGGAGGGTGAGTATTCAAGGAGGAGAGCAAATTATGGATATGTCGCGCGTTTCTGCCTGTACCTATGCGCTGCTCGACCGCCCCCTGGAGAAGGCAATGGAGGTCATTGCTGCTGCCGGGTTCAAGAAGATGGATCCGGTAGGCCGGCTCCCCCACCTGTCGCTCGATCCCCACGAGTGTGATCCCCAGGTGCTCAAGTCTATTCTCGACGCGCACGGCCTGCGCATTGCGAACCTGGGGACGTACGCCGGCAGGGGCTTCGCCAGCGCCGACCCCGCTGAACAAGCACGAGAACTGCAACAGGTGCACCGGGCGATTGACCTGGCCGTTTTCTTCGGTGCGCGCGCCATCCGCGTATCGCCCGGCAACGACGACCCCGCGTGCCTGGAGCAGGTCGTCCCCTGGTACCGGCGGGCCGCTGAGTATGCGGCCAAGAGAAGGGTCTACATGGGCATCGAGAACCACGGCGGCGGAATCTCCGGCCAGCCTGAACTGTGCAGGGAACTGGCAGATAAGGTCGGCTCACCCTTCTTTGGCGTGTTGTATGAGCCCGGCAACCTGATGCTCGCCGGCACGGACTATCGTTCCGCGCTGGAGATCATGCGCGACCACATCGTCCACACCCATTTCAAAGATGGCGTGTCTACTCCTGGCGGGTTTGTGTTCACCATGCTGGGCGAGGGAGAAATTGACTTCCGCTGGATCGTGAGGCAACTGGACACGCTGGGGTACGATGGCGACCTGGCGCTTGAATACGAAGTCGAAATGGAGCCGCCGGAGACGGGCCTGAAAAAGTGGTATGAGGCGTTTGCAGCGATGTAGCAAAAGGAGCATCGCCCCGACCGGCCACATCGCCATCGTGCGGGACTTTATTGCCGGCTGCCCGCCCCAGGTTGACGGCGCGGAGGGGCGGCGCAGCCTGGCGACGGTGCTGGCGATTTACCAGGCCGCCGGACTGCCTGCCAGGCCCACGTAAGCCACAGGCGGCGGCGCAACCGGTACCACGTCTTTATCGCCCGCGCCTTCTCGACTTCGCCGGGATGGTGCGGGCTGTACAACGCCCGTACGTACAGGTCTGTCAGCCACCATACCGCCCGGCCAATGGATGGCGGACGCCCCACCACCGCCGGACGCCCCGCTTCAGCGGGGATCTCCCGGTGTCCAAAGCGCTCCAAGCCCCCGTCTCGGGGGCGTCCCATGCGAGCAGGCGGCGTGTCTGGATGCTGCTCCTCCCCTACGCCGCCCCCGGGGACGGGGGCTGCGAGCCTTCGTAGAAAACGCTCCAAGCCCCCGTCTCGGGGGCGTCCCATGCGAGCAGACGACATCTCGTCCACCCGCGCAGCCAGCCTTGCTGCGAATTCATACGGCGTGTCCCCATCCTCCACCAACACGGCCAGCCACCGCCCGTGCCGATACAGCCGCCGATACAACGCAGCCACCGTCGCGTCCGGCGGCATCCGCTGCAGCCACCACCCATCGGCCACCCGCCAGGTAAGCCCCCCCAGCGCCAAGAGCGCGAGAGTCCCCACCGCCCCCAGCCACACTGGCCATACTCTGGGAATCACCCGCTCACCATCGAGCCGCTCCGGCACCAGCGGCGGAAGCGCGGCCTCCTCACCCGGCACAACCTCCCCCGGCCGCTCGATCGGCGGGCGCCCGCTCGTCGGCTCGAACTCGATCCAGCCGTACCCGGGAAAGTAGACCTCGACCCAGGCGTGGGCATTCGCCTCGGTGACGACGTAGCGCGCCTGCGTCAGGTCGTAGGTCCCGCTCGTGTAGCCGACCACCAGCCGCGCCGGCACCCCGGCCGCCCGCGCCAGCACGACCATGGCCGTCGCGAAATAGTCGCAATACCCGCGCTGCAAATCGAACAGGAAATAGTCGGCCACGTCCCGTCCTGGCGGCGGCGCAGACAGGTCGAGCGTATACGGGAATGTGCGCAGATAGCGTTCGAGCGCCAGCGCCCGATCGTAGGGCGTCGGCCCGGTCGCCGTCAGGTCCAGCGCCAATTCCCGCACGCGCGCGGGGACGTCGTCGGGCAGTACCAGGTACCGCTGCACCACCCAGTTCGGGTAGTCGCTCCCGGCCGCGCGCAACTGCGCCTCGCCAACGACGGGCACGCGCGAATCGGCCCAGTAGGTGCGCGCCCCGATCTGTGCGCCGAAGGCATCGCCCGGCCCACGCCAGGCCACGCGATAATCCCGATCGGCCGCCACCAGTTGGCCGGTCACGTATAGTAGACCTTTTACGTCGCCAACAACGTGGACCTTCTGCCGCACCGTCCGATAGAACTGCGTGGACGTCGAGAGGATGGCCGTGCTGGCCGGTTCACCCGCCTCGTACGCGACGGTCTGCGTCCCACCCGTGTACCACCCCCGCCCGCTGTACCGGTCGTAGGTGAGGCTGCGCCAGTAATAGCGCGGTGGCAGGCGCGGCGGCTGGCTGTGCAGCATGTGTGGCACGATGGGCGTATACCCGTCCAGGTAGACCCACAGGCGTGCCCGCCGCGAAAGCTCCGGCCCCGAGCCGAGCAGGTGTTGGGTTGGCAGGCCTGCCACGCGCGCCTGATCGAACACTGTCGCCGGGCCAGGCTGTGGCTCAAGCCCCAACGCCCCGGCGACGGTGGGCTCTTCTCTCTCCTCGGCCGTGAATATGCGCTCGACGGATCGGGCGATTTCCCGCACAGAGAGCGACGGGGTCAGCATCGCTGCAACCATCAACGCCACCGCAATGCCTGCCGTCGCCAGCACCAGTTCGAACCGATTGTCGGTCGAAGCGACCTCAGCGGCCAGCCACCGCCGTTCACGCACGGTGTGGCTCCTCAACGCCTGGAGCGCCAGCAGCGCGCCAGACAGCACGACCAGCGGCTGCTGTCCAGCATTGGTGTAGTACACGTTGATCCCCAGTAGCACACACGCCGGGGCCAGCGCCAGGATCGGACGGTCCCGCCGGCGCACGAACCACCCGGCCCACACGGCCACGCTCCACAGCGCCAGGCTCCACACGAGCGTCGTCGCGATGGGGTCGAACGCGGGCCGCCCCGCGACGAGCGCCAGTGCCCAAGCGCGCAAGCGAACCAGCAATGTACCTGCGCCTGTGCCCAGTTGTACCAGCGCGAGTGCCGGCGACACAACGTCGAACGTGGACAGCCCCCCCGGCGTCCATTGGCCCGCCCACGCGACTTCCCACGCCAGTTGCGTTGCCGACCGCAGCAACGTGACGCAAGCGCCGCTCAGCCTCCCCACTCTGATGAAGAGCGCGGCGGCGCCCAATACCAGGGACAGGATACCCGCCAGCCAGCCCGGCAGTTTCGACCTGGCCAGCGCCCAGCCCGCCAGCACACCCGCCGCGGCGACCGGCACGGCCAGGCCGGCATCCAGGCCACGCACCAGGCCGGCCAGTCCAGTGGCGGCACTGCCCACTGCCACCAGCAGCAGTCCGAGCGACAAGAGCGTCTCCGCGCCCACCTGGCGGACGATCCAGCGCAGGAGCCGGAGCAGGTACCTCATCAGGCCAGCCTCCTCCATCCCATATCGCCAGGCCGGCGCACCGGTATCGCGCGCCCACCGGCCGCCAGTCGCCACTCCCACTGTCCCTGGTGGCCCGGGCGCGCCTCCGGCCGGTCGAGCAGGTCGCGGGCAATGACATAGTGCGCCAGCCCCCAGTTCGATAACAGCGCCACCGCCCGGCTTACGTCGCCCGTTCCGCCGAAGGAGGCCGGATCGAGCAGCAACACGGTAGGCATGATGCCGCTTTTCCACAGCGGCAAGGTGGCGCCGATCCAGTCCCCCTCCACGGCCGGCGTGATGATGACGAGGCTGGCTCCGCGCCTGAACGTGGGGCGCGCCCGTTCGAGCAACTCCTGGAGCGAACAGTCCCCGGCGCTCACGAGTGCCAGCGCGCGCAGCACCGCCAACATAAGGCCCGGCGCGCACTGCGGCGGCAGCCACACCAGTTCTTTACCGTGCGTCACCAACCCCACGGCGTGCCCCGCGCGCAAACCGCGGTCGGCCAGCGACGCGGCCAGGATCACGCCGTGCTCTTCGGTCGAATCCCAGCCCTGCCCGACCTGCACGCGCTCGTCCAGGTCCAGAAAGATCCACCAGTCGCTGGCGGGGGTACTGTCGAAGAGGCGCACGAAGAGCCCGTCGTGCCGGGCCGAGACGGGCCAGTGGATCCACCTGGGGCTGTCGCCGGGCTGATACTCCCGCGCGCTGATCGCGCCGACCGTGCGTTCGAACGCGTCTGCGCGCGGGCGGCGGCCCTCGCCCGCCCGCCCGCCCGGCGCGACCTCGATGCCTGGCAGCGACACGACCGGCGGCATCACGATCCACACGGTCGAGTCAGGCTGGTGCAGCGTGACCGTGTAGAGCCCCAGTGGATCGCCGGTGCGCAGGCTGGTCGGGCCGAGCGTGTACAGGCCTCGCCGTGTACAGACGCCCTCCGTCTGCCAGCGCAGCGAATCCAGGTAGCCGACGCTCGTCACCCGCCCGGCCTGGTAGCCCGGCAGGGTGGAATGGTCCACCACCTCGACCCACACGGCCGGCGCCAGGCCGTGGTTGACCAGCGTGAAGCGTTCTTGTAGCCGGTCGCCCACCTGCGCCCAGCCGAAGCGCATCTCGCGCGTCAGGTGCAGATTGCGCGCCAGCGAGCGTGCCCACAGGAAGCCAATCAGCCACCCGCCGCCGAGCATCACCAGGAGGGCTGTCCACACCCGGCTGGGGAAGAGGAGTTGCAGGAGCAGCAGCAGGCCAATCAGAAACGGCAAGAAGCGCAGATTGAGGCGCATGCGGGTACTACACCCGTTGATCAAGCCAGGGCGTACACGGCAGGGAGCGGAAGAACCTGGGGGTTACGCAAGCGGGAGCGAACTGGAGCCAACTCGCCGACCTCAACGTACACAACAGGGTGCTCAGGCGGAGTCTCTCGGATATTGGTCAGCATGTAGTGATTGTATTCCTGGTCGCGGCTGTCCAATAGCACAACCTCGGCGCCATCCGGTATCTGCCCGGCGAACTCGGGATGTTCAATCAGGTAGCGGGTGAACTCTAGAAATAGTTCATTGAACTTGGCACGATAGAACTCGTTCATCGCCGTATTTCCCTCTCGTATTCGGCTCGATATATGGACCAATTCTCCATGATATCACGCTGTCCGATGGTCAGCGCCTCTGCATTGCTGTAGAGGGTAAACCATTCCTTCGTCCCTGACCCATCGGGGTGCAACGTGTCTTTATGGGGCTTCCCATGTGCACTATCGTAACGGATGATGGGCTGCCACTTTCCTTCGATCAGCGCTTCGTACTGAATCCTGAACTCCACAATGCTGCCTTGGTGCCAGGCATGGTAATGACGGTAGCGGTTCTGACGCTCCCGTGGGTCCAGATAGATCATGAATTCACGTTCGTTCATCTCGAATTGTAATGCAGATTACTACCCTGTCAAGACGTGGGCAAAATGTAGGACAAGATGCCATCTTGTCCATCCATCACGAAGTAACGAACGCCTGCTCAGTGTCCGGATCGAACAGGCGCACCTGGTCGGCGTCCACGCCGACGCGCAGCGCCTGGCCCGGGCTGAGCGACTCGTCAATCTCCTGGAAGACCGTCGAGAACCACGTCCCGGCACCAACCTTGAGCGTCACAATCGTCTCGCCCACCAGTGGCTGGAGGTCTTCCACGACCCCCACCACCACGTTCTCCGGCCTGATCTCAAACTCGCTGGGCTTGCCTACCTCGGCCACCGCGCTCGGCCGGATGCCCACGATCACCCTGCCCTTGCCGTATGCATCCAGCGCCCTGTGCCACCTGCGCGGCAGCGTCAGCGCCAGCCCGTCGGCGTACACCCGGTAATGCACATCTTCGCCCTCGCGCGCCAATGATCCGGGCATCAGGTTCATGGGCGGCGTGCCGATGAAACTGGCGACGAACAGGTTGGCCGGCTCGTGGATCAATTCTTCAGCCCGCCCCACTTGCTGCAGACGACCCTTGGCGATGATGCCGATGCGGTCGCCGATCGCCAGCGCTTCGGTCTGATCGTGCGTGACGTACAGGCTGGGCTTGTGCTTCTCGCGGTGCAGCATCAGGATGTCGCGCCGCGCCTGCGCGCGCAACTTTGGGTCGAGGTTCGAGAGCGGCTCGTCGAACAGGTACACGTCGGCATCCTTTGCCAGCGCGCGCGCCAGCGCCACGCGCTGCTGCTCGCCGCCCGACAGGTCCACGACGACCTGTTTCAGCAGTGGCGTGAGCCCCAGCCGCTCCGCTGCATCCCGCACGCGCCGCTCGACCTCGCCGCGCGGCGTGCCGCGCGCCTCCAGTCCGTACGCGATGTTCTGGAACGTGTCCATGTGCGGATACAGCCCATAGTCCTGGAACACCATGCCCACGTTGCGCTCGCGCGCCGCCAGGCGCGTGATATCCCGGCCGGCCAGGACGACCTTTCCCGCGTCCGGCTGTTCCAGCCCACAGACCAGCCGCAACAGCGTGGTCTTGCCGCCGCCCGACGGCCCCAGGAGCACGAAGAACTCGCCCTCTGGCACACTGAAACTGACGTCGTTCACGACGGCATTGTCGCCAAACCGCTTGACCAGCCCCCGGATCTCCAGATCGCCCATGTGTTGCTCCCTTGGCGTGTTGCGTGTCACGTGTTCCGTGTTTCGTGTTCCGTTACGTACCACGAAACACGGAACACGAAACACGTTTCACGTTTCACGCTTCACGTGCCTGTACTGCTGCGTCTGCAACAGCACCACCAGCACCGGCACGACCAGCACCATGCCGCCGACCGAAATCAGGCCGAGCGCGGCTGCCAGCAGACTCGCCATGCCAGCCAGCACCGTCAACAGCGGAAAGCGCCACGCCAGGCGCACCGACTCCCGCAATACCGCCAGCGCCGATTGCGCCGGCCTGGCTGCAAACAGCGGCCCCCAGTACACGGCGCACACCCCCAGCAACAGGATCAGCAGCCGCGCCAGCACGTCGAGGACGAGCAGTTGGCGGCCGGCCGCCCACCCCGCCAGCAAGGCCAGCCACACGAACAGGCTGTAGAGCGGCATCAGCGTCACCAGGCTGGGGCGCGCAACCTCGCGCAGCACCTCGCGCACGGTCTCCAGCCGCAGGAGTTCGCCATCGCACGCCCGCGCGACCAGGCCAAACAGCGCGCCGGTCGCCGGTGCCAGCGCCAGCACACTGTACGCCACGAGCGGCACGCGCACCCCCAGCGGCAACTCCGGGAAGGCCAGCGCGGCCAGCAGCGGCACCAATTGGACCGCCCATGCGACGTTGAGCACGACCATGCGCTCGATCTGGTCGAACAGGACGGCGAACGCGCTCAGCAGCGGCCCACGGTGCTCCTCGGTACGAACGCCGGAATCATCGAAAAATGGCATTGGGTATCCCTATTGGATATCTCCATCACACGTAACACGAAACACGTAACACGCAACACGTCTTCCGTGTTTCGTGTTCCGTGTTGCGTGATTCAAGGGTGCAGCAGCGAGTGCTCGGTTTCGGTGTCGAATAAATGGGCGCGGCGCAGGTTGATCGCCAGCGGGATCTCTTTGCCCAGGTAGGAGACGGGCACGCGCGCCCGGAAGGTCGCCACAAAGTCCTGCGGCTTCGCCTCCAGCGTGCTCAGGTACACCGAGCAGCCGGTGGACGACGGCTCGATGACGTTCACCACGCCGTGCACCTGGTTCTCCTCGGTCACGGTGAACGGTGCCATGCGCGGCACGTGCAGGTCTTCGGGCCGGATGCCCAGTTTGACCTGCCGCCCCACGTACCCTGCCACCCGCTCTTTTACCTCGTCCGGCAACCGCACGTTAAAGGCCGTCCCGGCCGCGTAAACGCCGTCGCCCCGCCCCTGCAACTCGACGTCGAACAGGTTGATGCTCGGCGTGCCGATGAAGAACGCGACGAACAGGTTGGATGGCCGCTCGTACAACTCTGTCCCGGTGCCGATCTGCTCGATCTGCCCCTCGCGCATGACGGCGATATGGTCGCCCAGCGCCATCGCCTCCGATTGGTCGTGCGTGACGTAGATGCTGGACGTTTGCTTCTCGCGGTGCAGCATCAAGATGTCCTCGCGCGCCTGGTGCCGCAACTGCGCGTCCAGGTTCGACAGCGGCTCGTCGAACAGGTACAGGTCGGCGTCGCGCACCATCGCGCGCGCCAGCGCCACGCGCTGCCGCTCGCCGCCGCTCAACTGGCGCGGCTTGCGATGGAGCAAATTGTCAATGCGGAACATTTTGGCTGCCGCCGGGACGCGCTCGTTGACGGCCTTGTTCGGCACGTGGCGCGAGCGCAGCCCGTAGGCGATGTTCTCGAACACGGTCAGGTGGGGAAAGACGGCATAGTCCTGGAACACCATCGCCACGTTGCGGTCCTTGGGCCGGATGTCGTTGACGCGCCGCTCGCCGAAGTAGACGTCGCCGCTGGTGGCCGGCTCCAGCCCGGCCAGCATGCGCAGCGTCGTCGTCTTCCCGCAGCCTGACGGCCCCACCAGCACCAGGAACTCCCGCTCGGCTAGCCGGAAACTGAGGTCGTTCACGGCAAGTTTCGTGTCGAAACGCTTGACCAGGTGTTCGACGGTAATGACAGGCAAAGCACACCTCCGTGGTACGTGAAACGTGAAACGTGAAACGTGAAGCGTGTTGCGTGTTGTTAGAACAGTTCGGGCACGCCGGGCACGTGTAGCGCCGTTTCGCCCTCGGCGGCAAAGAAATAGACGCGCTCCCAATCCGGCGTCAGGTGCACCGCCTGCGCCTCCGGGTAATCCAGCGGCACGAGTGCGCTGACCAACGCGCCGGCCAACTGACCGTACACGAACGCCGCACGCTCGGTGTACAGCCGCTCGACGTGGCTGACGGCCATCGGCGCGCCCGGCCCGTCCTCCAATGCGACGAGCCAGCCTTCGGGCCGCACGCCCAAGCGAGCCGGCCCGGACGGCAGTTTCGCGGCGATTTCCGGCCGCAGGGGCCAGCGCGTCTGGCCCACAATCAGCGTCTCGTCTTCGACGACGGCCGGCACCAGGCTGATGGGCGGCGTGCCGATGAACGTCGCGACGAACAGGTTGGCGGGCGTATAGTACACCTCGTCGAACGTGCCGACCTGTTCGATCCAGCCCTCCCGCATGATCGCGATGCGATCGCCCATGAAGATCGCTTCCTGCTGGTCGTGCGTGACGTACAGCGTGGTGATCTGGAAGCGCTGGAGCAGCCGCTTGATCTCGGTGCGCGTGCGCTCGCGCAGTTTGGCGTCCAGGTTCGAGATCGGCTCGTCCATGAGGAACACGTGCGGGTCGCGCACGATGCAGCGGGCGATGCCGACGCGCTGCTTCTCGCCGCCGGACAGCGTGTCGGGCATGCGCCCCAGCAGCATGTCAAACCCGACGCCCATCAACTCGGCTGTCTCGCGCAGCCGTTGCTCTTTCTCTTCTTCGGTGCGCTTGCGCACTTCAAAGTAATAACTGAGGTTGCCTTCGCCTGCGCGCGTGGGGTAGAGTGCATAATCCTGGAAGACCATGCCGACGCCGCGGTGCTGGGGCTTGACGTCCGTGACGTCAAAGTTGTTGTACAGGACGTGTCCCTCGTTGGGGTATTCCAGCCCGGCGACGACCTTGAGGAGCGTGCTCTTGCCGCAGCCGGAAGGGCCGACGATGCTGACCGTCTCGCCTTCGTTGATAGAGAGGTTGACGTGGTCGAGCGCTGGCTTCCCCTCCCCGCTCCCCAGGAGGGTCGCCGCTTCGTAGTATTTGACGACGTTCTCAAGTTTTACGCTGGCCATGGGTTCCTATGAGATAAGGGGATTCTGACTTCAGTTTGTATACAGAAGTGCTCTCTATTATCGCATTATGTGCACTTTTGTCAAGATAGTCAGCCTGAGATTCCGTTGAGGATGATCAATTGTATACAAAAGAGGCTCCAGGCGGACCACAGTCCGCCGTTGGACTGTGGTCCAACGGGAGCGTTTGGAGGCGAGCGGAGTCCCCAACTTGTTGGGCCATTTCGTGTTCCAGTGAGGCAAGCCCAAACAAGTTTGGGACTCCGCAGCAGCCTCAGCCCTGCACCTCGGACTCCCCAACTTGTTTGGACAACAGCAGATTCGGCAATCCGCCACGAGTGTCTCCCGCGCAGGGCCGCACCGCCGTAAACAGGCGGTGCTGGACTGCGACGCTCCCCAGCCCCGGCTCTTCAGGCCGGGGTGGCTCTTTGAGGCCGGGGCGGCTCCCGCGGGGCCGCACCGCCGTAAACAGGCGGTGCTGGGCTGCGACGCTCCCCAGCCCCGGCTCTTCAGGCCGGGGTGGCTCTTTAAGGCCGGGGCGGCTCCCGCGGGGCCGCACCGCCGTAAACAGGCGGTGCTGGGCTGCGACGCTTCCCAGCCCCGGCTCTTCAGGCCGGGGTGGCTCTGCAGCGGATTCGGCAATCCGCCGCGCGTATTTCCCGCCGCGGGGCCGCACCGTCGTAAAACAGACGGTGCTGGGCTGAAACGCCTCCCAGCACCGTCTCTTCCAGGCCGGCATGTTTCGTACAAACCTCGTCTCCAAATCGTCAACGGCGCAGCGGCAGATACACAGTCTGATCCTGAAACTCACTCATACAGGCGACGCTACCTGCTGACTATGCTGCTGTTCACGTCGTCGGGCCAGTTCGCGCAACCGCTGTACCGCGGGTATTGATTCATTGTTCATTGGCTCATTGTTCATTGGCTCACACCATTGTACCATGCTTCATTCCCACTGGCAACGCTGAGCGGTGCTGTAGTATAGATTTATCCGCGTTCATCCGCGTTCATCCGCGTCCAATAAAACTCCTACTTGAAATTTGCTGCCTCTGCTGTATACTGTATGCACCATGAGTGCACTCGTCCTGCGCCTCTGGTCCATCGTCCACCTGGCTGCCAGGCGCCTGCTCTCCGAACGCGGCCTGGCCTCCGCCACCGCGCTCGGCCTCGTCGCGGCGGTCGCACTCACCATGAGCATCCCGCTCTACGCCGACGCGGTCTACTTCCGCCTCCTGCGCGAGACGATCCTCGGCGGGCGCGCCGCAACCCCCGGCACGCCGCTCGCCTTCCGCTTCCGCTACGTCGGCGCGCGCGATGGTGCACTACAGTGGGAAGACCTCCAGTCGCTCGAAACCTGCCTGAACGGGCCGGCCGCCGCCACACTCGGACTGCGACTGCAAGCCCTCACCCACCACTTCAAGACCGACATCTTCCGCGTCTACTTCTCCGACAGCGACCCGACCACGAGCGAAGGGCTGACGTGGATCAGTTTTGCCACCGTCAACGACCTGGAGCAACACGTCCGCCTGCTCGCGGGCAACTTCCCGGCGCTCACCAGTACGGCATCGGACGGCGCTGTCCAGGTCCTGATCCACGAGCAGACCGCGGCCGAGTTCGCCTGGATGGTGGGCGATACGTACCTCGTCCGGCGTGGCGACGCGCAGATGCGGATCCGCATCGCGGGCCTCTGGACCCCCACCGACCCGCTGGCCAAATTCTGGAGCGTGCCGCTCACAGAACTGGCGCTCGTGCCCGAGCAGGTCTTCGCAGACCGCATCAGCCCCGCTTTGAAAGACGAGATCTACCTGGGGCTGTGGCAGTTGATCGTAGACGGCGGGGATTTGCACGCGGGCGACATCGCCTCCTTGCGCGGCCGGATTGACGCGCTGCAGCGCCAGGCCTCCGCCCACCTGCCCAACGTGACGCTCGACGATTCGCCGCTGGAGGCGCTGATTGCCTACCAACAGGGGGCACCGGAATTGACCTTCCTGTTGCTCGCCTTCTCCATCCCGCTCGTCGGCCTGCTCCTGGCGTTCATCGGCCTGGTCGTCGGGCTGTACGTGGCGCAGCAGCAGAACCAGATCGCCATCCTGCGCAGCCGCGGCGCGACGAAGGCGCAGGTCGTCGGGATCGCCGCGCTGGAAGGCGCAATCCTGGGCGCGGCGGCATTGCTCGTCGGTGCGCCCACCGGCTTAGGGATCGCCTGGCTGATTGGAAAGGCGCGCAGTTTCCTCAATTTTGCCGCTCCATCCAACCTGCGCGTAGGGTTAACGCGCGAGGCGGCCGGCGTCGGGATCGCCGCCATCGTGCTCGCGCTCGCCGCGCAACTGGCGCCCACCGTCAGTGCCGCCCGGCACACCATCGTCACGTACAAGCAGGAGCGCGCACGCCTCTTGCGCCCGCCGTGGTGGCAGCGCGTCTGGCTGGATGGGCTGCTGCTCCTGCCGACGGCCTACGGGTTCTACGTCCTGCAGAAGCAGGGCAGCCTGGCGGCCGAGGGCGGCAAGGCCGTCCACGACGTCTTCCGCGACCCACTGCTCTTCCTGACCCCGGCGCTGGGGCTGTTTGCGCTCGCATTGTTCATCGTGCGGGTGCTGCCGCTGGTCATGGCGCTCGTCGCGTGGGTTTCGGCGCGCACCAGAAGCGTCGGCCTCTTGCTCGCCGCGCGCCAACTGTCGCGCGCGCCCAAGGTTTTCACCGCGCCGCTCGTCCTGCTGATCCTCACGCTCAGCCTGTCCGCGTTCACCGCCTCGCTCGCGCAGACGTTGGATAGCCACCTGTCGAAGCAGGTGTATTACCAGGCCGGCGCCGACCTGAACATCTCCGAAACTGGCATCACCGCCGAAACGACGGCCGGAGCGGGCGGGCCAACCTGGACGTTCAACCCGGATATCAGCACGCCGGAAGACGTTGAGCGTGTGGAGGGGCCGCGCTGGATCCTGCGCCCGGCCGAAGTGCACCTGGGAGTCCAGGGCGTGCAGGCGGCCTCGCGCGTCGGGCGGTACGAGGCGGTCGTGGACATCGCGCCCACCGCCGTTGCGGGCGTATTCATCGGCGTGGACCGGCTGACCTTCCCGCAGGTCGCCTGCTGGCAGCGCGACTTTGCGCCCGATGCGCTCGGCGCGCTGATGAACGCGCTCGCGCTGGCGCCGGAAGGTGTGCTCGTCACACGCGACTTCCTGGCCAGCCACGGGTTGAGGGTCGGCGACATGGTGAGCGTCATCGTCAAGGCCTACGACGACTCGACGACGGTAAGCATGAAAATCGTCGGTGCGATTGACCTGTTCCCGACCTGGTATCCCGAGGAAGGCCCGCTCTTCGTCGGCAACCTGGGTTACTTTTACGAACAGGCGGGCTACCAGTTCCCCTACGACGTCTGGCTCAAGACCCGCGCGGACGCCGACCACCGCCGGATCGTCGCAACCGTGCGCGGCATGACGGCCTTCCTGGACCCGAACGTGGATCCAGGTCAGGTCGTGAAGGACGGGTTGAACATCGTCGTGACGGACTGGCAGTCGGCTCCGCTCGACGTGCTGGCCGAACAGCGGCGGCCCCAACGCCAGGGGCTGTTTGGCCTGTTGTCGGTCGGTTTCATCGCCTCGGCGCTGCTCACGGTGCTGGGGTTCCTGTTGTACGCGCTGGCCTCGTTCCGCCGCCGCTTCGTCGAGTTGGGCGTGCTGCGCGCGGTCGGCCTGTCGCGCTCACAGATGACCGTCCTCCTGGCCTGCGAACTGGCCTCGCTGATTGCGGTCGGCATGGCCACCGGCACGGCGTTGGGCGTGTGGGTGAGCGCCAGGTTCATCCCCTACCTGCAGGTGGGCGTCGAGGCCGCCTCGCGCTTCCCGCCGTTCGTCGTCGTCATCGCCTGGCCGTCCATCGTCCGCATCTACTTGCTGTTCGGCGCTCTGTTCGTCGCCGTGCTGGGGGGACTGACGGCACTGCTCCTGCGCATGAAGGTCTTCCAGGCCGTAAAACTGGGCGAGACGGTGTGACACCGGGCAAATCGCAAATAGCAAATAGCAAATGGCAGATCGCAAATCGCAATCTGCAGTGTATCTGGCGACCAAGCTCTATATCCCCCCCGCCCGGCCCGGGCTGGTTGTGCGCCCGCGCCTGCTCGAGCGGCTGGACGCGGGCCTGGCCCATAAACTGACGCTCATCTCCGCCCCGCCCGGTTTCGGCAAGACCACGTTGCTGGCGGAGTGGATAGCAAATCGCAAATGGCAAATCGCAAATAGCAAATCGCAATTCGTTATTCGCCATTCGCCATTCGCCTGGGTGTCACTGGACGAGGGGGACAACGATCCCATCCGCTTCTGGCGCTACGTCGTCGTGGCATTGCAGACGGTCCATCCGGTGCTCGGCCAGACCACGCTTGCCGCGCTCGAATCTCCCCAGCCGCCCCCGCTCGAACCGCTCGTGACCGCGCTGATCAACGACGTCGCCGCCCTCCCGGTAGGGGCACCCCTTGCGGGTGCCCACCTTGCGGATGCCCCGCCTGGGGGCGACCGCGAGGGTCGCCCCTACCCAGGCGACGCTCTGGCCATCGTCCTCGTCCTGGACGATTACCACGCCATCGAGGCCACACCGGTGCACGCCAGCCTCGACTTCCTGCTCGACCACCTGCCGTCTCAATTGCACCTGGTCATCACGTCGCGCGCCGAACCGCCGCTGTCGCTGGCCCGCCGCCGTGCCCGCGCGGAACTGGCAGAGATCCGCACGGCTGACCTGCGTTTCACGCCCGCAGAAGCGGCCGAGTTTCTCAACGCGAGCATGGGGTTGGGCCTTTCTCCGTTCTCAAACCATCCTGGAATATCTCGACCGCGCCAACCTGTTCATCGTCCCACTCGACAACCGCCGGTACTGGTATCGCTACCACCCTCTGTTTGCCGAGTTGCTTCGGCAGCGGCTGAACCAATCCCCCCCTCCCGTCCCCCCCAGTGGGGGGGA
>Ga0315285_10000984_pt1 | contig 29642 bp, 30 predicted proteins | sample YL17G09_36_MG_FD_203698 | JGI IMG/M metagenome (GOLD analysis project Ga0315285, IMG submission 203698) | Sediment microbial communities from Yellowstone Lake, YNP, Wyoming, USA - YL17G09_36 | ecosystem: Environmental > Aquatic > Freshwater > Lake > Sediment | place: USA: Wyoming | collected...
ACTACATTGACCAGAACCTTCAGGTAAAGTGGGACGAAACCATCAAGGCCTCGGAATGGCTCCAGGGGCAACTCGTGGGGCTCAAGGGGAAACTAGAAAAATCCGAGGACACTTTGCAGGCTTACGCTCAGGCGAATTCCATCCTGTTCGTGGAGGAAAAGAAAAACCTGGTTAATGAACGCCTGGCGCAGCTTCAGACGGAGTACACCAAGGCCCAGGCGGGGCGGTTTTATAAAGAATCTCTCTATAGCCTGGTTCAGGCTGGCAAGGTTCAGGATTTGCCAAGTGTTCTTTCTAACCAGTTGATCCAGAATTTGTCGGTGCGCTTGGCGGAGCTCGAACGCGACTACTCGCAATTGACTGCTACCGTCAAGCCAGACTATCCCAAGGCCGTGGCTCTCGAAAAGCAGATCGATACCTTGCAGGCGTCACTCGATCGCCAGAAGAGGGCTTTGGCGCAGAACATTGTGGATGAGTATCGTTCGGCGTTGGCGAACGAGAAGTTCTTGGCCCAGGCGCTGGAGCAGCAGAAGAAGGAAGTCAACGCTATCGCTGAGAAGTCGATTCAATACAATATCCTGAAGCGCGAAGTGGATACTAGTAAGCAGCTTTACGAAGGCCTGCTCCAGCGCCTCAAGGAAGCCCAGGTTTCCGCGGGATTAAAGGCCAGCAACATCCGCATCGTGGATGCTGCAGAGGTTCCGAAGCGCCCGGTAAAGCCACGCGTCCTTCTGAATCTCGCCTTGGGGATGGTGTTAGGCCTTGGGTTGGGTGTGGGGCTTGCGTTCTTCCAGGAGTACTTGGACGACACTCTTAAGACGCCAGACGAGGTCGAGCAACTGGTGCGACTGCCTGCTCTGGGCGTGATCCCGTTATTCTCCCCGGACGGTACCAGCAAGGCTTCCGATGACAAGCTGGTTTCCATTGCCCATCGTCCACAGGAGGGGCGGTCGCCAGCGATTCAGACCGATCCTGCTGTCCTGGAGGCCTTTCGCTCCCTGCGGACCTCAATCTTGCTGTCGGCCAACCCTGTGCCAAAGATCATCCTGATTACCAGCGCGTTGCCGGGTGAGGGGAAGACCACAATGGCTGTCAATCTGGCTGCTATGCTGGCGAGTCTCGGGAGCCGGGTAGTCATCGTGGATTGTGACATGCGACGGCCGGCGTGCCATCGGGCGGCCGGCGTCGAGAACAAGCCAGGATTTGTGCAATGCTTGACCGGCCACGTGGACCTGCCGGAGGGGATCTTGCCCGTCCCCGGTGTGCAGAACTTGAGCGTCGTTCCCTGCGGCCCGATTCCCCCCAACCCCGTGGAACTCCTTTCTTCGCCGTTGGCTGCTGGGCTGCTGGGGAGACTGCGCGGCGAATTTGAGTACGTCATTCTGGACTCACCGCCCTTGCTGAGCGTAGCGGATGCTCGCACACTTTCGACGCTTTCGGATGCCGTGGTTTTGGTGGTCCGCGCTTACGAGACGCCTTACGACGCGGTGCGGCGCGCCCGTTCGTTGCTTTATGATGCTGGCGCCCGCATCTTGGGCGTGGCTCTCAACGATGTGGACGTGCGGAAAAGTGGCTATGGGTACGGGTATTACTACCGGTACGGGTATGGCTCCGGATACGGGTATGGTTGCGGAGAGAAGGCAGACTCTGATTCCGAGGCCCGCGAACCCAAGTCCCCGTAAAAGTCCGCGCAAAGGATGGCATGTCGCGTCAGGGCACAACTTCAGCCGTCCCGTAACAAACGCAGATTAACCAAAGATTCAGGGCCTTTAGGCCGGATTGGTGTGGCGGACTGGGCAGGAGCGTTAAGTGGGGATCGCAGCGGAAAGAACCCAGCCCGTAAGTCAACCGGCGCCGAGTTCAAGCTTTTGTGGTGGGAGCGGCAATTCGTCTGTGTCCAGGAAGATTAGACTAAGCCCGTTTTTTAAGGACGTGGCCTTCACCACCGTCGTGTCTTTCTTGACGGTTCTCTGCTTCCTTGCCACCACCCGAATCCTGGCGCAAGGGTTGGGACCGGAGAAATTCGGGGCTTATTCCCTGGCGCGAAGAATTCTATCCACTACGGCCCCCTTTTCCTTGCTGGCCATGGACGTCGCCGTCGCCCGATACATGGCCTTGTCGAATCAGCCCGAAAGCCGAGCCGCCTACCTCCTGGGAGGCCTGGTGCTGGGCGTGGTTCCCAGCCTCGTCGTGCTTACACTGGGATGGGTGCTTCAAACGGACTTTGCTCAGTTATTTTTCCGCGACCCGACTTACGTGACGCTTTTTGGTGCTACCTTGTTGATGATTGTCGGCTATTCGACCTATGGAGTACTGTACGCGTTTTATCGCGGTTCGGGGCAGATGACGAAGGCGAACCTTTGGCAGCTCGGGCCCGGCGTGCTGGGCCCCCTGATCGTCGCTGCCTTCCTGGCATCTACTGGGCAAGTGGCCCTGATCGTTCTTCTGAGCGCTTTGCTGTCTGCGACCGCCGGTTTTCCGCTGGCCTACAACGCATTGAAAGCCCTGCGCCTTCGCGTCGGACTCGGCCGGATCATGGGAGGCGTCCGGGAACTGGCGAAATACGGTATTCCGCGCGTGCCCGGCGGGCTGGCTTTCGCCGGACTGCTGGCGGTGGGACCGTTTCTCGCGTCTTACTTCGGCTCCCTTAGAGACGCAGGGTACCTCGTGGCGGGCCAGGCGATCTTGAGAGTCGTGGAAAGCACTCTGACGGCTTTTGGCTTAGTTGCCTTGCCGAAGGTCACGCAGCTCTTTGCCGAAGGACGGAAGGAATTCCTGAGCGAGAGAATCGTGGATTTAGTCACGCTGATTTTCTTTTTCGGTCTCTTTTCAACCCTGCACCTGCTCGTCTGGGCGGACGAAATCATCCATGTCCTGCTGGGCCCAGGGTATGAGGCGGCGATTCCGCTGGTCCGGATTTCGCTGATTGCGCTGCTTCCGTATCTCACCTATGTAGTTCTTCGCGCCGTGGTCGACGCGGTCGAGGAAAAGGCCGTGAATACAGTTAACCTCTTGTTTTCCTTGGCCGTGACAGTTATTGTTTCTATTATCCTCGCCCGCATTGGGCTCGGCGTAGTCGGGCTGGCAATTGGGACGGCCACGGGTTTTGCGCTTCTGGGGTTTCTGACGCTTCTGTTCATGTGGAAGCGGTATCCCTTTGGGATAGGTGGTTTGAGGCTGAAACTTTTGTTGGTTGTGAACACGATCCTGGTCGTGAGCGCCATCCTGATTCGGTTTGGTTTGATTTTGCCGGCGCGCTTTTCGGGGCCGGCTCTAGTCGTCTCTGTAGCGATGACGGAAGGGTTGCTCTTTGCCGCCTACGTCCTTGTGCTGCGTCATATGGGCGTTCGAGGCGTCTTGGAGATTGAGAGAAGGATTGTCGGGCATGAATAATTCGAGGGCCGTCTTTTCCTCAAGGCTGGCCATCCCGGCGATTGCGGTGGCGATCGTCCTGGGGGTTGGGATCATCTTTGCTTCGGACAGCGTCCGCGCCCTGGAAATTCTAACCGTCCTCGGCATCATCGTCATCGGTACCCTGGTGGCTTCGGACCGCTGGAAGAAGCGGAACATTTCCTTCATCGTGTACATGGCGGAGGCCATCATCTTTGGTTTCGCGCCGCTGGCCGGCTGGATCTTCCACGTCGATTTTTATTTTTCCCATACCGTTGTGACGATTTCGAATACGATCGCCCTGGTTTCAATTCTGGCGATGTACATGGGTGAGGAAGTCGTCTTGCGCAGTCGAAAGACCGCGCCGGCGGCTCCGGCTTCAGTGAATAAAGCGTCCCGCGCCACTCTGGGGAGTTGGTTTACGGAACCCCTCAGCCCCAAGGAGACCGACCGACTCGTCTGGTTAACCTTCACCCTGTCGTTAATGGGGTTTCTGTATCTGCTGTTCGGCCAAGCTCTTTCGATTCAAGAGATGATCAACACGGGACGGATGGAGCTCCGGCTCGAGCTCTTGCCGGACTTGTCGGGGACCCTGGCGCGGGGGCTGGTTATTGTCAGCATGGTGGCCATGTACTTGGCCTTGTCGAGCGGCCGTCACAAGCTGGTTTTTTGGACTCTCGTCGCTTTGAACCTTCTGGCGACGGGGATCTTCGGTGAACGCAGTTACGTCTTGTACGTTTTCGCGCCGGTCTTTTTCCAGTACGTCGCCATGAGGAAAAAGGAGGCGCGCGCGGGCGTCTTTTGGGTGGGCCTGATGGGGGTTCTTTTCGTCTTGGGCGTACTCGGCATCCTTCACGTGTTCCGGTGGCAAGTCCGGCGCAATTTCCAGACGTTTGTCAATGTTGTGACCGACTCCCGGACGTATGAGTTCGTGCTTTACGAGCCGCTGTCCGACCTGAACAACCGCTTGGCTCTCTATAACGCGGTAGATTTGTTTCCCAGGCAACACGACTGGCTTTACGGAAACACGTACAAGACCATTCTTCTGTTCTGGCTCCCATCTTCGATGTCCGGGGGATTAAAGGAAGATACGATGTACATCTTCGCCTACGCGGTCTCACGCGATCCTGCCACTCTCCGGGAGCGCGGAAGCATGCACCCGACGCTGCCCGGGGATCTTTACATCAATTTCGGTTATTTCTTCTGGGTCGGGGCGTTCTTGTGGGGGTGCCTGTTTGGCTGGATACACAAATTGATCAGCCGTCACAAGAACGATGTTGTCCACAACCTGATCGGGTCCGCCTGGGTCTATTTCCTGCTTCTGTCAGTTCGCGGCTCGATCTATCAATCGTTCCTGGCATTTGCCGCTTGCGGCATCTTCCTGGCGACGGTGACCTGGTTCGTGAAAGTGATCTGGGTGCCGGGCCGGGAAGCCCAGCAGTGGAACCTGGCTCATTTGAGACCTCGGCAACCTCGGCAGGGGTCATTACGATGAGCGCGTGTAAGGTCTGCATGGTTGGTAAGTCGCCTTCTGACCCTCGTATCTTCCATAAGGAGAGCAGGACACTGCTTAGGGCCGGCTATGAGGTGGTGATGATCGCAGCTCACGAACGGGATGAGGTTATAGGCGGAATCAAAGTTTGTTCCGTACCAGTACCGAGAAACAGGGTGGAAAGACTGTTTTTCACCCCTTGGCGTCTCTTCCTCAGGGCGATTCGAGAGAAGGCAACTATATACCAGATTGCGCAAATCGAGTTGATTCCCCAGGCTTTGCTCCTCCGCCTCTTGGGCAAAAAGATTATTTACGATGTCCTGGAGGATACGCCGAATCAGATTCCCTATAAGAAGTGGGTTCCGCACTTCTGTAGGAGGATGTTGGGATGGCTGGTGGAGAAGATCGAGCATTTCGGGGCAAGGCGATTCTCTGCTGTGGTTGCTGCCGGCGTGGAAATTGGTGAGCGCCTCGGCGCTCTGAACAAGCACACAGTTGTCGTTCAGAATTTTCCTTTGCTGGAAGAATTCCCCAATCCTGCCGTGCTGGAAGCACGCCGGTCCGGGTGCAAGACCGTGGTCAGCCTAGGTGGAATCGGCCCCGAACGGGCAGGGCAGCAGATTGTGAAGGCGATGAGCCTGCTCCCCGAGGGCCTTGGGGCTAGGCTTGTTCTCGCTGGTAGCGTGCAATCCAAGACTCTGCTCGACGAGCTGACTCGGACGGCTGGTTGGAAGCACGTGGAGTTTCGCGGCACAATCTCAAGGCAAGAGGTTTATGCCCTGATGATAGACGCCGCAGCCGCTCTCATCCTCTACTCCCCCGAGCCGAACCACTTTGACATCAGGTCGACCCGGCTTTATGAGTCATTAGGCGCGGCACTGCCCGTCATCACATCCGATTTCCCCAAGTGGCGAAAGCTGGTCGAAGGAAACGGGTTTGGCCTGACTGTGGACCCACTAGATCCGCAGGCTATTGCCGAGGCGATTGAATACCTGCTGACCCATCCGGCAGAGGCCGCCGAGATGGGACAACGAGGCCGGGAGGCGGTTCTGGAGAAATACAACTGGGCACGAGAAGAACCGAAGTTGCTCCAAGTGTATGCGGAACTGATGGAGGCAAAGCGGAGCGAATCCTTGCCTGGGAGGACCACGTGAAATTCCTCGCCGTCGTGGGCGCCCGTCCCAATTACATGAAAGTCGCTCCAATCATGCGTGCATGTCATAATTGCAGGGGGATAAAGCCAATTCTCGTTCACACTGGCCAGCATTACCAACCCAACATGTCTGGTGACTTCTTCAAAGACCTTGAACTCCCGAACCCTGATTACTACCTGGGCGTCGGATCAGCAAGTCACGCTGAGCAGACGGCCAGAATCATGATGGCGTTCGAGAAGGTCCTTTCGGAGGTAAAGCCCCAAGTTGTCATTGTGGTTGGGGATGTCAACTCGACGCTAGCCTGCAGCCTAGTTGCAGCCAAGACCTGCGTGCCCATCGCTCATGTTGAGGCTGGACTCAGGAGTTTCGATCGTACCATGCCGGAAGAAATCAATCGTGTGCTGACAGATCATGTATCGGACTATTTGTTTACCACCTGTGAAGATGCTAACCAGAACCTCCTCCGTGAGGGCATAAGCAAGCCGATCCACTTTGTGGGAAACACGATGATTGATTCTCTTCTCCAATGGATGCCAAAAATTGACGCATCCGGGATTCTGCCCCGTGTTGGACTCTCACCGGGGGAGTATGCGGTCTTGACCCTTCATCGGCCTGCCAATGTGGATACCGTCGAGGCGTTCGAACGAATCGCAGCTAACATACGGGAGCTGGCTCGATCGGTACCGATTGTGTTCCCTGTGCACCCGCGGACCGAGCCCCGCATTAAAGACGGCACGCTTAATATCGATAACGTGCTGTTATTGCCTCCCCTGGCGTACGTGGATTTCATGAAGCTACTCAAGCATTGTGAATTTGTGATCACGGATTCGGGAGGGATACAGGAGGAAACTACGTACTTACAGGTGCCTTGCCTGACCCTGCGGCCGTCAACAGAGCGGCCGGTCACGATCCGGTCAGGGACCAACCGCCTCGTTCAGGATGTAGCTCTCCTCCCACAGTTCGTCGCACGGATCCGCCAGAATGGTCAGGTTCGCTCGGCGGTTCCCGACCTTTGGGACGGACAGGCCGCACGACGGATCGTCCAGGTCTTAGCTCGGTCGCTTGCTGGGCCTGTGCCGCCCAAATAGAACATGCGCGATTCGTCTCTCAGGGGGTTCCTTGCACCGAGGGAGAAGGAGAATGCGGGTCCTTGCCGTTGCCCCAGGGTCAAAGTCACGTCATTCGAGACCAGGAGCCAGTGGAATCTGATCTCCCGGGCAGTTGGAAATCACAGTGGCGGAGGGATCGTAGAGGATTATGGCGCGGGTCGTCATCACGGGTGGAGCGGGCGCAATAGGTAGCAACCTCGTCAGAGCACTTCTTCGCGAGTCAGTGGTTGAAGTGGTGATCGTGGACGATCTTTCGTCCGGCCACGAGCAGAACATCCCACGGGATGACCGCGTTCTCTTCCTGCGCGGCAGCATCCTCGATCAGTCGGTCTTGGATAGAGCATTCAATCGGCCTGTCGAGAGAGTATTCCACCTAGCTGCCAATTTCGCCAATCTTAGCTCGGTTCATGAACCCGAGAAAGACCTGCTCGTGAACGGGCTCGGAACGCTAAGAGTCTTAGGGACTGCGCACCGGCACGGGGTTCGCCGCTTTGTGTACGCTTCATCATCCTGCGTCTATGGTGGCCGGTGTGGTGCCCTCGCCGAGTCCATGCAGGAATTCAATCCGGGAACCCCATATGCGGCGACCAAGCTGCTGGGGGAACGTTACGTTGAATTCTTTTCGAGACATCACGGGCTGGATGCCGTCATTGTGCGCTATTTCAATACATACGGGCCGGGAGAGCTTCCCGGACGATACCGTAATGTGATTCCAAATTTCTTCTACTCGGCCATGAAGTCCCAAGAACTACATATCACTGGATCAGGTGAGGAGACCCGTGACTTCAACTTTGTCGAGGACACTGTGGCCGGAACCATCCGCGCTTCTGAAATAGCATCCTCCGGTGCGGTATACAACATCGGCTCTGGACGGGAGACCACGATTTTGACCGTCGCGACGAGGATCAATCAGATCGTGGGCAACCCGGCCGGCATTGAATTTGTTGAAGAAAGGAAGTGGGACACGGTTCCGCGTCGGCTGGCGTCGATCGAGCGTGCAGTCTCAGAACTGGGATATCGCCCTGCCGTCGGCATAGATGAGGGTCTACAGAAGACCTACGAATGGCTCAAGGAGCAGGACCTAACCAGCTGCTTCGTTTGACACAACACCGACTTGGAAGTTGGTCCGGGGCACCATGGGCTTTTTCGATCGCAGGGCAAGGGGATTTTGTATCGGCTGCATGGCTTGACCTCCGTCGCCCACCTCCTGACGACCGGAGTGGAAGGCCTGACCGTCACCAGCAACCGCGAATACGCGGTCATCCTGAAAAGTCTCATGAATCACGGGCGGGATTCCATTTATCTGAGCATCGACGATGACAAGCGATGACGAAGACGGCGGCGCTTATGATATGTTCTGTGGCGCTGGCACTGGGCACACGGACGAGCTGGCTCGTGGGTGATGATCGATGCCGAAGAAGGCGTTAATCACGGGGATTACTGGGCAAGACGGATCGTATCTTGCTGAGTTGTTGCTCAGCAAAGGGTACGAGGTTCACGGCGTTATTCGCAAGGCCAGTTCCTTCAACACGGGCCGCATCGACCATCTTCTTGTGGATACCCCTGAACCTCGGCCTAGCTTGTTCCTCCATTACGGCGACGTGACGGATCCCGGCTCGTTGACCAGCTTGGTGTACAACATTCAACCTGACGAGATCTATCATCTCGGCGCTCAGAGTCACGTCCGCGTCAGCTTCGATTTGCCGGAGCTGACCGGCAATGTCACCGGGCTCGGCACCATTCGCCTCCTCGAGGCGGTCCGAAAGAGCGGCCTCCGTACACGTTTTTATCAAGCTTCTAGCAGCGAAATGTTTGGTGCTGGACTGGCTCCTCAAAATGAAAATACGCCCTTCCAGCCCCGGAGTCCCTATGCGATTGCGAAAGTGTACTCTTACTGGATGGTCCAAAATTATCGTGAGGGCTACGGGCTCTTTGCTACGAATGGCATCCTCTTTAACCACGAATCGCCGCGACGGGGGATCACATTCGTCACTCGCAAGATTACCAGGGGCCTTGCTGAGATCATGGCGGGCAAACGCGACAAGATCTACCTGGGGAATCTGGACGCCAAGCGGGACTGGGGGTTTGCACCTGAATATGTAGAAGGGATGTGGCGCATCTTGCAACAGGACCAGCCGGAAGATTTTGTGCTCGGAACCGGAGAGACACATTCTGTTCGTGAATTTTCCGAAGAAGCGTTCGGCTATGCGAAACTTTCCTGGCAAGACCATATCGCTTTCGATCCTCGCTATGTTCGCCCGTTGGAAGTGGAATGCCTTGTTGCCGATGCCCGGAAGGCCCGGGAGAAATTGGGCTGGGAGCCGCGCATCCGGTTCCGCGATCTTGTCCGGATCATGGTGGATTGCGACTTGCAATCGGAAGGCTTGCGTCCGCCCTGCGAAGGGTTCGAGGCGCTGAAGAAAGCAGACATTCACTGGACTAAGCATCAAGTGGCTATCAGCGCCAGCTGAGAAGGAAGATGGTCGAGACGAAAGGGAAGACTTTCGGTATCAAGGTCTCTAAGAAAAGTTCTTCAAGTGTGCAGTGCCGGCATGATTCCTGTCAAACAAGAGCGGATTCTGGTCACGGGAGCCACCGGATTTGTCGGTAGTGCCGTGTGCCGCCAGCTCGAGGAGAATGGCGTTAGCCCCGTACGGACTTCCCTGTCGCTGGGCGTGGAGTTGCGTGACCTCGATCAGACCAAGGCCATGTTCAGCGAGGTCCGGCCCCACGCGGTGCTCAATTGTGCCGCTTTCGTCGGGGGAATCCAGTTCGGCCTCGCCCATCCCGCGGAAATCTTCGAGAACAACTTGCGGATGATTCTTAACCTGTACGAAGCCTGCAGAGAATTTCAGGTCGAGCGCTTGGTCAATCCAATTTCCAATTGCGCTTATCCGGCCAGGGCGACGGTTTTTCGGGAGGCGGAGTTCTGGGACGGTCCCCTTGACGAGACTGTGCTGGTCTACGGAATGGCGAGGAAAATGTCTTGGGTGGGGGCGTGGGCCTTCGGACGGCAGTATGGATTGGACACCATTAGCCTTGTGCTGTCCAATATGTACGGACCCGGCGACCACTTTGACCCTGTTCGCTCCCACGCGCTTGGGGCCCTCATACACAAGATGGTTGAAGCCAAGATGAAGGGCCTGCCGTCGGTCACAGTCTGGGGTACGGGGAAGCCCATCAGAGAATGGCTGTACGTGGACGACGGGGCGGAAGCGATGATCCGGGCGCTGTCGATCAAATCTTACGAGGGTCCTATCAACGTCGGTGTTTGCAAGGGAATTCCCATCCTTGATTTGGCGCGTTTGATCAAGGAGATCGTGGGATATGAAGGTGCACTTGTGTTCGACACTTCCAAGCCGGATGGCGCTCCTCACAAGACAGTCGATGGATCATTGGGGGCGCGTCTGATGGGTTGGCAACCCGCCACCAAATTAAGTTCGGGTATCGTGAAAACAGTGGAATACTACCTAGCTCAAAAGGAAAAGCATGGTCAGGCAAATCAAATCGGGTGACGAAGTTCTTGCCGTCTGCGTGGGCGGAGATTGGAAGGAGGGGCTGCAGTTCTTCTCCGATGATCGGGACTTCATCCAAGTGGGGACTTGGAGATACCCCGCAGGCCAGCGCTTGAAGGCGCATAAGCACAATCGCGTGGAAAGAGCCATTACGCATACACAGGAGGCCGTCTACGTAAGAAAGGGAGCACTCAAGGCCATCGTTTACGATCAAGCGGGCCGGGCAGTCGAGGAGATCGTTGTCCGTGAGGGGGATTTGCTGATTATGCTGCGCGGGGGTCACGGTTACGAGATCATAGAAGATGACACACAGGTCCTGGAAGTGAAGAATGGTCCCTACCCGGGACCGGAAGCAGATAGGACACGCTTGTGAGTTCTAATTTATATTTCGATTTACACCGGCTGAAGGCTTGCGGCCAAAACGTGATTATTGGCCTTGCCGTGCGGATCCGCTATCCGGAGATAGTGGAGATTGGTGACAACGTAATCATCGACGATTTCTGTTACATCTCGACGGGACTCAAACTCCATTCAAACGTACACATCGCCTCGGGATGTAAGATTATCGGCGGCCGATCCGCCTCCGTAGAAATGCGTCCATACTCCACCTTGGCACCCAACGTCGTGCTGGCGGCAGGGAGCGATGACTACATCGGCGGAATTGCCACTCCGATGGTTCCCTTGGAGCCCAAGGGCAATTACGAGGTCGGAAAGATCCTGATCGGCCGACACTCGATCGTGGGGGAGAATTCGGTGGTCCTCCGGAACGTCACTTTTGGTGAGGGTGCTTGCCTGGGGGCCCTGTCGTTCGCTAAGGATGACTTGGACCCTTGGACCCTTTACGCCGGCATCCCGGCTAGGGCTATCAAGCCCAGGGCGAAGGAGAAAATCCTGTCTCTGGAATCGAAGCATCTTGGAGGCAGGCGAGGAGACAATGAGTAAGGGCTTCATACCTCAGATGGAGCCGTGGTTTGGAGAGGAAGAAAAAAGGGCGATTTGCGAGTATATGGAGGAAGGGGGGTGGCTGACCGAATTCAAGAGGACTGAGCAATTTGAGAAGATGATCGCTGAATACACCGGTGCTCGGCAGTGTATCGTTGTCAACAATGGAACGATCAGTCTGACGTTGGCCGCATTGGCATGCGGCGTGGAAGCGGGAGATGAAGTCATCGTGCCCAACTACACGATGATCGCAACGCCCAACTCTGTAAAAATGTTTGGTGCTGTTCCTGTTTTTGTGGATGTCGAGATGGAAACGCTCTGCCTTGATCTTCGGAGGGTAGAGGAGGCGATCACTGCGAAAACAAGAGCCATTATGTTGGTTTCGGCAAACGGCCGATATCCGAAGGCAGGGATTGAAGCCTTTGTCAGGCTCTGCGGAGAACGCCAGTTGGCCTTAATTGAAGATGCGGCCCAATCAATGGGCTCTTTTTATCCCAACGGAAAACATATCGGGACAATGGGCAGAGTGGGAAGCTTCTCCTTTTCTGCTCCCAAAGTCATCTCGACCGGACAGGGAGGCTCGATTGTAACGGACGATGACGAACTGGCGGCTCGCATCCGAAAATTGAAAGATTTTGGACGCGTCAAAGGCGGGACCGACATCCATGACTCGATAGGCTATAACTTCAAGTTTACGGACCTTCAGGCTAGTGTGGGGATCGAGCAGATGAAGAAGTTGCCGTGGCGTGTCGAGAGGAAAAAGGAAATCTATTGCCGGTATCAGAGAGAATTGGCCGGTGTGCGGCAAGTCAGAATGTTCGAACAGGACTTGAGGCACACTACGCCCTGGTTTATAGACACATTGGTGGAAAATCGGGACGCACTCCAGGCTTACCTCGAGCAGAAAGGCATCGGCACTCGGGTGATGTATCCGCCCATCAACGAACAGAGAGCGTATGGCGTAGATGCGGACTGTCCGGTCTCCCGGATGGTGGGTCAAATGGGCCTCTGGCTGCCTTCCGCGAGCCAGTTGACGGATGCGCAAGTGAGCAGAGTTTGCGAATCTATTAGGATCTTTTATGGGAGGACGTGAGGGATGTGCGGTCCCGGTCTTGCGTGAGGGCGGCATATCGGATAGAGTGATACTACGATTTCAGTCTGTGAAATTGCACGTCGGGGCCAGGGCGAGGGGCGTCTGCCCCCACGCCCTCCCGACCAGGGAGTTGCCTTTCGCCCAGGAACTCACATTATGACTGGTACAGAAAGCGGGGGCAGTTGTTCATGAGCATTCTGCTCACAACGAACCACCAAAATGGTGCGTCTTCCTCTCACCTGTGCCGCTCATCACGACCCCTTCTCTGCCTGTGTTTTCAACGAGTTAGTCCTCTATTTTGGAGGGAGGTCACCTGCAGATAGTCGGAGGAGAGTATGATCGACCGTGCAGTCGGAATCAGCGGCACTGGTTCATATGTTCCCGATCGCGTGGTTACAAATGCGGAACTTGCTCAGCTTGTTGACACGAGTGATGAATGGATATTTTCGAAGCTAGGCATACGAGAGAGGCGAGTCGCTTCTCCTGATCAATGCACCTCTGATTTAGCGAGCCAGGCGGCAAGAAGAGCTTTGGCGTCCGCCCGGATGGCTCCGGTGGACGTTGATCTGCTGCTCGTAGCTACGGCAACTCCGGATCGTTTGGCCCCTTCGACGGCCTGTATCGTGCAAAATAAGCTGGGTGCTGTAAACGCTATCGCCTTTGATTTAGCGGCGGTCTGCTCGGGATTCATTTACGGGACCTGGGTGGCCTCTTCTCTAATTTGGACGGGCCAGATTCAGCGAGCGGTGGTTGTCGGGGCAGACACCTTTTCGAGGATCACGGACTGGAAACGGCGGGATTGCGTGTTCTTCGGTGATGGCGCTGGTGCAGTCGTACTATCACCTTGCCAGGAGGGGTTCGGCTTCTTAGGATTCAATTTGGGTTCCGACGGCAGAGGATGGAGGGGTTTTACTGTCCCCGCTGGCGGAAGCGAGAATCCTGCAAGTGCAGAGACCCTGTGCCAGCGGCAGCACTTCTACCAACACGATGGCCGTGAAGTGTTTAGAGAAGCCACGCGTCGCCTGCCGTCATCTGTTCAAGCTTGCCTCGCCAAGTGTGGCCTCAACTTGAACGACATAGACTGGGTCGTTCCCCACCAGCCAAGTATCCGCATCCTCGAGGAAACCGCGCGAGTCCTTGGCATTCCTTTTGATCGCGTTCTTCACAATATGGATCGTTACGCGAACACGTCAGCAGCTACAATTCCCTTGCTGCTCGACGAGCGGGTCGGGGATGGCACCATCGAACATGGACACCGGATTGTCTTCACCGCAATGGGGGCTGGATGGACCTGGGGAACCGCGATCCTTCGATGGCAGGAAAGAGACGCAGGGGCCTAATGGGAGAGTATGATTACACGCAACTCTTACACTGTGGCAAAGACGTCCGCATCGCCAGTTCTGTGGTCATCAAGCATCCTGAACTGGTAAGGATCGGGAGTCACGTAGCGATCGACGACTTCTGTTACATCACTACCAGCTTGGAGGTGGGCGATTACGTCCACATTGGACCGTTCTGTAGCATCATTGGGGGAAAGGGGGCCCAGTGCATCCTCCAGGATTTCGCGGGTCTTTCGGCGGGTTGCCGAATCATCTGTGCCTCCGACGACTACCTGGGCAGTGGCCTGACCAATCCCATGGTCCCGGCACCCTTTCGAGCGCAGGTTCACTTTGGAAAGGTCGTCATCGAGAAGCACGCCGTCCTTGGTACGGACTGCGTCGTCCACCCGGGCGTGACCATCGGGGAAGGAACAGCACTCGGTAGTTGTTCTTTGGTTACGAAAAGTCTCGACTCGTGGCATGTTTACGTCGGTATTCCCGCCAGGGCAGTGAAAGTTCGTGAACGCGCTAAGATTCTCGCAATGGAGCTTTCCTTGAGAAGGGAGCGTGGCTAATGTCGGGTAGACGAATCCTTCTTGTAGGGTCGTCGGGTGGCATTGGCACGGGTCTGGCGTCGGCATTTCCTGATGACACGCTTTTTCTTCATTATCACCTGCACGAACCGACCTGTAAAGAGAAGGGCCACCCAGTGCCTGCGGACCTTACCAACTATGATGAAGTGGAGCGGATGGTTGGGGACATCCAGAATAGATGGGGTCGCATCGACGTGGTCGTAAACGCCGCCGGCATCTCTATAGATGGCTTCGCGCATAAGCTGGCCCCCGAAGTCTGGAGATCAGTTATTGACACTAACCTGAGCGGCTCTTTTAACTTGGTCCGAGCCGTATTACCTTCTATGCGCGCCAATAAATACGGGCGGATAATTCTGCTGACGTCGGTAGTTTTTCAGAACCCGGTGATGGGGACGCTGGCTTACAGTGCGTCGAAAGCAGGGTTGGTAGGGCTTGTACGGACAGTTGCCCTTGAAAATGCACGCATGAAGATCACATGCAATTGTATTGCTTTGGGCTATTTTGATGCCGGAATGCTTTATCGGATACCGGAGCAACAACGGGAACAGATACGGATGAAGATTCCTCTGGAACGCTTCGGGCGCATTGAAGAGTTGGCCAAGACCGTTGACTATCTTATCGATACTGAGTACATTACGGGTCAGGTAATCTCCGTGAATGGAGGCCTGTATTTGGGCTAGACCGGGAATATCGATCAGTCCACCCACAACGAGCAGGGATGAGAGACTCTGGCGACAGCGCCGGTTTGGTTCCCGTCAACACAAGCGTACTCCGTCTTGATTGAGAAGCGTGGAAGCAGACCCTATGTGTACGACTGGAGAGAACGCAAATTCCGATCTTTCGGTGCTCGTGCTCAGCTGCGATAAATATAAAGATTTGTGGCTCGTGTTCGCGCACTACTTTCAAGCTCATTGGGGAAACTGTCCCTACCCGGTCTATCTTCTGACCAACGAAGAATCGTTTCAACATGACAGGATCGTCTCCCTCCAGACCGGCAAGGACACGGGCTGGTCGGATAGCCTGATTTCCGCACTGAATCAGATCGAAACTCAATACGTCTTATTTCTTCAGGAAGACGCGTTCTTTAATTTGGACATCGATAACGGTCTGGTTGTTAATGGATTGCACTTCCTGGGAAAGCTCGGCGGTACAACCGTAAAACTGCGTCCCGCACGGTTCCCGGGGGCGCCTCTCCCGGACGCGCCATCCTTTGCACGCATATCCTCGCACACGCCATATCGGAACGGTCTTTTCCTGTCGATCTGGAATCGTTCCAGGCTGTTGACGTACCTGAGGCCCGGCGAATCTGCGTGGGACTTCGAGACGAGAGCGGGCGATCGGACCGAGTCAGATACGGGGTTTTATTCCGCACGCCATGGAAATTTCAAATTCATACACGGTGTTATCAAAGGGCGGTGGGTCCGTAGTGCCTATCACCAGGTGCTCATAGAGATTCCGGGATATACGACAAGTCGGCCCATCATGTCCGCCCGGGAGGAGTCTCTTTTGAATGCCTATATTGCAGCCCGGGGGTTATTTATCAAGATATTTGGCGTAAGGATCTTCAAGGCGATCCATAAGGTAAGGTGGTCAGTTTGAAGAAGGTCGCAGTCGTGGCGCAGGCTCACAAGAGCGCCAAAGCATGAGTATTCGCCTAATCTGGCTCTCAATGTTCTTTGCAGATTGAGGGGAAAGGATCTGTTCCGTGTCACTTGAGGCGTCGGTGATCGTGCTCGGCTTGGGAGAGGTGGGCCGGCCCCTCTATCAGATTCTCAGCCGCAAGTTTCGCTGCACCGGCGTGGACGTCCATCCGGTGGATATCCAGGAGCCCTGTTCGGTGCTGCATGTGTGTTACCCTTTTCAGATCAGTGATTTTGTCGGTACAACAGTCCACTACATGGAAAAGTACCGGCCAGCTTTGACCATCATCAACAGCACAGTTGCCCCGGGGACAACGAGAAGGGTGTATGAAGCCGCCGGGAAAAGGCCGATAGCCTACAGCCCGGTGCGCGGCAAGCACGCGCGCATGGAACAGGATATGGTGAAATACAAGAAATTCGTCGCCGGGTGCGACGCGGCATCCACACGCACCGCCTCCGACCATTTCGCCGCCGCGGGGTTCAAGACGGACACGTTCCCTTCGCTGGAAATTGCCGAGTTCAGCAAGCTGGTCGAGACGACCTGGCTGGGCATCCTGATCGGCTGGGCGCAGGAAGTGGAACGGCTCGCAGCGCAATACGGCGGCTCCTACGACGACGTGAACGCTTTCATCAAGGAGATTGGCTTCCTGCCGTCGCACACCTTCCCCGGACACATCGGCGGGCACTGCGTCATGCCCAATATCGCCATCCTGCAATCCCAGGTCCAGTCGGCATTCCTGGATGCGGTTGTGGAATCCAACGAGGCCAAGCGAAAGCATCTCGCGGCTTTTTCAGCAGGGGAGAAAAGGTGACTAAAGTCGGACTCATCGGGCTCGGATACTGGGGACCGAACCTCGCCCGGGTTTTGAACCAGTCCCAAAAATGTGAGTTTGCTGCGTGCTGCGACCTGGATGCGAAGTCGCTCGAGAAGATGACGCGACAGTACCCTCGCGTCAAAGGATTTCAGAATCCCGCTGAGCTCCTCGCCAGCGACGTTGACGCCGTCGTCATCGCTACGCCCATTTCCACGCATTACGCGCTGGCCCGCCAGGCCTTGGATTGCGGAAAGCACGTCCTGGTTGAGAAGCCGCTGACCGATCGAAGTGACAAGGCGGACGACCTCGCTGCTTTGGCTGATAACTCCCGCCACATTTTGATGACCGGCCATACGTTTCTTTTCAGCCCTCCCGTCGTGAAGGTGAAAGAACTCATGGACTCGGGCGACATTGGCGACCTTTTCTACATCAGCTTTTCCCGGGTCAACCTGGGTCTTTATCAAAAAGACGTGGATGTGGTTTGGGACCTGGCAGTTCACGATATCTCGATTCTCCTCTACTGGGTCAGCGATTTCCCGGTGCGGGCGTCCTCCTTCGGCCGCTCCTGTATCCAGCAGCAGAGGAATAATGACGTCGCGTTCCTCTGGCTCGAGTTTCCGAGCGGGCTGGTCGCCTCCTGCGAAGTGAGCTGGCTCTCGCCCCAGAAGATGCGGCGCACGTGCGTAGTTGGTTCCAAGCGCATGATCGTCTACGACGACACCGAACCCAGCGAGAAAGTGAAGATTTACGACCGGGGAGTGGTGGTGCATCCTCCCGAGAGTTTTGGTGAGTTCCAGTTGACATACCGGATGGGCGACGTGGTCTCACCTAACCTGAAGAATGTGGAACCCTTGCTGGTAGAAGTGGAGCATTTTGCGCATTGCATCGAAACCGGCGAAAGGCCACGCTCTGACGGCAGATTCGGGGCCGACGTCGTGCGGGTTATCGAAATGGCGACACACTCCAGTTGGACATCGCGGCAGGGGACCACCCGTGTGGGTGAAGCGGCTGGCCAATAGGAGCCCTAAATGAAATCAGCGCGGGCGCGAAAAGCTCCGGCAAAAGGGTTTTTCGTTCACCCTCAGGCGCTTGTGGAATCCGGGACGATCGGCCCGCGAACGCGCATCTGGGCGTTCGCCCATGTGATGAAGGGTGCTCGTATCGGCGCGGATTGCAACATCGGCGACCATGCATTTATCGAGTCCGGGGTTGTCCTGGGCAACAACGTAACGGTGAAAAACGGGGTTTCGGTCTGGACCGGGGTGACGGTTGAGGATAACGTTTTTCTGGGTCCCAACTGTGCTTTTACCAACGACCCCAACCCACGGGCCTACATTAAGAAACCGGAAACCGAACTGGAGTCAACGCTGGTTCGCGCCAACGCCACGATCGGCGCAAACGCGACGCTTCTGTGTGGCATCACCATCGGCCGCTACGCCTTCATCGGCGCAGGTGCGGTGGTGCTTCACTCTGTGCCGGACTTTGCGCTGATGGTCGGGAATCCGGCCCGCCAGACCGGCTGGATGTGCGCCTGCGCTCATAAGCTTCCGCTTGGAGAGACGGCTCCGCCGGGAACAAAGTGTACATGTCCGCATTGTCAAGCGACGTTCGAGCACAGCCCCGAGGGACTGCTGCTGCCAGATTCCAGTTCGCGAGAGAGCACGAAGTGAGCACCACGACCGAGTTGCAGGTTCCTTTTGTCGATCTCAAAGCGCAGTATGCGACCCTGAAAGACGAAATTCGCGCCGCGCTGGATGATGTGCTGGCGTCCGCGCAGTTTGTGGGGGGGCCCTGGGTGGAGAGGTTTGAGGAAGAGTATGCACGGTTCGTGGGCGCCCGATATGCCGTGGGCGTCAGCTCGGGAACCGCGGCTCTTGAACTGGCCCTGAAGACCCTGGGCATCGGCCCCGGGGACCAAGTCATAGTTCCGGCCAACACTTTCTTTGCCACTGCGGAAGCGGTGAGTAATGCGGGCGCGCGCCCCGTCTTTGCAGACGTGGATGCGAAAACGTTCCACCTGGACATTGAATCCGCCCAGCGCGCCCTTACGCCCCGCACCAGGGCGATCATTCCGGTCCATCTTTACGGGCGGGCCATGGACATGGGGCCGGCAGAGAAATTTGCCGCAGCTCACCATCTGCAGATCATCGAGGACGCGGCGCAGGCTCACGGTGTGGGAATTAGAGGAGCCCGTGTGGGCGATTCGGGAAGGCTCTGTTGTTACAGTTTTTATCCGGGCAAGAATCTCGGTGCTTACGGTGATGCCGGCGCCGTGACGACCAACGACCCGAAGCAGGCCGAAGCGCTTCGAATCCTGCGCGACCACGGAAGCCCCGCCAAGTATCAGCATTCGGTGATCGGCGCCAACGAACGGCTCGACGCGATGCAGGCCGCCGTGCTGTCCATCAAGCTGCCGCATCTGCTGGAGTGGAACCGCGCTCGCGTCCGGCACGCCAAGGCTTTCGCCACTGCGCTCAACGGCTCGCCCATCGTCGCTCCGGAAGTGCCGCCCGACGGCGAACACAACTTTCACTTGTTTGTCGTGCGAACGCCGAAAAGGGACGAGCTGAGAAACTTTCTCGCCGGCCGGGGAATCGGAACGGGCATCCATTATCCAATGCCGATACACTTGACGGAGGCCTACCAGGCGTTGGGGTACCCAGGCTGTGGAAGCCTACCAGTGGTCGAGAAGTTAGCTCGTGAAATACTCTCTTTGCCGATGTTTCCCGAGTTGACCGCGCAGCAAATAGAGTACACTGTGCGGGCTGTGAACGAGTTTTTCGATTGTGTCTAGCTTTATCTTTCCCTAGGGAGCATAGCGCCGACCAGGCAATTGTTTGCGCCTCTGAGCATGAACGCTGCGACTTGTGCGACGAAGGCCTGAGTCGACTGCCGGGGCGCGAAGCTGGCTCAGTTCATGAATATTTGGATCTTAAACCATTATGCCGATGGGCCCGATCAGCCCAATACGAGGGCTTACGATATGGGCAGAATCCTTGTTGGGAAAGGCCATGTCGTCACCATCTTTGCTTCCAGTTTCCATCACTACTTGCTCCGCGACTTACGACTGCAACCCGGCGAGAAGTGGAAAACCGAGAGCGTAGAAGGGGTTCGATTCGTCTGGTTGAGGACGCCGCCCTATCGAGGAAACACGTGGCGACGCCTTGTTAACATTCTTGTCTATTCTTGGCGAGCATTAAGAGTTGGGGGGAAGCTGAGAGAAAAACCGGACGTTATAATCGGCACCTGTGCACATGTATTCGCGCCCCTCTCTGCTTACCTCCTTTCGCTGCTGAAAGGGGGCCGTTTCTTCTATGAGGTTGCAGACCTCTGGCCTCAGACTTTGGTGGATATGGGGGCGCTGGGTGAGCGAGATCTCATTACCTTTTTCCTGCGGTGGCTGGAGAAGTTCCTTTTCAGAAAAGCCGAAAAGATAATCTCCTTTTTGCCCGATGTCCAAGATTACGTGTGTGGCATGGGATTGCCTGGGTCGAAGGTGGTTTGGATCCCGAATGGCGCCGACCTCTTGCGTTTCCAGGGGATGCCTCCGTACCAAGGAGGGAATTCCGAATCCTTTACGGTAATGTACCTTGGAGGTCACGCCCGCTATCACAAGCTAGACGTGGCTCTAGGGGCTGCCGAGATTCTCCAAAAGGAAGGTAAGAAAAACATACGGTTCGTGTTTGTCGGAGATGGCGCAGAGAAACCTCGGCTGGTTGAACACGCAAGGCGGATAGGATTGCGCAACGTGGAGTTCCGAAGTTTGGTACCTAAGAGCGATGTGTGCAAAGTGATGGGTGAAGCCGATGCCCTTCTGTTCTGCTACCGGAGAATGAACGTTTTGAAGTACGGAACGAGCCCCATAAAGATATTCGACTACCTGTGCTCAGGTCGCCCTATCATTTATGCTCACGAAGCCAGCAATGCTATCATCGAGGAGGCGAAGGCCGGCATGACTGTGCCCCCGGAGAACCCAGAAGCGATGGCGCGTGCGATCGCTAGGCTGTCCGAATTAGGCGTTGAAGAAAGAATTGCAATGGGGAAGAATGGGCTGGAATACGTGAGGAGAAATCACGACATCAGGCTCCTGACCGACCGCCTGGAAGCCTGCCTTCTGCCCAGCACGAACACTCGGCTGTAGCGCGGGGATGGCGCCGACGAAGGCATGCCCGAAAGTCTGGTGGCTAGTCGGCAGGAGAGGAGACAAGGGATGAAAGTTGTCCTGGTAAGGGGTCGGTGGCATTCCGTATGGGAGAATCTGGCCTGCGGGTACCTCTACTCCTACACCAAGGATTTGACCGACCAGTATCTCTTTTTTGACGGGTATTTCGAATCGGACGAGGACATCATCGCGTCCTGCCTGGACGCTGACGTTGTCGGGTTTACCGGAACCAGCAGCCAGATGCATTGGAACGTAGAGATCGCGACTGCGATTAAACGCGAAAACCCGCGAGTTTGGATTGTCATGGGAGGATACGGGCCCGCGGCGGAGCCTGCGAAGTGGGTAGGGCGTGGGCCCATTGATTGTGTCGTCACTGGTGATGGCGAAGCGAGCTGGCGGCAAATCCTGCAAGGGCGCCGCGAACCATTGATCGCCAGTCCGCCAATCATGGACCTTGATTCCATTCCTTTTCCGGACCGCGAATTCATCCAGGTCGAGCGGTGCGTCCAGATTGCGCAAAGAGAGGAGAAGCAACGAGTAACGAGTGTGTTGGGAAATCGAGGTTGCCTCCGCCGCTGCAAGTTCTGCTTGGATGGCATCCCCAGTAGGAATTTACCCATGCCCACGATCTATGGGGCAAAGCTGAGAGAGAGGTCGCCGGCAAATATCGTGGACGAAATGGAGCGGGTGGTCGCGGCCCACAATATCGAGTTCCTGAAGTTTGCCGACCCGGAGGTCAATACTCGTCCGGGACGCATTAAGGAAATTGCCGGGGAACTGATTCGCCGCAATTGGAGCATTCCTTGGGGCGGAAACTTCTTAGTTAATCCCTTTGACCAGGAGGAAGCAGACCTGCTCTATAAAGCGGGCTGCCGAGAGGTCTGGTTCGGGCTGGAAAGTGGCTCGCCAGAGGTTCTCAAATCCATAGGGAAGGGGGTTAGCGTTCTCACGATTCGAAAGGCATTCAAGGCCGCCAGGGAAGCGGGCCTCATGCGACGAGCCTATGTGCTCTTGGGGACTCATCGGGAGACGCGGGAGAGCATTCGAGAGACAGAATCACTCATTGATGAAGTAAAGCCCGATACGCTGAGCTTTTCGATTCTCGCACCATATCCTGGGACCGAGTACTACGATGCCAGCAAGCACTCGCATCTGGAGTGGGACAAGATTGATGAGTATTCCGGAAGCGTGAGCGTTTGCTCGCTCACGGCTGAAGAGTTGAATCGTGAAAGGCAACGATTGCTCAATAAGTACCGCGGCAATTTGTCCCTCATTTTGAAGAAAAAGATCGCCCTTGGGGTGATCAGCACGGATGAAATACCGGTTCTGCACGAGGAAGATTTCAGGACCCCGTGGCAGGATAAATTGCCCAGCATTCCTCAGCAAGAAGACTGAAGGCGACCAACAGTGAGCTTGCCATCAAGTTCAGCCAAGATCTCGTGAGGGCGACACCTCAGTCATATGGAGCTTGAGACACGGGACATTCAGACACGCCGGGAAAAGGTAGCACAGATACCTATATCAAGTCCGGATATAACTGATCTGGAGCGCCAACTCGTATTAGAGGTCATGAACACTGGGCTCCTCAGCCGCGGGCCCAAGCTGCTGGAGTTTGAGGAAATGCTCGCGCGCTACGTCGGGGTCCGGCACGCCATTGCTGTTAGCAGCGGGACAAGTGCACTGCACCTGTGTGTGAAGGCACTAGGCATCGGAGAGGGCGATGAGGTTATCACGACACCTTTCAGCTTTGTGGCCTCCGCGAACTGCCTGCTGTACGAGCACGCTGTCCCCGTTTTCGTCGATGTGGACCCAGTGACGTTCAATCTTGATGTGTGCCAGGTCGAAGCGAAGGTAACGGCCAGGACCAAAGCCATTCTCCCCGTGCATGTTTTTGGGCAGCCGTGTGAAATGGATGACCTCCTGAAGGTGGCGGAGAAATATCATCTGAGAGTTATCGAGGACGCCTGTGAGGCCATCGGGGCGGTTTACAAGAACACAAAGGTAGGAACATTCGGCGACTGTGGAGTGTTTGCCTTTTATCCGAATAAGCAGATGACGACAGGCGAGGGCGGAGCCATCGTAACGAACAGCGACGCAATAGCTGCCTTGTGCAGAAGTTTGCGGAATCAGGGCCGGGGTAGCACGGCTGCATGGCTCTCTCATGAGCGCCTTGGGTACAACTATCGAATGACGGAAATGCAGAGTGCACTGGGTATTGCCCAGCTCAGGAGAATTGATGAGCTGCTTTCGAAGAGAGAAAACGTAGCCCGTGTTTATAGTCGCCTTCTGCAGGCAGTGAAGAGGGTCCACCCTTTGGGTGAGATTAGGGGGACAACACGGAGTTGGTTCGTTTACGTCATCTTGCTGGATGAGCGCTTCTCGAGAGAGCAACGTGACGATCTGCTCGAAAGGTTGAGGCTTCAAGGGATTGGGTGTAGCAATTATTTCCCTCCAATCCATCTCCAGCCGTTCTACGCAAGTACCTTTGGTTACCGTAAAGGCGATTTTCCTGTGGCCGAGTCGATCTCGGATCGGACTGTCGCTTTGCCTTTCTACGGGAATTTGACAGAACAAGACATCGCGTACGTTGTGAGAACCCTCAGATCAGAGCTGGAGAAGATCTAAGATGGTCCGCGTGGTAGGAGAGGCGCGAGGCGGTAGTGGATGGGCTCCTCTATTCGTATTTCAACCCAGGTAATCTCTTTATCATTCAGGATCGTGAACGGCACATTCTCGCACTGCTGAATCAGTACGGGCGTGGTGTCTTGGAAGGACAGAAGACTCTCGAGGTTGGCTGCGGGACGTCGGCATTTAATTTATGCCGCTCTTCGAAGCATAAGGCACACTAGCATGGTAGGTAGTTGATGGGATGTCCGTGACGATTCGTAAATTGGAAAATGATTTGATTTCCGATGTCGCCCGCATCCACTTCCGGGCGTTCGATGGATACATGAATACTAGAATTGGTCGTCGTTACGTCTATTCCCTCATCGAATGGTTCACACAGGCAAGCGACGCAATTGCCCTCGCCGCCCTTGCCGAGGGAGCGGTTGCCGGCTACGTTGTCGGCGCTCCACACGGCTACCAGCGTCGGATGAGTAGGGAACTTTTATTTGTTGCAGCGTGCGGGGTGCTTTCGCACCCATGGGTTTTTCTTGACAGCAGATTTAGACGGCAGATTCGCTTCAAACTAAAAAGTCTGATCGGGGTCGAGACTAAAGACCAGGCTGCCCCGGCACTCCCGCAGCCAACCATGAGGCTAGTCGGGATCGGTGTATCGCCGAACATGCGAGGCAGGCAGATTGGTTACGGGCTGATGGAGGCCTTTGAATCCGAGGCGCGAAGCCGCGGCATGAAGTCACTGGGTCTAACGGTTTACAAGGAAAATAGTGTCGCGAGAAAGCTATACGAAAGGCGCGGCTGGTCGCTATCCGCGGTGGACGAAAGGTCTGCGTCTTATAGTCTAGTATTTGCATAAGGTCAAATCGCCTATAAGCGAGAATGACCCGACGGAATCGACTTGGGGTCGCTTGACTACCCGCATGCGAGGCTGGTTCATTAGGGAGCAGTTCGATTGACCAGTTTGTCTTTGTGGGATGGAGAGAACCAACTCATGCACGATGGCTATCTGCCCTTTCATGTTCCACTGATCGAGGAAGAAGAAATCAGAGCTGTCGTCGACGTCTTGAAAAGCGGTTGGATAACCACTGGACCGAAGGTGAAAGCGCTTGAGGACGCTTTTGCACGGTATCTCGGAGTGCGTCACGCCCTGGCCGTGAGCTCCTGCACAGCCGCGCTTCACCTCGCCCTGGATTCTATTGGGCTCAAAGAAGGTGAAGAAGTCCTGGTCCCGAGCCTGACCTTTACGGCCACGGCGGAGGTGGTTGCCTGGTTCAAGGCCAAGCCGGTCTTAGTTGACTCCGAGCCCTGCTACTTCAACCTGGATGCCCATGATGCCGAGAACAAGATTACAGCTAAGACGCGCGCTATCATCCCCGTTCACTTCGCGGGCCATCCTTGTGATATGAATGCGCTCCTTGAGTTGGCTAGAGCGAAGGGATTGCTGACCGTCGAGGATGCCGCTCACGCGCTTCCGGCCAAGTACCAAGGGCGTTATATCGGGACATTGAGTCCCCTGACAGCTTTCAGTTTCTATGCGACTAAGACCATTACCACAGGGGAAGGTGGGATGGTAACAACGGATGACGATGCCCTGGCAGCCCGAATCAGCATGATGCGTCTTCATGGCTTGAGCCGTGACGTCCGGAAGCGTTGTAGTGCCGAGGGTACATGGCGTTACGAGGTCTTGGAAGCTGGATTCAAGTACAACCTGACGGATATTCAGGCTGCCTTGGGGCTGGTACAGCTTGCCAAGTGTGACGCCATGTGGAGGCGGCGCGTAGCTATCGCGGAAAGATACAACCAGGCGCTCCCTTCGCTCGATGCCTATCGAATCCCCCAAGTGGCATCCGAAATCCAACATGCCTGGCACCTATACGTGATTTTGGTTGAGCCGGACGTGTTGAAGATTCATCGAGATCAGGTAATCGAAGAGCTCCGGCAGCGGGGAATCGGGACGGCTGTGCACTTCATCCCCTTGCACCTTCATCCTTACTACCAGCGGGTGTGGGGCTATCGACCGGGTCAGTTTCCAGTTGCGGAGAGCTATTTCGAGCGATGCATTTCGCTCCCAATCTATCCGGGCATGAGCGACGGCGATGTCGATAGAGTGGTCGAAAGCTTGAAAGACATTGCGTCGAAGTTTCGAAGATAGCGCTGGCGAGAGCTCTCGTTTAGGATATTGAGTTGGGCTTATGCATCTTTCCGGCTCAGTCGAGGGTGTGTTCAAACCAAGGTGTGTCGGTGGGCAGGCCAATCGGACGCTGCATGGGCCTACTGCCAGAGGAAGTCAGGCAATGACGAGTGGGGCCTGTAGCGCAGCAGCCCGTCGGTCAGCTACCTTCTATGCGCGCTACGCGAAAAGGGGACTGGATTTGTTGTTCGCCGCAGGAGGCCTGGTTGTCGCTCTTCCGCTGCTCGTTGTCTGTGGGATTGCGATACGGCTAGAGTCTGAAGGTCCCGTGTTCTTTCGTCAGTGGCGTGTGGGAAAGGATGGCCGTCCCTTTCGAATTATGAAACTCAGGACAATGGTGGACAAGGCCGATCAGGGCGGGCCAAAACTTACAGCGCGGGGAGATCCTAGGATTACAAGGGTTGGGACTTGGCTTCGCAAAACGAAAATCGATGAAGTCCCGCAATTACTTAACGTGCTTCGCGGAGAAATGAGCCTGGCAGGTCCGCGCCCGGAGGTCCCCGAATACGTGGCGGCTTATAACAGCGACCAGAGGCGAGTGCTTGAACTTAGGCCGGGGCTTACAGGGCCTGCGTCCCTGGCCTTTATCGACGAGGGAAAGATTCTCGCCGGAAGCTCTGACAAGGTGAACTTTTACGCGACGACGTTGATGGTTCGGAAGCTTGAACTGGACCTCGCCTACTGCGAGAAAGTTGGTTTTCTCGAAGACATGAGGCTAATCCTGCTTACCTTGGGGAGACTCTTCAATTTGCGCTAATCTAAAATGGCGGGTTTTCAAGGATGAGACGCAAGTTTGATCCTTATAGTCGAACCAATCAGCTCATTATTGATGGGGGCCTCTTTGCCTTCGCTTTCGCCGCTGCCTATTTGATGCGCTTTGAGGGTTTGCCAGCGTGGGCTTTAACCAAGCAGTTTCTCCTTTGGCTGCCTTACTTGGTCGGCGCCCGCTTGCTGGTGAATTGGAGGCTGGGAGTCTATCGCTTTATATGGAGGTATGTTTCACTCGGGGATGCGCTGGCCATAGGTCGGTCACTCTCTGTCGTCACTGCATTAATGCTTGGGCTGCGGCTGTTCTATCCAGGCTGGGCAATCTTCTCGCGCTGGGCTCGCCTCCCGCTGAGCGTGATTGCCCTGGAATTCTTGCTCTCGCTTGTGGGGTCCCTCGGCGTTCGCGCTCTGCGCCGCATGCTCTACGAGAGAGGACAGAAGACAGCTCGTACCCCCCTCCGGGATGTAAAGCGAGTGATTCTGTACGGTGCCGGAAGGGCGGGCATTCTACTTCTGAAAGAGCTGAAGAACCACGGGGACGTGGAAGTAGTCGGGTTCGTGGATGACGACCCCAAGAAGATCGGGACGGTTATTTCAGGGAGCAGAGTGCTGGGGGATCGCAAGGCGCTGGGGAGGCTCGTTCGGGCCTCAAAGGTCGATGAGGTTGTGATCAGCATTGCCAAGGCGGACCGCAGGACCTTGAGCCAGATTCTCGCCCGGTGCGAGGAGATCGATGTCCCTTCCAAGATCATTCCCAGCGTGCAAGAGCTTTTCCAGGACCGCGTCAATATCAGCCAAGTCCGCCAGGTGCGTGTTGAGGATCTTCTTGGCCGTGACAGTGTCGAGGTGTCGGAATTTGATGAAGAAGTCCGGCAGGCCTACGCCGGGAAACGGATCCTGGTGACAGGAGCTGGTGGGTCCATCGGCAGTGAATTGGTACGCCAGCTCTTGCTCCTCAATCCTTCCTCTATTGCCATCCTCGACAAAGATGAGAACTCCACCTATGAGTTGCAGCAGGAGTTGGGCTTTCGGTTTCCGGAGGCGCGCATTGAACCTCAGATTGCGGACGTGAGGCACGGCGAGAGGCTGCGCGCTATCTTCCAGGAGTTCAAGCCTCAGGTGGTCTTCCATGCCGCGGCCCACAAGCACGTCCCTTTGATGGAGAGGCATCCTTGCGAAGCCGTCCTGAACAACGTGTTTGGCACGAAGACGCTGCTGGAGGTGTGCCGCCAACACGAGGTTGAACGATTTGTTTTCATTTCCACCGATAAGGCCGTGAACCCCACCAGCGTCATGGGGGCCACCAAGGGTGTAGGCGAAATTCTAGTTCAGACCTATGCCAGCCACGGTTCGTTGCCTGCGGCCTGCGTCCGTTTCGGCAACGTCATGGGGAGCCGCGGCAGCGTCATCCCGTTGTTTCAGAAGCAGATTGCCGAGGGAGGTCCTATCACCGTCACCCATCCCGATGTTGTTCGTTTCTTCATGACCATCCCGGAGGCCGTTCAGCTTGTCATCTGCGCCGGGTCCCTGGGTCGGCAGGGCGAGATTTTCGTGATGGATATGGGAAACCCCCGCAAAGTGCTGGACCTCGCCAAGGAGATGGTGGCGCTCTGTGGGCTTGAACCGGAAAAGGACATTCAGATTGAGATCATGGGATTGCGCCCGGGGGAGAAACTCGAAGAAGAGCTGGTGCGACCCGACGAACGGGTGGCCCCGACAAGGTTCGAGAAGCTGTTCATGATCACTCCCCAGCTTCCCGACGTGAACGAGGTGACTACGGGCGTGACCAAACTAGTGCAGGCTGCCCGAGAGAATAACCGTGAAGCGGTTTACGAAGCTCTGGCTAACATGGGGATAGGGTACCGACCTAATTCCGGAGAGACGAGAGAACCTGGCGCGCCGAATTCAACCCATCGCGCGGTCAGTTAACGGCCCGAAGCGGCAGGCGCGGGTTCACACCGTGCAGAAAGTTGAGACGGCTCAGGGATTGAGCCCGAAACTTCCCTGACTGTTGCTGCCGGGGTGCCCATGAGCAAGGTGGCTCTGGTGACGGGTGTAACAGGCCAGGACGGTTCCTACCTGGCCGAATTCTTGCTTTCCCAAGGGTACAAGGTTTACGGCCTGGTGCGCCGGAGCAGTACGATCAACTTCGAGCGGCTGGCGCACCTTCAGAACAAGATTGAGTTGGTTCCTGGGGATCTCCTCGACCAGAACTCGCTGATCAGTGCGCTCAAGCAGTCTCAGCCCCAGGAAGTCTAGAATCTTGCCTCCCAGACCTTTGTGCCGACTTCCTGGAACCAGCCGGTGCTGACGGGTGAGTTCACGGCTTTGGGTGTAACGAGAATGCTGGAGGCCATTCGTCTCGTCGATCCCGGGATTCGGTTCTATCAGGCCTCCTCGAGCGGAATGTTCGGCATGGTCCGCGAATCGCCCCAAAACGAGAAGACCCCCTTCTATCCCCGTAGCCCCTACGGCGTGGCCAAGTTGTACGGGCACTGGATTACCGTCAACTATCGTGAGAGTTACGATCTGTTTGCCTGCTCGGGGGTTCTGTTCAACCACGAGTCGCCCCGGCGTGGGTTCGAATTCGTCAGTCGTAAGGTCACTTATGGTGCGGCGCGCATCAAACTGGGAATTCAGAAGAAGCTGAAAATGGGCAACCTGGATGCCGAACGCGACTGGGTTTTGCGGGCGACTATACCCAGGCCATGTGGATGATGTTGCAGCAGGACAAACCGCAAGATTACGTTGTCGCTACCGGCATGACCCACTCCGTTCGCCAGCTCCTGGAGGTGGCATTCGGACATCTCGGCTTGGATTGCCGCGCGCATGTCGAA